>Ga0041059_1001845_pt1 | contig 16468 bp, 15 predicted proteins | sample AraColnosormetaG_FD_56232 | JGI IMG/M metagenome (GOLD analysis project Ga0041059, IMG submission 56232) | Arabidopsis roots microbial communities from North Carolina, USA - Col MF nosort | ecosystem: Host-associated > Plants > Roots > Unclassified | place: USA: North Carolina | collected...
TTTTTTTTTTTTTTTTTTTTGAATACCAGAAGGTTCTGGGCTGAATCCCGTAATTCCTCCAGGTCCGAAACCACAACATGTAATATTAGTTGCGTCACAAGCGCAAGCGTTTGTTTATATCATGCAAATCTTTATATCAGTAATTCATAGAGAAAACACATACCTCTAAACTCTCAGAAATACAATCTGAAACAGGCCATCCTTGATCTTTGTCTGAATAGCCCCACCCTCCTTTGGATATGTCTCTAAACATATTGATATAGTCACCGGGAGGATTCTCTGTAAATTGGGATTTCCTCAAGTAAGAGTATCCCTTTATGAGCGTTGGCCTTATCTCATCGTCAACATCAGCCGCTAACATGACTTGGAGAACGAAGGCTGTATCCCATATTTGGCTACCAAAAGTCTGCAAATTATCGTAAAAAATTAATGCTATTGAGGTTCATAGTGTCGTCGTCAAAAAAAAAAAAAGAGACTGACCTGGATTTTCAAGCCGTCCTCCGCAATCCATATGAAATGAGAGACTCGCGCAAGATGTTTTTTAAAATAATCACTCTCTGGATCTTCAACCCAACAAGCAAGCATATGAAACACCTAATATAGTTATATAAACAATGTTTCATCACTGTTTTTTGGTCTTCTTTCGTTTTCCTCTATTTGATGTTTATATCTTTTGACGAGGACATGTAGCTTAGTGGTTTGTGTTAGGATCGTTGTTATGTTACTATTTGGATACAAACTCTTAATAAATTGTGTTAACACAAAAAAATGCTAATATTACCTTTGGCACTGCTCCACCTGTAATGTACCGGGTGGCTTCGTCATGGTAGTGAATGAGTTCCATTGCCGTTCGAATAGCTTTTTCTCTAATGAGCTTGTTGAAAGGCCATCGATTTAAGATATTCTCCGAAAACATGTGAACAAGTTTCCAAAACAAGTCTTGTACCAATGATTGTGGATAATATAGATCTTCCTGCATCATATTTTACTTTGTACCAATTAAATCTTGATTGTTTAATTTATTATAGAGAGTTAATAATCGTGATGTGCTCATGAGCATACAATGCATAATATATATGATTTACCTTCGCACATCGACTGCGAGCTTGGCTCCAAACAATTTCAGCATAAGGTTGAGGATAAAGTTCTTCACGAAGTTGTAGAATGAGAGGTGTTGGTTTAGCAACAAATTTTTTACCATACAAATAGGACATTGCCATGAAAGTATCCCGTAAATATATCCAGAGAGTGCCTACATGTATAACAAAATTAAATTGTCGGATTAATAGTGGTTTAGTATTTAGGCCGGTACTTTAAAAGAGTCCCACAGTTCAAGCCCCGATCTTTTTTTTTGTCAACTGATATTAATTAAGACTCAACAGAGCCAATCCCGAGGGTACTTTAAAAGACTCTCATAGTTCAAGCCCCGATTCATGGCCCCACATTTAAAAAAAAAACTTAAAAATAAGAATTATTCGAATTCAAACCTCCATTAATAGGAAAATAGGAAGGAAAAAACCAGAACTCTGGGGGTATGGGTTTGCAACCAGACCATTCATATACTCCAAGAACCTAATAGTTTGAGTTGAAAATATTTAATTAGGGAAAATCACAACGAAAACCAAGATTGATTATTTGGTTGGTAATTATATATGCAACATACCGAAAGCCAGGCTTTTCCAAATAATGGCGTATAGGTAGCGCCACCGTGGTCAATGATCCATTTACGAGCCCTTGCACAAGCACTTTCACCATCATGATCGGGATCTACTCCGAAGATTCGTAGGCAGATGTAGTTGATGACCGTGCAAAACATAAAACTATGGCTTTCTACGTCTATTCCCCATCCACCATCGTCGTTCTTGATGGTAAGATTTGATCAATTTTGGAAAAGAATGGGAAACATTAAAATGATTTGGCAAACTATGGAGAAATTGAAAAAATATAATGGTTGTGTATAACTTTTAGTTGAAAATGTTTGTGGGATTTGTTTGTGTCATGCAAAATGTGTGTTGTTCTTGTGTGTTATTTGCGTCAATGAGGATCTTGTGTATTTGGAATTCATCTCAAACATATACATATATAAACACTCTTTTCATTCTTCTGGTGATTTATTTTTTCATTTTTCATTTCTTTTTTTTACTATCTTACGGATCAACAGAACTATCCATATATTTCACACTCAAAATAAAAGAGATAGTCCATTGTAAAGATGCAATTGGCGAAACGGTCTTTTCTAAAGAAGCTAGAGAAAACAACATTTTGGGTCATAAAAAGACCAAAAATGTCTTTGATATATATATATTTATAATGATTTGTACGGTTGTACCTACTGCCAAGTTTTGATTAACCCCTACGGTAAATGCATCACTATTACTATTAGGTTATCAGTCAACACACCGATAAAAATTGCCAGCACAAATTAGCACTTAAAGTGAGTATGGACAAATGACAAATCATTGAAAGATAATAGTACAGATTCGTATTGTTTGTAGTTTTGTACCCCTAGTTTGGCACCACCATAGCTATTGAATTTTATTTTAAACACACAAATTATTATTTTTCCCTACAAATGTATATATTTTATTATTCATCGTAAGGTAAAGATAATTCAGATGTCTTATAAAATATATATTAATATATATATATATATATATATATATTACTTATTCACTTATCAGTGTGTCTTGTACCAAAACATCATATAATTCGGATCAGAGATAATATGTGTACATGTTTGACAAGAAACTATAAAAAAATATCTTTATACAGATAAAGTATTTCCTAGTTAAGTATCTCCAATCTCTAAGACATCTACCTATAAATATTTTTCTATATTTATAATTCTATCTAATGAATCTTTAAAGAATAAAATATATTGATCGTGAGCTAGGTACCTGATGGTTGTACATGTAACGCAACATCTCTTTCCGATGCTCTTCAGAGAAAACTTTATCCAGATGGCCAGTGATATACAAACATATAACCTAAAATTATTTGCACACTTGGTTATTTTTTGTAATTTTCTTTAATTAGAAATTTATTTAAGAGTGTAATGGAGCGTCCAGCTTACAAAGGGGGCATTGAAGAAAATGCAACCAGCGTTTTCGGAAGGCCAATGTCCATCATCAGATTGCAACGCTGCCATATAATGTATTCCTCTTCTCAGTGTATTTTTTGCGTCTTCAAATGTTATTTTCTTGGCATCCTCTATTCTCACTCGTGGAATCTTTTGCTCGAAATTCTTCTCCCTTAGAAACTTTTAGATAAAAAAAATATTATGTGATACCGTATAGGTAGACCAATTTACGCGCATGTGTTTCACTGTCAAAGTTTTACCTGCATACGCCAAAGGAGATCGGCACAAGCCTTGTATTGTGACCTATTGTTTGAGAAATTTTGTCGAGCCTGATCAACCTCAGAGAGTTCCGCTGGAGAGCCTGCGTTGGCATCAAACTCCCATATCTGCCTTCCCAAGAAGTTGTTGGTGGTGCACAAGTGAGGGTCATCTCCTGCCTTAGCTCCGATCCTCAGCCTCCACATTTTGTAATAACTCTCCTAGAAAGAACAAACATATTTTGTGTTAATAATGTCTATTTCCTTGCACTTATGTATACCAGGTTATATTCCCTACCACACACGGGGAGAGAAATTTGATTGTTAAAAATACTTCATTGTGAAAGTGATCCATATCCATAATAGTTAAATGAACAAACTGTTTTCCATAAAAATATTCTTAAATTCAGTATATCTTTAGATGTACAATTAGTTTTATTTTTACTTTTAAGATGATAACTTAACGCATATTGATTTAAGAATTTACAAAGAACTCTCAATGATTTTTAAAAGAATGATTTTATTACATTAACTTGTGTTGAATTGTTTTTAAGAAACTATTATAACTAGTGTTTGGTTGATTGAACAGTAAAAAATATTTTTGGAAACTTGTTTATAGATAATGATAAAGCTTAGAAAAATAATTATTTTTAACCTTTAGTAAATTTTTCTATTCTAGTGGTAAATACTGTTATTACACTTGGGAAAATTTTATTTTCCTAGATTCTGTTTTTATTTTATTCGGTTGTAAAAAATTATAAACTCGTAGAGAATATTTGGTATTCAAAATTTTTATATTCTGCAATTATTTTTAATAAATAAAATTATAAATAGTTCATGTCTTAATAACACTAGAGTTTAATATAATAATAAAAAATGATGATAAGAGAGCTTCTGTTGACTACAAATACAAGTTTAAAAACAATCAAACTCCAGATCTCTTACCCTGCTGGCTTGAGCTTGGACTAGAAAGCTTCTGTAAGTATGAGGTTGTCTTCTGGAATTATGAAAGAAATGTAACACACATGTACCCATATATATACACTAATGATTGTTCTTATTACATAATATTTTAAATTTTATAGTAGATATCTTTCAAAAGAATCACCAGACTTTTCTTATATAATATTTAAACTTTTATAGATATTTTATATAAGAAAAGCGACAATAACAGGTCTAATTCTTTAAATAGCTATTATTCAAGATACGTAAACAAATCCTTACCAAAAATAAGAAAAAAATAAAAAATATTAGGAAAAACCCTTACCGCCAAAAAGAGAAAAAAATAAAACGATTTGAATATCTCCTCTCTGCTGTCTATTAACATGAGACTGTCTAGCAATCTTTATCGGCACCGTGAGAGGGCTCTTCGATTAATGGTGTGCTTCATGCGTTTTGATCTCATTTTCTTCTATGTTTCGTTTTCGAATATGAATTTGTTCGAGGCTCACCAATGATTTTTTCTGCCTTCAACCGATAGATCCACTGCTACCCATAATCGTTTTTACTGTTGGTACCATAGTAATTAGGGTATTTTTTAAGCTTCCTCCACTAAAAAACCATACATATCTGGCCGAGATATGATGTGTCTCGACTCTTTCAAACCGGACCTAGTCTGATTTAATATCTCCATCATCAGTTCACACCACATTTGGCGATTTCAACCTCTTCTACTAAGATTCTTTCTTGCCGTTTTCAAATTGCTTAAAATCTCGAATTTTCAAGTCTCCAAAAAATAAGCGAATAAAAGACCTGACGTTCGGATTTGATGGCATCTGTTTCCCATAGATGCTAAACCAATTTTTGACCATGACCATGAAAAACACCCGGACAAATAAAGAACAAAGAAGCAAACTAATAATATTAGTAGTTTTGTTATGTTTTCCGGGTTAGGGATTTCTCCCTTTTATTTTTTTCTGTGCTTTGAAAATTTGGTTTTTGTATCACATTTGCTCGGAGTCTCGGACAGTCATTTTTCTCGTTTATTGGACTTTTGGTTTAAGTAAATCTTATTCTCCCGTCAACAACTTTATATTAATTGAGAGGCTTCATAAGTCATTATGGGGGAACAAATATAATACTGGTAGACACGGACATTATTTGCTAACGTATCCGTTTTTATATTAGCATTACGAGAAGCAAAAGAAAAATACGAGAATGTTTTCTTACACTTCTCTTCTTATTGCGTACGTCATAAATGCCGGCCACTCTATTGGTATAGATGCAATGTTCACCGGATCAGAGCTGTCCGTGATGAAAGCAACTTCAGTCTCAAGTTCAGCAATTAAGCATCGATATCTTATCGTTCACACTAATGCTTTTAATTTGATATGTAAACGAGAGAGCCTCCAGCAAAGATTATAAGCTACCATGGGTTGTGCCTCATTGTTGATGTTCGCACAATACCATCCTAAACCTGAATAAGGATGATGTTCTTTTTTTTTTCTTTTTTTTTAATGTAATATCAAATTATATTTAAAAGAAAAATATATATGGTTTTACAACTTGTGCTTCGGAGATAGAGAAGAAGATCAAAAAACTTTGGAAAATTTCAGCAAATGTTTAAACAAAATTTCAGAAGATCAACTTGTGCTTCGGATGTTCTTTTCATGAACCATCAATAAATCAACGATAACTTTTGAAGTCACTCCTCTCGAGAGATAGTGCAGTAGTATCATGAGGCTCCTAGATAACATCTACTTGTGCCAAGCTCCATGCAGGCTCCATGTTTGAGGTTCACCTTCCGAAGGATTCCACGTGGATCCAAATTGTCAAAAATCTTATCATTTTGAGATTTCTAATTTAAATATACCAGAGAATCGAAGGAAAATTCTGAATTTTATCTATTTTAGTAATCGGCAGACTAAGTAATAATGTATTTAAACCTATGCAAACTCTTTGACTTTGTTCTCCAAAGGATTTAAACCTTTGCCTGATTTGTCTCTGGAAGAAAGTCTCAATCTTTGCCGGCTTTGCACAGTTTCTGTTTTAGTTCCAATAATGTATCTCCAGTGAAGACAAAAAAAAAAAACAAATACATAAAAAAAAATTAGATTAATAAAATATAACATGCAAACGTCACCTATTAGCTGTGCCTGTGTCATAGACATCAATCTTGTACATATAATATTTTTCGTTTTATTATAGAGATTTACTTGAAGTCTTTGTGCAAATTATTGACTAGATGTATTTTGTGTGTGTATAATTGTTGATTGAGTAGCGTCCAGTTTATAATAATAAATAACCTTTTGATTCAATTGATTCCCTTGACTAGTCTACCAGTCTACCTAGAGTAAAGCATACATAAGAGGATTCATTCGAATGAAAATTATTTGATTTTTTAAAAAAGGTATAAGCAGAAGGTGTGAAACCATTTTGAAAATGACAATTCGAATTAGTAAAAAAGTGGCAAAATGAATAAGAAAATTCGAGTTTTCTTTTTTTTACAACCATGATCATGCATTTTGAATCTAAATGTGAGAAGATTAGATTCGGTTAAGTCTAATAAAAATATAGTTGTAGACAATCAAACCAAGAATCAACCAAGCATTTTGACACTCGAGCCACAAGATCAACACATGGATTTTCCGATTTTTCATGGTGACACAAGCAACATATTAATATTAATAAGAGCATTGAATTCAGGGCTAAGCTTGGTTATATAAAGATGATAAATCATTGTCCCTAGTGGAAATGCAACGGAAGCAAAAAAGCATCTAGACTTAATCCTAAAATGCAAAGAAGAGATAAAGTTTCTATGCTTGTTTTTGTTTTTGGAAAGTTGTCAAATCTTTTTCTTTTGAAGAACTTCTATGCAAATAAACTATACATATTGCAAGGCTCGAAACAATAAAATTAGACACAAATAAAAGCGGTTAAAAACACGGTGAGAAAAGCGTTTAGAGGGTAAAACGTAAAACAACTAATTAACATGTACATTGCCCGGTCGTTAAGACATATAGGTGAACTATGTGATCGGCCGTTCGTTGAACAAGGTCGTTGCGGACTTGTCTTGAGGAATACTACAATATTAGACATTTAGACCCAAATGTATTCTGAGAATGTTGTGGAGAAGTTGACTGTTATGCAAGTTTATATTTTTTCAAGCATATCAGAACTAGTATTACTATCCTGAATTTTCATGAGATATTGTTCTTTTGATCGAGGCTCATACGAACGTGGCACTATTTTTCTTATTTAAACAAAATCGTTTTTTCTTCAAAAGCTTAATTTATTTTGCTGTTTGTTTACTCTGTTTGCTTCTTTCTGTTTTTGTTTTAACATGAAACAAAGAATTAAGGGTGAATGAAATATCTATACCTATAAGAGCAAATAATTAAGGATCTATATATCATTTCGTTATTTAGGTGTAAATTTTCTTGCAAATTAAATATGACATAATTGTCCCTATACGAATAGAGAATCGGTAGGCTCTTTCCGCTAGATATATTGTCCGTATAAGAAAGAGACACAAAGCATTTAAGTCTCAGGTGTGTACCTATATATATATCTCCTTATCATTTTTCAAAAAAAAAAACAGTCGATAACAAAACTTTTACTATGGCTTTTAAAACAGGAAAGAAGATGTTGCTCATAACTTTGGATTATCGATAATTTTGAGAATATCATGATAATATACGAAATAGCAGGATAAAGAAATATTTACATATTATATTTGTTGATGGTGTACGAAGAAACTAGAGTCGATAAAGTAGGTGTTATTCGATAAAAAAGAAAAATGACTGCTAATCATACAATTAATGTGTTGCAGGGCGGCAAGTAAGCGACGAGGGAAAAGTTTTTTTGACGGCGGAAGATGGAAGGAGGGGACTTTTTTTTTGGACTAGGAGGGTTTAAACAAATGGTTTCACTTTTGTTATGAATTAGAGTTATCACCTAATACAAATGGTACGTACGTTAACCTTTTGTTAACGGCTAATATCTGTTTACATATAGTGATAATACCTTCATAAGTTTTGCATCAAAGTTACCACTTAATACAAACTGGTATGTTAATACTTAGGTTATCGGCTAATATCATAAGTTCTTAGTGATTTCAGATAGTTTCACTTTTGTTATGAATTAGAGTTAGCACCTAATACAAATGTTATGTTAACCTTTTGTTAATAGCTAATATCTGTTTACATATAGTGATAATACCCTTAGAGGTATTAAAAATTTAAATTCATAAGTTTTGTATACGAGTTACCACCTAATACAAACTGGTATGTTAATACTTGGATTACCGGCTAATATCATAAGTTCATGGTGATTTCAGATAGTTTCACTTTTGTTATGAAATAGCGTTAGCATCTAATAAATATTACGTTAACCTTTATCTCTTGTATTGTGTTTTAATAAAGAAAAAAAGAGATACAATTCTCCATATAAAAAGAGAAATGATGATGACGATTGGTTTCCCCAAAAATTAATAAATAAATAACAAAAAAATACAAAAAACCACATGCGAAGAATAATAATGATCTAACACTATATATTTCATACAGTATAAAAAGATATTTCTGATATATAAAAGTACATGCGCAATTTCCACATACACAATATTAGTTAAACAGTGGCTTTTTTGGACACTTAAATAACGACTCTTTCGAATATAGATTCTGCAATTTCCCAAGAATTAAAGGAAACGAAAAACTTTAGCGTTATCAAGGTGAGTCTTTTACCGTAAAAGTAAAACCAGAAAATGATTATGTGCAATGATTCCGCTATTCAGCTGTTATTTTGACACACCGACTATATATATTATTGAACATTTTTAACAAAATAAAAAAACTAAAAAAAAATAATATCAATAAATTTAAAATAAATAAAAGTTTGTCAACGTTAGTTATAGTGTGAACTGTAGATTTCGTTTTAAGTATATTCTACCAGCCATGGCCAGTGAACGGTATCATGAAATGTGTGTAAAGCAGTTGACCGAAATATACTCTGATTGATATAGTATAACTACTTCGTGAATTACGTGTTTCATTTAATATAGTTATTGGTTTGTGACTTTGTGTGTTTATATGGAGTTACATGGATTTAAAATTAATGAAGATTCTATTGTTATTCTAATAAGTTTTTGAAAGCTTTATAAGATTTAGTGTTATTAGTTTACATATTAGTAAAAAACAATCTAAACATTTTACAAGTTTACCTTTATTGGATTAATTAATGATTTTATAAAACCAATGATGTTATTACAATAAAATACTTTTTTTATCCTATTAAAATATTGTGTTATTGGTTTATTGATTCTATATTTTATTCTTCACAAAATATGATTATCAAAGTATGAGACTATCATATAAGATTCTCAAAAAACATTTCTTTCATAGAACATAAAAGTAATATTTTTAAGTTGGGATCATGTTTCAATACGCAAACTAGTGATATGATTAATGATTTGCTAGTCATTTTCTCTAAAAAAATATTAAATTAATGACATCTTAACATATAAATTTTCAAAGTTCACTTAAGTTAGACCCAATTTTACGTAGTAAATGAAAAGTTAGAGATTTAATTTGCAACGCAAAATATGAAAAAATAAATGGTCATTTTCCTCTTTTTATTCTTATATAAAATATTTGGCATCAAACAAAAGATTAGTAAATAGTTAATATAATAAAAATCGTATGCAATTTTAAAATGACTCTACAAAAGTATTTTTATATTTTAGTTATAACATCTAACAATTTAGAATAATATGCAAAACGTTTTGACAATTTTACGAAAAACTCTTTCTAAGGGCTTGATTGATTCTCCCTCTGCCACCCGCAAACGGGATGTAGCGGTTGTTAGCGATTGGCATCAATCATACAAACTGCTAGATACCGCTTTGGACCGCTCGAAATCGCCAGATTTCAAAAGCTCCTTCCCGCAAATGTTTGCGGTTGCGGGCGGTAGCGGTTAGATTAAAAAAAAATTAAGATAATTTTTTTGTTAGATTAATTAAAATAATTCTAGCTTCCACCCAAACTCTAGTCACTATGATTAAAATAATCTAATCTTTTATATATCTTATTTTTATTAGAAAACCTTAATCAATATATTGTAACCCTATTCTCTCAATTATGACATCCCTCAAATTTATGGCATCTCCCCAAACTGATGAAAATCAAAATCAAGAATCAAACGTAAGTATCATCTATCCTTTTATCGATTCATTAGCTAGTGTAATTATTTGAGTATTTCATGGCATCGTTGTTTTTTTTTTTTGTATTCTTTTGAGTTTTTTTATTGAATACATGTTTTGATTTTTTTTCTCAAATTAGAAAATCATTTGGGCACACGGGATGATATATTGTACTTTTATTTTTTATCAATTTTTGAGATGATATATTGTATTTTTATTTGGTCAGAAAATCAGTTTTCTAATATTATCAATTTATTATAATAATATATTGTATTTTTGTTTCTTTTAATAATAATATATTATATTTAATATATAATTTTAAAATCATCAAAACTCTACTTAAAACTTAAAAGTGATTATAAAGATCCAACAATACATCTTTACCTATGTGTGAATTACATGTTTAGTTTAGAGTTTTGTGCAAATAAACCCTCAAAAAATTGCCAAACTTTATAATTTTATCCTCAACTTTCAAAATATGCAGAATAATCCAATAAAGTCAAAAAAAAAGAAAAAAAAAATATAGCTTATAAATTATAAACGTTTTCACTTTTCACAGTTACATACATTTGTTTTTTTAAATTATAAATGTAGAGTTTGACTCTTGGTCTTGGGTGCGACTAATGTCTTAACACTGTCTTCTAAATTTTTTTTTACCATTTTGTCTAATTTCAATAATTTGAAGAAGGACCTCTCATACTAAAATTGATAACATCCTAGTGGAATCTAATTTCCATCTGACGGTAAAAAATGCTAGATACCGAATGGTCATGGCTGCTTCTTGGCATTAGTGATTCATTGTTTGTGCAAATATTTTATAAAGCCAACAATAGTATGTAAAATAGCCTCACAGCAAAATCTAATTTGCTTTGGCTGTGGAGAAAGAGAGAGAGAGTCTTAATACGTCTCATGGCTGATTCTTGGAGTGTCTCTCAGTAAAGTTCTTTAGCCTGGAAAACCCTTCTATGAGAAGCTCAAGCTCAACTGCAAAGGTGATACGTAGCCAGTTCTTAAGCCCAACAGCTTGACCTACAAGAAACTCATCCATTATCTGTTATTTTAACGACCCCTAGCTGTCAACTTGTTAACAAAACTATATAATATTACCTGGTAGGATGATCATAGATTCCTCTTTAGCCAGCTTGGAGCAGAAGTCCAAATCATCACTGATATCTTCGAGTAGTGAAAAGTTTAACTTCACCTGCACCAACAAATGGATTAGCCTCTGAGCTTGAGCTTGAGGTTAACCAATGAGTAATCTGGTTCATGTCGATTCATTACCATCGTGAACATTGAGCCCTCGGGTTTGCAGGGGCAAGTGATGCAAGGAATCTTCATAAGCTCCTCATAACAAATCTCTGCACATTTTTTCACCATTTCAAGTTTTGATGAGAAGAACTCTTCCTTTGTATTCCCAATGATATCAGGCATTGCTCCCTGCCTCGGACAAAACAAAACCAAAATCATTTTTCTTGAAAAACTCCAGCCGTGATTCAACACCAATGCATACCTGAATAAACGTTGCAGGATCCGTCGACATGTTGACAACATTGATAAGAGTCTGAACAAACTAATAGACAAAAAGAAACAGAGATTGATCACAAATACATTCTTGACAAGATATTAATCAACTAAACAAAATGTAACTACTAACCCCAGAATCTTTCATGATGCCATGAGGGTCAAGAGTCACCATCCAACCAAGTCTCCATCCAGGAACAAACCATCTTTTAGATATAGCACCTAAGACAATAACAGGCACTAGCTCTGCAAACTCTGCCATGGACACAAATGGTTTATCCCCAAAGGCAAAATGGTCATAGACTTCGTCTGCGATCACAAGTATACCAAGCTTGCAAGCCGTCTCTGCAATCTTCATCCACCATATAAAGAAGACAAATCCATAACAAAGCCATTTCCACTATATCAAATGAATGATTAATAAGAAGCAAGTGTACACCTTTTGAAGATGTTGGCGAGAGAAAACATTCCCACATGGATTGCAAGGGTTGATAACAAGTATAGCAACGGTTTTGTCATCCGCAAGAGCTTCAACTCCATCTAGATCAACATCCCAACCATTTTCCGGTAGGAGGTCGAAATAACGAACCTCGAGTTGGCAAAAAGCCGCTCGGGAATCGTACATCGGGTAAGTAGGCCTAGGTAGCAGAATGTTAGCTCCAGGAATTGCGAGAGCGGATATCAAAATCTCAATGGCTTGCACACAACCAGCTGTGATATGAACATCATTTGGTGATATCTGGTAAGAGAGATCACTAGAGAGGTACTCTGCAACAGCCCTATTGAGGTAGAGAAACAGAACCAACCAAATCATCAATCCTTTCTCAAAAAGCCAATGTGATCCAAAGTATACACTAATCAAAGATTTTAACCAATTCAACGTTTCAGATTATTGTCTTTGAGTAATCAAGAAGCAAGAACAGAGACCCTTAGAGATACCAAAAGAAAACAAAAAAAAAACGAAGAAGAAGAAGTAATCTTACTTCCTAGCGACAGGAACACCGGAAGAAGAAGAGTAGTTGTTAAACTTGGTCGAACGGACAGCATCACAGATGGCTTCAACAGCGGCTTGATCGGTACGAAAGCTCGGGAACGGAGAAGGATCGCCGTGACCTAGTGGGATGACGGGTCTTACATCACCACCGTCGAGACAATTGATTAAGGTGTTAAGGTAATCACGAATGGTAAGTGAGTTAGATCGTTCGACGACCTCGTTAGCTCCGAAGTTCCATCGCTTGGCTCCGTTTTCTCCCATTTTTTTTTTTTTAAGAAGAGACGTGACAAAATGTGACACCGACGATTTTGGTTATGAATGGTTTGTGAATGGGACTGGTGTGGTTGTCGTTGGTAAACTATTTCATTTATTTTGGTATGAGAGAAAACGCCAAATTTTGTCATTTAATTTAAGATATGTCTTACTCACTGATTTTGGAGTTTAGGGTATCTTTGTTTTTTTCTCTTTTTTATTTTATTTTTGACTACATGCAAGTATGCAACACTATCTACAATTCTACATAAATATAATTTTTTTTAAAAAGTTAGGGTTACGCATAAATCGTTTCATAATAGTATTAGAGTGACAGCTCCCTCTTGGAACATTACAAAGGAGAATAGAGAAGAGAGAAGAGAAGATCCAAATCAGACAAGAAGAAGAAGATCCAAAGCTTCTCAAAACGATGTCATCCCATGTGACAAAATGAGAATGGGCCAAACTGAAGTATAAGGCCCAACAAAGAAGCAAATCCATTTAGCCCACAGCTCCAACGGTCACCAGCAAATGAAGACAAAACCAAGACATGATCAGCTCAACAAAAGCAAAAGATAAAGAGTGTGAGCTCTAATAGTACGGACTCGATGGTTTTGAAGAATAGATTTGGTCATTTGGAGCTATTGAATTATTTGTTCACTAAAGTATAAGTCTCCATGAAGCACAACTTCGATGAAAATCAAGTACCCATTGTTACGGAAGATATCGAAGTTTTATTACCCTCAATGGTTTTTAATATGGTTTGGTAGGGCTTATGGTTAGTTTTATGTTTCGTTTTGTTTAAAACAAAATGCGGTTTTATTTAGATACAAACAGACTTGACTCACAATCCCACATTGACTGTTGGAATTCAAGATTATGCTATAAAATTGAACAGTCTAGTAGGAGATGATTTCTATCTAAGTAGAGAAATATAAAGGAACAAGCCTATCCTCAGCATTCTAATTGGTTACAGCAGAAGCCATGGCTAAGGTGTACTTATGCTTAAGGTAAGCTTTGATGAAAGGGTCCAAGTCACCATCCATTACAGATGTGATATCAGAAGTTTCATGACCTGTTCGGACATCCTTAACGAGTTTGTACGGATGAAACACGTAGTTCCTGATCTGCTGTCCCCATTCAGCTTTCACTGCATCTCCTCTTATTTCCTTGATTTCAGTAGCACGTTGCTCCTCCGCAATCACCATCAGTTTCGCTTTTAGTCTGATCAGAGCTCTCGTCTTGTTCGCCAGTTGACTTCTCTCCTCTGCAACATCCAACGCGATCTTAATCAACTACCATAGTCAGTTCTGATGCATTGATAACACGATCTTACGGGACATTCAGGTTGTAACATTAGTGGGGAGGAAATACAAACCTGTGCAACGAACAGCAACACCAGTAGGGATATGAGTAATCCGTACAGCAGTTTCAACCTTGTTAACATTCTGTCCTCCTTTCCCACCTGCCCTCGTGAAACTAATGTCAAGGTCCTCTTCTGGTATTTCGATTCCCACCGCTTCCTCAGGCAAAAGCGGCATCACTTCCACACCAGAAAAGCTTGTCTGCATGCAATACCAATATAAATCCATAGCACACAACCACATATGCTTTTTGAGCTCATAGACCTTATTTTTACCTGGCGAAGACCTTTCGAATTGAAAGGCGATTGTCGGACAATCCTATGAGTTCCTTTCTCCCCTGAAATGTAACCATATGCATAACGCCCTTCAATTTCAAGAGTCGCTGACTTAATCCCTGCCTCTTCTCCATTAGACATTTCAACAACTTTCGTCTTGTACCGCTGCTTCTCTCCCCATCTCATATACATCCTAAGCAACATATCAGCCCAATCCTGCACTGAAAGTTATCATTGTTTTAAAAGAACCTCAATTCACATCACAAACACACACAAACCTCTAAGAGAGTATAATAATAACCTGTGCATCTGTTCCTCCAGCTCCAGCTGTAATGTAAACAACAGCACCTTCTTTGTCATAAGGTCCTGATAAAAGCTGAGTAAGCTCAAATTTATCTAAAGATTTATTCAACTCTTTAATGATTCCCATGGCTTCTTCAAGTAAACTAACATCAGTAGAGTCCATCTCTTCTGTTAGTTTAACAATCGTTTCGGCATCTTCAACCTATACCTCAAGCAACAACACATTATCTCAAAGCCTCAACATCATAAACATATAAACCTTAGATATGTAACAATACCATCGTTTTGAACTCAGAGAGTAACCGCATACGATCTTTAAGATCATTTAAAGACGATAAAGTTTCTTGAGCTTTAGTACGATCATCCCAAAACGATGTATCAGTAGCTTTTGATTCCAGATTTGTAATCTCTTGTTCTAGTTGTTGTAAATTAGCAGAAGCTCTAATCTCTTCAACACGAGCTGATGCTATTTCTACATCTTTTCTCAATGTATAAAAATCTAATCACCAATGAAACAAAAGAAATCAAAACCCTAAGAATTCAGATTCACTGGGAAATATGTTGATAGATCAATGGTGATAAGAAGGTACCTTGCATCAGCCACTCACTGGTTTCGTTTTCGTTGGATACACTCAAGTTACTCTCCTGTGCAGCGAATACTACTGAAACGAAATTCGGAAGAAATTGGTTTACACAAATTTGAAATCTAAAATTGAAGTTGGAGCGAGAGGGAGAGAAGAACTTACTGGGCGAATTAAAACGAGAGGACGAAGAGAAATTGGGAAGAGAAAGCGGGAGTGAGAGACGGAGAAGAGGGAGGTTTGTTGGTCGAAGAAGCAGAAGTTTAGGTTTTCCGGCGATTGCGAAACTCCGACCGGCGAGGGGTCCGAGAACGGTGAGCTCCATGGACATGTTTCTGCTCAAAGCTTTTCTTCAGATTTCTGACCTTTGCCAAGTTATCCATACAAAGCTAGCAGCCACGTCATCAGTTTTAAGTATAAAAGTTAAATTGTGGAATATATTTAAAAATTGGGTTTTTAATGGATTAAAGAAAAGAGATTGACGAAGATAGTAATGAAAAAAATAATTTTTCAAAAAGTAGTATATCTTTTAAAAAATTCCACAAATAGTACTACAAGTTTTTATTAAATACTAAATATAAATAATTAATTTAATTAAATAAACAAAAAAAATATTTTTCGTCAAAACTTTTTTAAAAAAGTTTCCACCAAAACATTTCCCATCAAAAATATTCTTTTTTTTTTTTGGTCAAAACCCACCAAAA
>Ga0041059_1001846_pt1 | contig 16465 bp, 7 predicted proteins | sample AraColnosormetaG_FD_56232 | JGI IMG/M metagenome (GOLD analysis project Ga0041059, IMG submission 56232) | Arabidopsis roots microbial communities from North Carolina, USA - Col MF nosort | ecosystem: Host-associated > Plants > Roots > Unclassified | place: USA: North Carolina | collected 2013-09-02
ACTCATAACATATTAGGTATAATCACGATCAGTCCTAATATTTTGAAAGCCCAAAAAAAAAAAGACTTTATTTTGAGATATTTTTTCACAAGGTAAATTTAATTTCAGTAAAAAAAGGGTTTTTAATAATTAAAAATATCTGTATATTAATATTTTGTATAGACTAGTTATATATTAATCAAAAATTGGGAATCCTAGACTATTTTTGTTTCATCAACTGGACCTGGTACTGGATCAAACGTTGCTGCAAACTAAAATGACAAAGCCCAAAAATCAAAACATACTCTCGGTTAGGGATTAGATCAGACCGGACGGTTTCCTACCTTTTCAAACGCTGTCGTTTTGAACTATAGAGTACCACAAACCAACGACGCCGTTTCACTTGGCACTATTTATTTCTTCTGTAGTTTTTTTTCTTCTCATACATATATCAATCAATCAAGATCACCACCACAAGGCAAAATCTAAACTCTCTCTGCAAAATTTCTGCTAACTTCTTCCTCCCATTTTCTTGCCATGGAAATCGATTCCGCCACCAACGGAAACTCTGACACCGTCATGACGGAATCCGCCGCTACGATCACTCCGTCGCCGGTCGTCGTCTCGTCTTCGAGATCGAATCAATTTACGGAATCTCTCAAGCTTGAGCACCAGCTCCTCCGCGTTCCTTTCGAGCATTACAAGAAGACGATCCGTACCAATCACCGTTCTTTCGAGAAAGAGGTCTCAACCATTGTTAACGGCGTCGGAGAATTGGCTGATTCCGATTGGTCTAAAGACGATACCGTTTCGCGTCTTACTTGCCTTGTTACTCGATTACAAGGCCTCAAACGAAAGGTTGATTTTTCCGTCTCTCTCCCTCTGTGATCGGTGTTTTAAATTATGTAGACGAAACTGAATCAATTAATTTAGCGATTAAAGTTTCTGATTTTGCTAAATGATATCCACTTATCTGTAAAAAATTTGATCTTCGATGTTGAAGATCAAAGTAAAGTATCTGTCTTTGGCAATTATGTCTCACTAGACATTGGATCTCGATGAATTCAATGTAGTGGTGGAGTTGGTTCATTGGAACTTCCCATCTGACTATTTGCATTGTCTTCTAAATTTTTATCATTTGGGATAGTTTCTATATCTTCTGGAGTAACATCACATGGATATGGCCTGGCTTACGTATTTTTTTGGTTTTGTATCTCAGTTGGAAGAAGGGAGCAATGTGGAGAATTTGCAAGCCCAGAGATGTCGTGCTCGCATCGATCATTTGGATTCAGTAGATGTGGAAAATATTACTGAATGGAATAATACCAAACTGAAACGGATTCTTGTAGACTACATGCTGCGGATGTCATATTTCGAGACTGCTACAAAGCTTTCGGAAAGCAGCAATATTATGGTTTCTCTCATCCTCTTGACACTCATTATATCACACTATTATGCTATATTGCTGTCTTGGTTAATATATCAGAACATATTCTTTGCTGTTTCGTTTTTACAAGCAGTGAAACAGATTTGTTGATTTGTACTGCATCTCTATGAAATGCTAATTATAAATATCTCATCTTTTCAGGACCTTGTCGACATTGACATATTTCGAGAAGCTAAGAAGGTGATTGATGCCCTTAAAAATAGGGAGGTAGCTTCTGCATTGACATGGTGTGCTGATAACAAAACGCGGTTGAAAAAGTCAAAGGTACGTGCTCTATGTACTCTCATGGTTAAGTTTTACTTTCATTTTTTATGAACTCCATGTGGTTTGGCTAAAGTATCCAATTTTTTACCAGAACTCTATGTATAATTGTTCATTGCTAATTATATATTTTCCTTTTCATAACAGAGCAAATTTGAGTTCCAACTAAGGCTGCAAGAATTCATCGAGTTGGTACGAGTTGATACAGCTGAGAGCTACAAAAAAGCAATCCAGTATGCTCGAAAGCATCTGGCATCATGGGGAACAACCCATATGAAAGAATTGCAGCATGTTCTGGCCACTTTGGCTTTTAAAAGTACCACAGAATGCTCAAAATATAAGGTGAAGTTTTCCTTCTTTTGATTATATAACTGTTGAAAATTGACGCTTCAACTTGTATCTTTTCCTAATGATTGATTTTGTCTGAAATGGCCCAAAAACGTGGATATAGATTTCACTGTTTCTTTCATACACCAGGCTGCTTCAGTAATCTTTTTCGTCTTTGTTTATTGCCGAATTAGTTGTGTTACTTTCAACTCTTGTCGAATCTTAATTGATCATTGCATGTATTTAGGCTAATCAACTAACAGATATGTTTTTCTTTTTTCTCAGGTTTTGTTTGAACTACGACAGTGGGATGTTTTAGTTGATCAGTTTAAACAAGAATTTTGCAAGTTATATGGCATGACGATGGAACCCTTATTGAACATCTACTTACAGGCAGGCTTGTCTGCGCTGAAAACTCCGTAACGATCAAACTCTATCAAAATTGATGTTTTTGATTGTCTATTTTCTGCATCTGATAAAGGGGCAGAAAGTAAGTTTTCGAAATGACACCCTAATGTGATTCTTACTGGTGGGTTGCGTTTGTACCTTGATATGACTCAGATATGGTTTAGAAGAAGGTTGTACCAAAGAGGACCCTCTCTCACAAGAGAACTTTCGGAAGCTAGCTTTGCCTTTACCGTTCTCCAAGCAGCACCATTCAAAGCTTGTTTGCTATATTTCTAAGGAGCTAATGGACACAGAGAACCCACCACAGGTGCTGCCCAATGGCTACGTCTACAGCACCAAGGTTTGATTCTGTTCTTGTACAACTTCAGCTTCTCTGTTCTTTTTCTCTTTTTAGAATCTTTTTCTATTAGCTTGATCAGTTACATCAGTCTATCCTATACAGTTCAAAAAATTTAAAGTTGGGTTACTTTTTTTATTTATTTGATGGGTAAATGAACTTGCAGGCTCTCAAGGAAATGGCGGAAAAGAATGGAGGTAAAATAACATGTCCAAGGACAGGGCTTGTCTGCAACTACACGGAGTTAGTTAAGGCATATATATCATGAACCCATATGCTCATAATCCTCACTTTGGTCACCTTTTCAATGGATGACTGGGAGGACAGTATTAAGGCCAAAGAAACTGAAATTTCCAACTTTCTCCATTACTCTTTGTGAATATGCACTTGCAGATAAAACTTTGCATCACTTTAGAAACAGCTCGTTCCTTTGTATATCAAGCCATTTCTTCATTTCAGTCTTATGACAATTTTCTAGTCAACATGGTTTTAGTGGAAACATGTTTGGCTGCTTTGCTCTGATATTTTTATTCATGTTTTTCTTCTTATCCACTAGTAGTTTCTGTATAAATCAACCGGCAAAGTACACTTTATTGTCCCACTACCATTTCACAAACCACAGTTCCGATTCTACTATCAGTTTCCTCACTTGAGGTGTATAATTTGGTTCTGTCTGGTTTCATCTATTTGGATACCATCCTGATTCAACATGTTCATCATTTCTCTTTTGTTTGTTGGCTTCGGAAATGGAACGAGGTATAATTCCGGATTAAGAAATAGAGTAACACTAATCTTTTTATTCACTCCAATATCTCAATTTATTGGTATATTGCTATCGTAGAGACTGTAAAATCGATTACATTGTCTCTGAAAGCAAGGTTGTGCAATAATGATTGAGCCATTCAGCTGCAGATCTCAGTACACGAAGCTCACCGTATAGGAGATCTCTTGCCATCTGCCTTCTAACAGCAAATCTTTGTGATACAAAATAGCATTCTTCCATTTCCTGCAAAGGCACCCACCAATAAACGTTTTTCAAAACCTACATTGTCAGTCATTGTGTGGAAATTAGTTGAGTAAAGCGTTCTATAGTACCTTGATGCAAACACTATGATCCTCAATCAATCTGTTGATGTGAGACAAGAGGATCTTATGTGCCTCCAACTCTCTGTTCCCGTCTTTAAAAGGAAGCCGAGCTAGTCGGCCATCATTTTGTGCAGCTTCTTTTGACAAATCATTTAGCTCTGAGAATCAACTATACTGTTAATACTTTTGGAATTAGCCTCGCAAGATGATAAAAGAGAGTGACTAATTTGATTTGAGCACCTTGGGGAATGATACAACAGAGAACACGAGCAAATGCACGGAGAGATTGTGGAATGCCTTTTCCTTTCCCTATAGCAGATTTCACTTCCCTGAGAGATCACCAAAAGTACACTTAGATACACATGTAAAAAGCACTGTTACTGAAACCAATTCTAAAGAAGTAGGTTCATTGGTATTTTCCTATCCACTGTTCACATCACTCTTAACTGCTTTCTTACTATCTCCCATGTTTCCATTCTTTGAGTACGGATATTGATATGTAAGCAGTTAAGAACTTGTAATGGCTTGGTAACATTCTAAAGCTAAACTTTAATACCTACTTGATTGTGAAAGTATCACAAGAAGAGTGAAAGATATTGATATCTTTGACAGTTCGAGTGTGATGTGTCTGGAGAAGTCCCAGCTTCATGTTGCGAAGAGGATCATCATTCGGTACATCCATTTGGATTTGAACCTATAAGTCACCGCAGCAGTATCAGTTTGATACTAATCCTTAGATAATGACTGTGTGAAGTTTCAACATCCCATTCAGTCAATTAAATGACAATCAAGTTCAAGGTTGGTGAGTAGCATCTTCAATCCAACATCTATAGATCAATGTTGTTACGGCTACGGTCATGATATTAGAAAACAAACCTCGTCATGAATGTTGTAAGGAAAGGTAAATCCAAAATCTAACATGAGTGTAGCATTTGAGAATTCCCCATACTTGATGAATACCTACACAGAGATATTTGGTAAGCTTCAACAAGCCCATGAGTTTTAACCAGTCACTGAGATCGACCTCAACAAAAATAACATTCTTATAGAATCTAGTGATTATTAAAAGAAATAAGTAATGCATCCTCTGAGAAGTGAATCTCATCGTGTTATAATCTTACCTCATCACCAGGACTGTAGTTGCGATCTGCAGTGACCTGCAAAGTTGAAAACTTGAAATCAAAATGTACTGGCTTGTTTCAGTCTGTGTTGCAAGCCTTTAGAGTCAAGAGAAAGTAATACGGAATAAAAAACCATGCATTTTACTAGATCGATGTACCACATATTTAACAATAAGATTATGCTGATGTCGATTCACTCTAGTTGATGTATGGAATATGAGATATGGAGGTTAGATTGTATATCAAGTAGATGTGCACAAACCCTTGACGAAGAGAACACAGAATATTAAATAACAGGAATGGAAGTAAACCTCTGATAGTTGATTGTCTTCATCCCTCAAAACGATTGATGCAGAAAGCCCATCATGGTTCATGAAGTCTGCAAACGGAATCTGTTATATCGTTAGAACATCTATCGTACCAGAATTCACCATAAGTAATCTGGAAAGATGCCAGAGCTAAATTGAAAGCAATACCAGTGATATGCGTTTTGAGTTTTCCCACGCACGAGATCCCACTGTCCAGCAACAAGTTATCCAGATTGAGTAAGAACAACACAATGCATAAAACCTCCCTTATGAGAGATTGTACATGGTTGAGTAACACCAGAAACAGATATAGAGCCAAATGAATACTTGTGAAGTAACTTTCTCACCTAAAGCATATGCATACATGAAATCTTCCAAATCTGGGCGTTCAGTTACTATGGGACAATGTTGTTTGAATGCCTAAGAATCACCAAAAAGTGATTTTAGAACTCTTATTCACTAAGATGAAAAATAAATTCGACACATGGAAATACATCTACCAAACATACACATATGACATATGTATACTACGTACTTGGTTAGCTTGACATAGGACATAATCATAGTAGCCTTCGTAATATGCTAAGACTTGTTATGAACTGGAGTATAAAACTTGAAGAAGATAATTCAAAATTTAAACCGTAAATAATTTTTCAGCGGTATATACACAGGTAATATAGCACCTTGATAGACCCAACTCGGTTTCTCAATCAAAAGGTCTGATATCACCACGAGACCAAACAGACAAGACAAATAAGTTTTGTAACTATTTAGTCTATATGTGTGTGCCTGTCTTATGGGTTCATACACTATTCTTAACGGTACATAAGCAGTCGCTTGAAGGCCTTTTAAAGAATTAGGAACCCAACCAAACAGTTACCAGTATCACTAGAAAAACATACTTACCTGCGCTACAAATGAAAAGTCCTTTTCTATCTGAGCTTTTTGTTTTACTGTTTCCTGGTGAACTGCACTACAACGAATCATGCTGAGCTCATCTTCACCCCAAAATATCTAAGAGAATAAGGAAACCACTTTTTTTTATTATTCTGCATTGTCCAAGATAGCATAGGCAACAAAATTGATAGTAAGGCAATTAAGAAGCTTTTTGCGTACCAGGTTATATGGATCATATCTTAAACTATAACTATTTATATTTGTATATCTCTTTTGGTAAAATAACACACATTAAAGAAGTGGCCAAAACAAAAATTCAAGACTCGAACATATGACATAATAACTAGAGTGAAATCTCACCGAGCTATGCATCTCTGCAGGTTGAGGAAGTCGGCTGATATAAGGGACCCATCGAGACTTCTGATTCAAAAGCAATCAGAGACTAAGTCAAAACCAAAACACTCACATGAAATGGGAGACTTATTTTAAGTCAATTACTCAAATGTTGATGCCCTAGCTTACTTGACCCATTTTCTTCTCTCTTATTAGAACAGCAGCAAGCATTCCGATATTCCCAACTTCATTGCTCAATAAAACTCTAATATCCGAGGGGAGCTCATCTGGAGTTATTTGCTGAAATTTTAAGTTAGAACAACACTAATGGCATAAAAAGAATTTCCAATACTTCTTAAGACACATGATAACAGAAAAGCTCGTTTCAGTAGACAACAATATACCGCATTAAAAGGGACTTTCAACATGCAGTCACCAGCATAGATAACTTTGGAGGCGAACAGTGACCTGCTCAGAAGTTGATATAGTTATTAACATGGTTAGTGTATTTGACATTAAAGATAAAGCATCACACCAGGAGACAGCCTCTGGTAGGAAATGAAATTGGTTATTCTCACAATCACTCATTAAACAATCGCATAAAGATGGAAAACAATCAGATTACTAAACAAGACAAAATAACATGATTCAAAGTTGTACAATGTTTCAACTATTGATGACAAGACAGAACCATATTAAAGAACATCAAGACAAGTCATATAAAAATTAAGCTGCCACAGAAGGTATCAACAAAGAATCTGATCATTACATTGAAAGGGAACTATGAATAGAATTATTGAATAGAGAAAATGTGTCTAACAATCCATATTTTAATTGCCGGTAAACAGAAAACCGAGGTACTCGAAAAACGGATTTTGAAAAATACTTGCAAAGTTGCATCTTATTCAAAACATCATCAAGCCCACCTGCCATAGGTGGATTTCCCAATCGAAAGAGTATTAGTTATCTTTGCTCCAGCAATTCGCTCTAACCAGGGTAAGAAGTTATTGTCCAACGAAGCCTAGATATAAAATGGATAAGATGATCGTAAATCCTCTTTTGTGAGAGACATAAAAGTTCTGTACAACATCTTCTTACATCAATTAGCTCCCAAAATCAACAGTCTGTTTGGTTAACTATAGATAGAAGAAGCTAAAAGAACATAAAGGTTTCATCTTTGGTATCAATTGCTATCAGTAGAGGAGAAACATACATAACTTAGAAAAATTCTTGGAACCACACTCAGGTATGATAAAACTTTTCTAACACTTGAGATAATCAAGCTGTGAACAGTCCATCACATTGATTTCACAAATTTCACGAAAGTCTCAATCTTTCACAAATCAAACCTGAGTTTGGAGCTCTAACGTTAGTTTCCCGGCGAGACTGAAACGCTTGGCTAAAGAGCTAACATTGCGCCTTTGTTGAAACCCGAAAAGCTTCACTGTCGAAATGCAGAATAGCATCTCCAGCCAAACTGGATGGCGCGTGAGCAACCACCGCTCGTATTATGGACTCGTGTTTCGACTGCGGCTAGAGCAGAGCGGCCAGGACCAGACGATATTCTGATGCTGATTCGGTCCGGTTTGTTTCGGTTTTAAATTTCAGATAAATCGGTTTGTTTTTAATTGATTTTGTAGATAGCCTTCCAATTTTGACTTTTTGATACCTTACAAAGTGAAATGGCTTTGAGAGTTACTTGCCTCTAGCAACAGTGTCTGTGTCTCCTCATTTTTCTTCCACAATCTCAATGCCTCTATTTGAAATGTTGCATTAATTTTCTGAGTAAAAGCGATTCATAGGTGCTTTTTGTATTTCCAATTTCCTAAAGAATGATATTTTTTTTATTGATGGCAAAAGTAATACAAATGTTAAAAAGAATACAATTCAAATACACAATCAATCTACGAATTACAAGTAATGAAAAAGAATTACAATATATGTTTTTGGTTTTAGGTATCATCAGTAGTTTCAGTTTCACCTCCTCTTGTTTTTGCTCCCAAGCAACAAACACAAGTAAAACAAAATCCTAAATAGGAATCCGAAACCTACCGTGATAAGCAAGCAGTTCCATTTACTAAGCTGTGTCACTCCTTGCTGCTTCAGAACATCAGCACCCGTCGTTAAACACGTAGAGCTCGATATCCTCATACCTATCGACCGGCTCACAGAATCCAAAAGCCTCAGCTTCATCCCATACGTCAATTCTCCCAAAGGCGAGTTGTCGAAAAGCTGAACACCTCTCACAAAACATTCTGTAGGATCCGAGAACTCGTTCTGAAGAACCGCCTCGTATGGATACTTAACCAGAGAAAGATAATGAAACCAAATCCAATACTGAGGGATTCGATCTCTGTTGATGAAGAAGCCACTGAAAAGCAAGAAGTAAGCTAAAATAGCAACAACGATCGTGTAGCCTAACATCACATGTGGAACGACGCCGGATAAGAAAGTCACGAAGGAGCTTCCGGACCAGAAAGAGGCTAAGATGATTAAGCAGTAGAATAAAAAGCCCATTAGGCCTCCTTCAAGCCCAACAGCCCAAAACGTCGTCACTGCGAAAGCTAAAGAGAGGAAGATGAGCGAAGGGAAGGTAACAATGGCGTGAGAGAGAACGTAGGAGGATCTCCGGTAAGCGTTGTAAGCTGTTTCTCTCATGAAGATGTAACGTTCCTGGAGGAACACGGGAAGAGCATCGGCGCAAGTGTAGAACATTGTTGACATTGCGAATGCGAAGAACCCTAACCGCTCTTGAACTCCTTTTGGTGAATTATCCAATCGCCAGAATACGGTGGCTAAGATGAATCCGGTGACGATTACGGTGGCTAATCGCATTCCGAGTAGCTCCGGTTGTCGTCGGGAGTTGAGGATTGAGCGTCTGGTGAGAGTTTTGATTTCGATCCAGAACGGATTCGCGAATGCAGGGACGGCTAAGGTTCCGCCACCGTGGTTTATGACGGAGGAACCACCGCCGCCACCGGAGACTAGTTTTCCTCTGCTTATGCTGGCGGAAATCGCTTCTTTCAAGGTTAAATTTGGGTTTGGAGAAGCCGGCGGAGTTAGGGTTTGAGGATTGCTCTGTTTCTTCATCTCTTGCCATTTCTTGTTGAATTCAACTAATCCTCTTGTTCCTCCAGCTGATCCTTCGAGTTCTCTGATTAGATCGAGTGCAAACTCCGTTTGATTCTCGTTTTCCGGTATCGGATTACCGAACCCGGCGAAAAAGCTCGGTAGACTCGCCGGAGAACCACTAAAGACGGTGTGTCCACGTGACAAGAAGATAAGACGATCAAGTAAACTGAGAACTCTGTGACTTGGCTGATGTATTGACATTATAATGATACTGCCACTCTCTGCGATTCTCTTCAATACTTTAACCACCATGAAAGCACTTGTGGAATCTAAACCAGAAGTAGGTTCGTCGAGGAAGAGAACAATCGGGTCGTGGATGATATCGATTCCGATCGAAACTCGCCTTCTTTCTCCACCGGAGATTCCACGGTGTCCTTCGTCTCCAATGATTGTTTTAGCAGCGTTTCTTATCCCTAACTGGTCGATTAGGGCTTGAACTCGAAGCTTCTTCTTGGATTTAGGTAAGCTTCTTGGTAATCGAAACTCAGCTGCAAACATTAAGGTTTCTTCCACAGTAAGCATCGGGAAGAGAAGATCGTCTTGCATTACATAAGCTGAGATAACTTTCAGCATCCGAGATTGAAGAGCTTCTCCGTTAAGCGTTACCGTGCCCTTCAAGCTTCCTTTAGCGATCCGATTCGCTAAAGCGTCGATCAAAGTGGATTTACCTGACCCGCTAGCTCCAAGAACGGCAAGAATCTCTCCGTCACGAGTCTCACCGGAGATATTGTCTAGAAGAGTCTTGGTCTTGGAGAAAGATGTCCTCCTCCATGGAACCAGGTCGTGAAAGTCAAGTTTCCGGCGAACAGAGACGTTGTAAGTAAGGTTGTTGAAAGATAGAACGAAAGGAACAGGACGCATAAGATGATCATTATCTCCGTCAAGTGAAGAACCATCCCTGTCAAAGAATTCATGAACAGGAGTTTCGTCACCAACTTCAACCTTACGAACGTCGCTAACGTTCTTGAGAAGTTGGCCTAAAGTCAAAGATGAGCTAATAATCTCCATGGAATGAAACGGTGTTGCATTATCATCTTCTACTAGTATGCGAGACATTTAGAACAAAAGATGGTAAAGTGAGAAATGATGTGCTTACACTTGAAAATCAAAACACTCTTTGCATGATCAAAATGTTAGTCTTTGTTCTCTGTTTTGCTAGTATCTGTGTATAGGCCTTATATATATGAAGTAACGTGTGGAAGCGTGTGAACACGAAGGTTCTATGTGTTGAATGAGTTGCATCATCATGAGAAATCTGTTAGGTTTGTGTTGTTAACAATAATATTCTTAGCGTTTGGATGGAAAATGCGTTTTGGATTTCTCGTATTCAATTAGGGAGAGGTAATGGGATGACCAATAAATCTAGATTTTCCAAGGTGATAATACTAAAATACGTAGAAATGGCTGACACGTGGCGATTAGAATGGAGAATTAGGTGAAGGGTGTTGATCTAACCGAGGTATAGATAGTATATAGGATTGAGATGAGATATTTCTTGCGTTTCACATAGTGTTTGGTCAATTAATTAATGTTTTTAAAAGATTCTTCGAATGTTGGTAGCGATATAGTGATTGTTTGTATCGCAAGCAAATGTGTACCTAGATAAACTATTCACATTTTCTTTTGTTTTCGCGACCGAAGACGATTGCTTATGCTGCTAACTGCCTAAAAGTTGCAAATTGCAATAATTCCGGAACCCCAACTAATTCTACCAAATATAATATAAAAGTTATATTTGATAAAGTAGCTAGATTTGTATTTAGTTTGGGAATATAAACTCCTGTTTTTGCTATGAAAGACTACACACAATCTCCAAGTTCATTTTTTCTATTTCTTGATTATTTAGTTGGTAACGGTGGAACATTCTTTACCAAACTCAAATATTGTGTTTGGTCTTTGTTTCCTCTGTTTTATTCACAGTATACAGAAGCTGATAAAACATTCTTTTTGTTTTGTAAAGGGTGGAGTGGTGGTTTAAGAGAAATATAATAAAAATCGTCAAGTTTGTTGCTAAAATTAAACATGCATGCGAAAATTACACGAGAATCATAAAGATGGTGTCACATTTCAAATACTATTTGTTAAGAAAGTAAAAATAGTGATGTCTTTGATCCATCCAGGGAAAGAAGAAACAGATCAAAAGGTTAGGCAACTTCCTCTTAAGTAGTACTTGGTCAAACTTCTAGTGATGGACACAATGGTAACATGAAAGCAAAATTGACGTACTGGCTTAGCTTCTTGGATTTCCAATCCTAAACTTTGACTTCACTGTTACATCTTTTTGGTTGACATTTTGAAGTTTAGGTGACTAACTTCTACCTACTGTAGTCTTCCTTACCGCCATAAGAAAAGGGTCAAAGATTTATAATACCATCTAATAAAGCTTATAAGAAAGTTGGCTACTTTGAATTCTATTTTCGACCAACTGTTTAGTTGTATATACTTTTGTTTTTAAAAAGTGATGCAATTTGAATTTTGTCAAATACGTTATGTTTACACCGACCACGAAAGATGGCATATAGCTCACACGCACATTAAAACTACTAAATTACTTCACTGGTAGCTTGTGGTATCTTTATATTAGTTTGAACTTTAAACTATTGATGTAGTTCATATTGTTAAGTTAAAAACATTACCAATTGTGAATTAAACTAAAATCTTAGTCCTTTATAAAATTGTGAACCTAACATCATGTAAAATGTTAGATGTACGATTCTTTCTTTAGACAATATATGATAGCTATGAAAGAAAAAAATAATAATTATACAACATATATCATCAATATCTCAAATTCAAAAAGACAATTTTGCTTTCACAATAAAATTTCTGTTTCGGAAAAATTTACATTATGGCGTTCACGCCCTCTTATTCTTGCTTCCAAGCAACAACGAAAAATAAAACAAGATCCTAAAGAAGAATCCCCAAGCTAACGTTACCCACAAGCAACCCCATTTATCCAGCTGCTCAATTCCATGCTGCTTAAGCAAATCAGAGCCCGTCGTCAAACACGTTGATTCCGTTAACTCCATCCCCAAGTAACCGCTCATTGTCTCCAGAAGCTTAGCCTTTGTCGTTTCAGATACTCCTTCCATTATTGTATTATCAAACACTTGGTTTCCTCTCACGAAACAACGGGAGGGATCATCGAATTCGTTGTGCAGAACAGCTTCGTAGGGATACTTTAGCAGAGAAATGTAATGAATCCATATCCAATAAAGATGGATTCGATCACGGTTGACGTAGAATCCGCTGAAGAGGAGGCAGTATGAGAGATAGCCAAAGGTGACCATGTAACTCATCATCACGTTTGGAATCACACCGGAGACAAATGTAACAAACGAGCATCCTGACCAGAAGGACGCGAAGATGATCATAAGATAGTAGATAAAACCTGCCAGACCACCGTTTAGACCAACGAACCAGAACGTGGTCGCTGCAAAGCCTATGGAAAGTGCGAAGAGATGAGGCAGAGTTACTAAAGAGTGAGATATAACGTAGGAAGATCTTCGGTAAGCGTTATGCGCGGTTTCTCTTAAGAAAATGTATCTTTCTTGGATAAAAGCGGGTAAGCCATCCGCGCAACTGTAAAACATTGTGGCCATTGCAAAGGAGAAGAAGCTTAACCTTTCTTGGACGCCTCTAGGAGAGTCATCTACTTTCCAGTAAACCGTAGCCAAGAGAAAACCGGTCATCATGACTATGAAAACTCGTGTTCCGATAAGCTCGGGCGTTCGGGTCCAGTTTATCATGTAGCGTTTAGCTAAGATTACGGTTTCGACCCACCATGGATTTACGTATGAAGGAATAGATCTATATGAAGTAGAGACAAGTTTGCCTCTTGAAATGCTTGCATTGATGGCTTCTCCCAAAGATGATGAGTTATGGTGAGGTTCTTGACTAACTCTTAGCTTCCTATGTTGCCAATTTCGATTGAATTCGACTAAACCTCTTGTTCCTTCGGGAGATCCTTCAAGATCTTTGATTAGGTCAAGTGTGAATTCCGCAATGTTCTCTTTTTCCGGTATGGGACTACCAAATTCCGAGAAGAACAAAGGGAGAGTAGCAGGAGAATCACTAAACACAATCTGGCCAGAAGATAAGACGATTACACGATCAAGAAACTCCATAATCCGACCACTAGGCTGATGGATTGACATAATTACGATGCTGCCGCTACGTGCAATCTTTTTCAAGACTTGCACCACCATGAAGGCACTAGTTGAGTCTAGTCCTGAGGTTGGTTCGTCGAGGAACAAGACTATAGGATCGTGAATAATATCGGTCCCAATTGATACACGCCTTCTTTCTCCCCCGGAGACACCACGATGGCCTTCATCTCCGATCACAGTGTTTTTAACAGTTGTGAGCCCTAATTGATCTATTAGGGTTTCTACTCTGTTTCTTTTCTTTGATTTGCTTAAGCTTCGCGGAAGCCTAAATTCGGCAGCGAACATTAGAGTTTCTTCGACTGTGAGCATAGGGAAAAGGAGATCTTCTTGCATTACATAAGCTGATATGACTCTCAACAAACGAGATTGCAAAGCTTCTCCGTTTAGAGTTACCGTGCCTTTCAAGCTACCTTCGGCTATTTGTCCTGCTAATGCATCAATAAGCGTTGATTTTCCAGCTCCGCTTGCACCAAGAATGGCTAGGATCTCTCCTTCTTTAGCCTCTCCAGTGATACCATTGAGCAGTGTCTTTATCTTAGCAGGGCTATGTCCGAAACGAAGACCAAAACGCTGTTGAAGAGTGACGTTATAGGTGAGGTCGTTGAAAGCAAGGACGAACGGAATGGGCGGTATCTCAGATTCATCAACATCGATCACGGCGTCTCTTTGCAGCATCTCGCCGGAAGATTAACACAAAGCGCTGTGTTATTATTTTATTGTTGGAGTAACCTTGAAGCTTATTTGAAGAAGAAGCTATTCAAGAAAAGGAAATTAGGATTAGACATTATTGTTTAGGAAGCTGCCTAAATAAATATGTAAGTTATCCTAAAACAGATTAGGAAGTTGTCTAAGTTTTCTCTTATAAAAGAGAGATACTAAAGTGTGGTATTCCTAATGAGTTTTGAGATTGAGAGATTGTGAGAGAGCTTTAGTTTTTGAGTAAGTTTCTAAAGCAATAAAAGAAAGAAGTCTTTTATAATCAGAAGTCTTGATCTAAGATTTAAGTTCTTAATTCAATATTTATATGATCAGCGATTCATCTAGAGATCATGAAAACGATTAGAACATTATTAATAGTATCAATTATATCTTCCATTTCTTGAGAAAAACTTATAGGATTGGAAGTTTTCAATCTATTAAAATGTTGTATCATTAAGCTCTATTTTCCATAAGCTCTTAAAGAATTCATATATGTGCTGGAAAAAAAGGCAAGAAAAGAGAAAAATAAAAGTTTTACCTGATGACGTAGTTTCTTAGAAGATCGTTGTTGGTGTGATCACGTAACCAAATTGAATGCATTTAGTTACGGCCCCATGACAGTAGAGATCATAGTCTGTTGCACTTAAAAGACAATTATTAATGGTGATTTGGGGTTTTTGATATAAGAAACTTGTGAGAGGAATTATGCCATAACTCAAGTAGTAATTAAATTACAAACGTTGAGAAGTTTATGAAGCGTCGTTATCGATTCTAGGCGAAATTAGATACTGCATATATATACTCGTGCAATCTACAAAAGGTTTCGTGACGTATATTAAAAGGAGTCTTATTAAAAATGTATATTGCATTTTTGTGTGTTGTGTTGTGTACACACACACAGTTCCTGTTTTCTTATGGCTTTGTCCTCTATCATCACATGCTTGGCTATCGTTGTATCTGATGTTGCGCTAACATGCATGAAGAACACATGCAGTTTAATCTTGTTCCCCTCTTGCCTTTTTCTCACGGCATAATTCATAGTACAACAGTGAGCGATGATTGTTAATTAACTTTCATTTGCTTATATATTCTATCGGTTTAATTGATTATAAGTATGTCAAAATGGTAGAAGATTAAATTAAAACGCCCTTTAGAATGCACAATTAAGCATGCCAGAACACAATTAAACTTTAAACAAGTACTATTTATATTATACTACTACTTAGATTTGAATAACACGTAGAGATTCTAAACTCATATTCACAGATGTAAAATATGAAATAATACAAACTGATTTAATCATGGATTCATGATTACTGTTTAAATCTTAGCTTGAATTATTACAACATTCTCAGACATTACCAAATTTATCTATGTTTCACTTTATTTTCTCGAACCAGACGATAACTAATGTGTGGAAATATTTAATTTTCACGGTTCTAGTTAAATTGCGTTTGTGTATTCAATCAAGTGGTTCAAATTTAATTGCATTCTGACATGCTTTAAATTTTTGTCATTGAATAGTCAATTAAGCGATGTCTATTCTTGACCCAAAAAGTACTATTATTGATTTATGGTTTAGTGAATGCATTAATCAGATTATAATTCGCTAGATTTTGAATGGTCTATTTTTTCATGACTACGAATTTCGGGAAGGGACCATTAATTAAACTTTTAAATATTTACTTTTAAACGTGCTATGCGCCACGTTGATTTGCATATCCACTATATTTCGTAGTCGACTGTGTGTTGATATTTCGTAATCTATTTTCTACCAAACAACTTTGAGGTTATGAATCTTTTGATCTTAATATGTATAGTATTCATTTCTTCTTATCATAATTCACCAAATATTTTGAGTTAAGGTATTGTCCACTCTTGTTCGTGTATTTCAACCCCACATCTTAAAAAGTTGTATATATATATATATATATATATATATATATATATATATACATAAT
>Ga0041059_1001847_pt1 | contig 16465 bp, 12 predicted proteins | sample AraColnosormetaG_FD_56232 | JGI IMG/M metagenome (GOLD analysis project Ga0041059, IMG submission 56232) | Arabidopsis roots microbial communities from North Carolina, USA - Col MF nosort | ecosystem: Host-associated > Plants > Roots > Unclassified | place: USA: North Carolina | collected...
TTAGGTAGACTCCGGGGTAATCAAAAAAAAAAAAAAATCAATTCCCATTTCAAAAATATAACGTTCTGATGAATTTGGAAAAAGAAAATAATGATATGCTTTATATGATATGATGATGAAAGTTGGAAAACGAAGTGACGTGTGTGGCTTTCTGCTAAATGATCCAATCTAGTTTTATTTCGACTTTGGAGGAACCGTGTGGTAAACGTTGTCAAAGCGCTGCCTAAAGTTAGCGTTCCAAAACAGTGAAACACGGATCTACACGTAACCGTTGAGTCATTTTGTTAATCTTGTATGAATTATTTGACCTTTTTTTTGTTGTGTTTTCAACTTCTCGTCTGTCGTAAGTCGTAACTACACCCAAAAAAAAACATGCTACTATACATTATGATTTTTAGTGAACTTTATTTACATAATTATTTAATTGGATTTGGCAAGCATTTCGTGGGTCGTATGGGCTTTATCTTGTACCAAGCAGCTTATCGGAGAAGTTAGGCCCTATAAAATGATGAGTTAGTTAAAAATAAAAGTAGTTGCAAGAACAAGAACTTAACTAAGAAGAGAGCACAAATGCTGATGAGAACACGCTAGTACGCCACGTTCTTTGGCATATTGGGCATTAGGGAACGTCTGATTATTAAGTTAATACTCCTTCTGCTGCCTCCAAATGCACTATATGGAAGCTTAAAATACGATCAAAAGAGATGATGAAGTACAAATAACACATTGGTAATTGTTGTTTGTATGACCGTTAAATGAAATGAGTTTGGTTCAAAGTTCTGATTTTTCTATCCGCCGCAGCATTGGCGCATTGCTTTTTTGTATACCATGATCTAATTTTGATCATAAATATGCTTTTTATCTGGTTCGTTGATTTTTGATAAAACAAAAAATCTTGTTCGTTGATAATTTTTCGATGTTGTTTATCTTTTCATATTCCAATTGTTCGGTTTTAATACATACACACACACACATACATATATGTGTTAAATTTTAATAAGTTAAAATTCTAACAACTGATATTGCCCTTTGGGATGCTATATAGCCAACACAATGTTTATCTATATTTTAGGTGCAAAAGAATCTACAATTTAATATCGCAAAAGGTGAATTTGTTTGACGCCAAAAAAGGAGAATTAATTTTTTTCCTTCAAAAACACAGACTTCTAAATAAAATTTTATTTGGGGCAAGAAATAAAAATGAGGAATATGATTCCGAATCGTTTTGTGGGAACACGCGTTCTCGGTAGCGGATTGGAACATTTTCTTAGCTGACGCCAAACTCATCTTTACCAATCTCATACATCCACGTAATTATAGAGATATGTAGACAAACACACGAATATATGTAAAGATAAAGAGAATTTTATTTTCCAAATAACTTTTTTCTGCATCTCTCTTATAATTTGAAATTTTATTTAGTTTTTAAGTCATGAATCGGTGTATGTATGCGATTTGAGTTGCAACCATACGACGTACGGGTGACAATACATGCATGGTAATATGTGACGCTGCGACCCGTCCTCGCTTTCTATTCCTATTTTCTTATCATCGTCGACATAGGTTATTATTAACTTAATTAATTTAGTAGGTTTATATATACAATTTTTAAAACCATAAAGTGTGGCATACATGTACATCACATGATTATTATAAAAATATAATAGCGCATTTTATTCTATATATAGGCTGTTCACGACATATTCAAATTGCATGACAGGAAAATATCACCTTTAAATTCTAAGAATACATTATCTTGTATTTAAGTATTGAAAGTTGACATTCTTTTCCTATTTTTATTTTGTATAACATATCCCATACGAAGACATATATATTGATCACCATATATCTTATCCTATAACGTACATATTTTCTTTGTTTCCGTATAATCTATATACTTCCCACTATACAAGAACCCTTTTAACAATATTTGTGTGCAACTAATGATTTTGGTCCCTCTAAACTTAATTCATCAATGGCCAGTATAAACCAAAATTTTAGGACTTCATTGGACAATAGTTTTCTTAAAATAATTTTATGTAATAGTACTACAACGCGATATATAAATTAAATCACATCATTTTTGTTATATCTATGTGTGATATACTGATATATATTTTGTAAAGTTTGACGAAAATAAAAAAGATCTATATTATATTTAGCAAACTAAGAATAACATATTGTAGGCATTTCCACCATGCATGCATGAACCAAATTTTGGCCATTGGTCTTCTAGCAGGCCAAACTTTGAGGTCCAAGAGTCGTACATGCAACCATCATCGAATCTGTAGTTATCGTTTTATGATATATGTAAGCAAGTCTATAAAGGAGCATCTGCAGTTTGGAAAAAGAAAGGTTCTTTTATGTATTGGATAAATGTTCTTTTCGCGTGCTTGTAGCCATCAACACATCCCAACCAAGGATTCGGTGGAATTATTAACTAAAAGGCCAATTACTTTGAAGAGGTTATAAATAAATCCTACTAAATCAAGGATGACAATTGTTCTATATTATAAATATATAATCGTCAGAATGTCAATGAAATAATAGCATCACGTTTGCTTCTTGAAACAAGCTTTGCAGTCACATATACCCTATTTATAAACAGATTTAGTTATTTGGAAAATTATCACATACCAGTTATATATGTCTTCTTCTGTTATAAAGCTGTTGAGTCGAACCATTAATTAATATTTATATGTACATGTGATTAATCTCAAAATGTTTGGCATGTTGCAATGGACCGTACGTCTAGGTCACGCATCTTATCCGACATCATGGGACCAGATCACGACATGGTCTAGTGAGAATATATATGCATATCTAAAATGATCTTGGTCTGATTGCTGATGCATTGTTTTCCCACATCTTAAAGATCATGCATGGGCCGGGTCTAACCCATCGTCGGCTACCAATTGATCTTGGGGTGATTTTGAAGGGGAGGGGTAATGACCATTTCTTGGGTTCGAGTTCTACCAACAGATAATTAACATTAGTAATTTCTGGTCCAAAGAGACTATAACTCCTCGGTTGCCGAAAAGAACAAAAAATCATGGGCACAATGCATGCTTTTGATGTTTGTGTGCATTTAAAAACAAAATACACATTGTTTAAGCTAACCAATAAAACATGATTAGCGAAATGGAATTTTAAATAGATCTCGTGTTTGCCTGAAAAAGTTATTTAAAGGGGACCTCAAGGGCATATATACATACAAGTCTGTATGTGTTTTTACTTTCATACGTATTCTCGATTCGTTGTCCTTAAAATTCGTTAGTCACCATGAAAGCAAATGAAATGCTTAGCTCATACGTAGAATCTTTCTCTCTTCCTCTCACTTATAATTATTACTTCTTTTTTTTTGATGAGTTACAAAATGTGGAAGTGGCGAGTCGAGAATAGAATCCTCACGTTGGAGAAGGGGACGTGGCCTAAAGAAAAAAAGAGCCCTCGTTTTGGATAACTATTTCTCCAACTCATAAGATGCCTTCTGATAGGCTTTACATATTCCGTTTTTAGAGAGAAAGAAAGAGAGAGACTCAAATCTAACAAAATGCATATGCAAGAAATCCAACTTAATTAGCTCTAAACCTTATAGTTAGTAATTATGGTAGGAAACATTCGGAAACTTATAATGTTTTTCGTTGGTCGTGAAACTTAAAAACGATTAGAGGATCCTAATTAGATATTAACTTAATTCGAATTTAAAGTGCAGAATCAAATCTCATGAACACTTTTTGATGCTAATCCTCAAAGGACTAGGTGGGAGCTAGGTATCCTAATTGTACATAAAAATAATTATCGACATTAGATTGAGTAGAATGCTAGATTTACAGGATTACTATTTTAAAAAAACTCAACTGTCGAAAATTACTTATAAATGCGCATGCATGATCCAGTGACTTATCAACGGGATGTCTATCTAGTTACTTTTTCAAAAAAATCCGTGATTTTATCTGATTTTTCAATATATTGTAGCTACGAAATCTAGTAAATTTTTGTTGAGTCACAATGAGTTATAGCCGAGAACAATATAAACCTTATTAACAATACAAACCTTATTAAAAACAATATAAACCAACCCTTCTCCTTTATTAATCAATCATTTAGGTATTTATTTAATATTACTTGAGATTGACTATTGTCTATTGATCGACTATAGATCGCTTTATGGAACCGTACAAAGGACATTCTCACCTTTTAGAGATGACTATATACATAGGTCTAATTCTAAATGCCAAATGGACAATAAAAATGAAAAGTAAAGATAAGTTCGAAAATCATTAGATTCTCAATCACTTACATTTTGTGATCCAAAATAAAATTGAACTTGTTGTCGCTTTCGGACACGATATCCTTAGAAACAAAATCCCAACATATTTCCCCATCTAATCCAATAATATCATCGTCTTCTCTGCCTCTATATAAACTAACACTTACTCACCTATTTCATATATCCACACAACATTTACACAATACCCTTATTCTCCACGTAGAATCAAGAGTACTTCTTTTCCTTAAATCTCTACAAAAAAAAAATCGATCTATATACTAAGAGATCATAAATATAGATTCATAGACCTATTTAAGAAACGACTTAAGAAGCTGTTGGATCATATACCATATAAAATAGCAATGGATATGATAACGAAGATGGTGATGGAGAGACCGGTGGTGATTTACAGCAAGAGCTCTTGCTGTATGTCTCACACGATCAAGACTTTGCTCTGCGATTTCGGAGCAAATCCAGCGGTTTACGAGCTGGATGAGATATCTAGAGGGAGGGAGATCGAGCAGGCGTTGTTGCGGCTCGGGTGTAGCCCCGCAGTTCCGGGCGTTTTCATTGGTGGAGAGTTGGTCGGTGGAGCCAACGAGGTCATGAGTCTACATCTTAACGGATCCTTGATTCCCATGCTTAAGCGGGCTGGTGCATTGTGGGTTTGACTTATCATGTTTTTAACTAGTTTACTTAACACTAAGTTAAGTACGCAGAATAATTTTAACACATCTATGATCTTGGCATGGTGATATGATGAGTCCACGTCGGATCAATAATCAGTGTGTTGTCTTTTTTTTTTTGGTTGTCTTACTTTAAGATATGTATCGACTGATACGAACTTCTATGAAATAAAAATATATTGACCTGCATAAACTAATATACTAAATGAAGAAAAATAAGATTGCAAACTAATAATACTTTTTTGGAGGGCTCGGACAAAAATTACCGAAAAATCAATATTTGACTTTACACAACAGCAAAAACTTGAAACTAGTAGCCAACGACATCTTAATAATAATCCATTTGTCATTTGTCAAAGGTAAAGTAAATATCCATTATTTGCCTATAAATTAAGTTGACGTTTTATTTATTTTTCTTCATGTAGATGATTAATGAATTTATTAACAATTTTTTTTATTGCTGTGACTTGTGACTCTGTTTTTCTTGTTTCCCCTAAAATCACTAAATTTTTAAAATAGTTTATATAATTTATACTATATTATAAAAACAATGTAAAAAAGTAAAAACTAGCAAAGTCTTACTATATTTGAAAGAGATGGATCGAAAAGACATTTTCAAAAGAAGCTGGGACCCACAAAGGCGTCGCAAATCGCGAGCATTAAATATCTTCGGCGAACTCGTAAACTCCAATCACATACTTGCGCAGAAACAGACAAAACATGTTGCCATAACTCAACGAACCATCAAAGACATCAAGAGACGGTCTCTTTCTCTCTCTGTCTCTAGTCTCTACTCTCGAACGGGCTAAGCTCAGATCATTACAAGATTCGCTTTTGTGCTGAACTTGGTCCCATTCATTAGTTATTTGCTTAAAGACAACATTTTTATATGCTTCCGTTAGCTAAATCCATCACTCCCCCCTTCAATCATTTCCCTGCTCTGCTGGCCCCAGAAACAGCTTGCTAGGATTCACTACGACGTCGTTTCGGGTTCGTCTCCAGCTGTGGATAATGGCTATTCTCTGAAATTGATTCTATTCACTATTTTGTTACTGGGGATTTTCTCAGCAAACCAAAACAGGTTAGTTTTGGCCTGTTATGTGGATCTCTGTTTCTTTGGATTTTGGTAAACTTCTGTATCTTAGATTCGCAAAGTTAAGAAAAAGTTAGATAAATTTCTTGCTTTTAGGCATCTTAGGATGATGACAATGTGAGCTTTTTGCTAGGATTTATTTTTTCTGGGGATTTCTGAGATTGGAAGAAAATGTTCAGCTTTTCAAAGAGGCGCATGAGACTTGGCAGGTTAGTCTTTCTTTTACCCTTATGTAAAATCAGATCACCTTTTTGTGGGTCTCTTTTGATTTTCTGAAAGTTGCCAACTTTTTGGGGTTTCTTTTAACTTTTTCAATTTTTTTACATTTTAAGCGGATTTAGGAATCACCTTTTGGAGAATCCTCCTGTTTAAGCTTACTACAAAAGCAACTCTTATAATATTGTTATAGGATCAAGTATTGGTCCTTTCTTTAGTCCTATGAAGTACCATTGATTCTTGATTTGGGGTTTCTATTTTTAGATTGATAAACAATTTTTTAATCAATATTTGGTTCATGGTTACTAAAGATTCAACTGATTATGCTTCTTTTCTGAATGGGGATGTAATTGATCAGAGTTAAGAAGGTACAGCTCTCGGATTCTGTTCAAGGATATAAGAGTCCTTTACGAGTGACCAAACGCGCTGATAGCTCTAGTGTAAGTTATATAAGAAGACTGCAATACTTAACTGGTTTTTTGATAACATTGACTGTTATTTGATTTGTAAGCAAACATGATGCAGAATGAAGCTGCTGTTGCTGCAACTAGTTATTCTGATGAACTTGATTTCCAGCCTTCATCAGGGAATTCCGAAAATTGGATGGTGTTATCGGTTAATGGCGAAAAACCCGCTCCACGCTTTAATGTAACGGGTTTCTCTTCCAGTCATTAGCTTCTCAAGTCTGAACTGTGTTGAAACACTAATTGTTTTAATTACTTTTATGCAGCATGCAGCGGCGACTATTGGGAACAAAATGATAGTAGTTGGTGGAGAGTCTGGTAGTGGCTTGTTGGATGATGTACAGGTAAAATGACTATGGACTAATCAAATCCTAATAGTATTTGGTTAAAGAGATTGATATTCTCAGTTTTGCATCTACAGGTGCTTAACTTTGATTCATGTACATGGTCCACCGCATCTTCAAAAGTTTACTTATCGCCGAGTAGTCTTCCTCTCATGATCCCTGCTTGGAAAGGCCATTGCTTGGTAATTGATTGCTAGTTTGAGCAAAGATGTTTCTGTTTTGTTGTTTTACACCTTTTTGTTTTGATTGTTTTTATCCGTTGTTAGGTCTCTTGGGGTAAAAAAGTGCTGTTGGTGGGTGGAAAAACAGATCCTAGCAGTGATAGAGTTTCAGGTTAAACATTGTTGTTTTGATTCAAAAGTTTTCACATTGTTGTTTGAATTCTAAAGTTTATATATTTTTGGCAGTGTGGGCATTTGATACTGATTCGGAATGCTGGTCACTAATGGATGCAAAAGGAGACTTACCGGTAACTCTCAGTCCTCATTATACATTTAGAAGTTTGTGGCTTTATGGTTTGGATTGTGAAGTGACTTGAGAAAAAAATCTGATTTGGATATGAAAATGCAGGTCAGTCGCAGCGGTCACACAGTGGTGAGGGCTAGTTCGGTATTGATACTATTCGGTGGTGAAGACTCTAAGAAGAGGAAACTAAACGATCTTCATATGTTTGATCTCAAATCATCCACATGGCTTCCTCTTAATTGCACGTGAGTTTTTACTTTTTAACATTTTTCTGATGATTGTTTACATTGAACTCCTACTTGTGATTTCTTGATACGGTTCTTCTCATTAAAAAAACAGAGGAACACGGCCGTGTGCAAGGTCACATCATGTAGCCACGTTATTCGACGACAAAATTCTGTTTGTGTTTGGAGGTTCGGGCAAGAACAAAACACTAAATGACTTATACTCACTCGACTTTGAAACGGTAATACTTATTGCTATAATGTTTTTTATTTATTTGGTTTCTTGACATTGAACATCTCTTATCTCTTGGTGTCATCAAGATGGTATGGTCAAGAATAAAGATAAGAGGATTTCACCCATCACCAAGAGCGGGTAGTTGTGGAGTTCTTTGCGGTACTAAATGGTATATAACCGGAGGAGGAAGCAGAAAGAAGAGTAAGTTCTACTTCGAAACTGCGCTAAATGTTACCTGGATCTTACAAGTTTGCTTTGCTTTTCCAGGACATGCGGAAACATTGGTCTTCGATATCCTTAAGGTCGAGTGGTCTGTAGCAAGCATCTCCTCTCAATCTTCTGTCACATCCAACAAGGTGGATAAATAGAAAAATCACATTCTTATATGTAACTAACTTGTATATTCTTTCAACCCCATCTGTTAAAAGCTCAGTTATTGTCTTGTGGTATGTTTGAAATAGGGATTTAGTCTAGTTCTTCTGCAACACAAGGATAAAGATTTCCTTGTAGCTTTTGGAGGAACGAAAAAAGATCCTTCAAATCAGGTTCGAGCCTTATCATTCCGCTGTATTGTTCAAGATCTCAATTTATGTATGTGTTTTGATGCTATGTCTGAACTATGAAAAGGTCGATGCTTTTACCATTGACAAGAACAAGAGTGAATCACCAACACATCCGCAAACAACTTCCAAGAAAAACCCCGGCCGGTTACTGTTTGGAAAAAGATCTTCTTCCTCGGCAGTTTTAACCTCTGATGAATCGGTTAAAGCCTCTTCACAGAGGCTGATTGATTCAGTTGCCAGACAGAAACTTGCTTCAGCCATTGAAGAGCATGGTGGCTCTGGTAGAAGGTCTTTATCAGAGATTGCTTTCGGTGATCATCGTAACCCACCTTCTGGAAATGTCTCTTTGCGTAAACAGTTTAGCACCGAAGAGGAATACAGAGCGGTGATTGAACCCGCAAAGTGTTCAGAAGAAGACATTTCCGTGCCTCCTCCGGTATATATAGTTAGTTCATGATTCACCTGCATTTATTGACGTTCTTGAATTTGCTTTTAAAACGTCTTGTCTTGGTTTCAGACCACAGATGACAATACTGGAGGAGCAAAGATTACAGCAGAGAAAACACTTTCTATGGTTTCTGACCGTGAAATCTTAAGTCTCCAGAAGCAATGCTCTGAAACATATCCTTTAGAAAACGTTGATGGCGCCTTGATATTCCAAGAAATGGATAATATCAACTTTGCAGGATCAGCGTCCTCATCGAGCGTGTACCAATTCCATGAAGCGAAAATGACGGCTCTTATAAGAAGAAATGGGATTCTGGAAGGGCAGTTAGAAGCAGCATTGGCGGGAAGAGAGGCGGCTGAGAGGAATGTGTCGGTTGCGTTGAGGAGCAAACAAGAGACTGATAAAAAGTTATCTGACGCCATGAGAGATGTTGAATTGCTTAAGGAGAAGCTGACCGGGTTAGAGCTCGCTCAAGAGGAAGCTAATAGTTTGTCAAACATGGTTCACTCCGACAATGTCAGGCTTGAGCATGATGTAGCGTTCCTCAAAGCTGTCCTAGACGATACACAAAAGGTAAAATAATCCTAGTAGATATACAAGCGTTTTCAAAAGACTGAGGATTAAAGTTTAATACCGTTTTGTGTTATGGGTTTTGTAGGAGTTGCATTCAACAAGAGGAGTTCTTGCAGGAGAAAGAGCAAGAGCGTTCCAGTTGCAGGTGTCATCATAATCATCAATAGACTCTATTCAAATTTGCATTTTCAAAATGTAGTATTGTTCTAAAAACTTGAGATGAACGCAGGTTGAAGTGTTTCATCTGAAGCAAAGATTACAATCTCTAGAGAACAGAGCTGCTACACCCAGAAAGCCTTTCCATGTCTAAACACAGACCAGAGACAACACGATAACTTTTATGACTTCCATTTTGTAGTACTCGAGACATGACTGAATTCATGTGTGTTGTGGAGTAATGTATAATAGAAGTGAATTCAGAAATGTCAAAAATCAAATCAGATCCCAAGTAGAATAAGACAAGTGACGATATAAACAGCCATTTCATTAAACGTCACCAACTAATAAGCTTACAAAGATACACACACATGAGATGAGACTGTTTACTAGTGCGAGACTTTTGATCTCAATGATTTAGCATTTTTTTTAGGTAGACATAGAAAATAACATTATCACTGAGACTCTTCCTCAGGTGGTTCTTCTTCTTCTTGAAGAAGGTTCTCACGGTTGTCATGAGCCCAGAAGCCACGCACATCTATAAGCATGCTCGCAACGGTTCCACCTTGTTTACATCCCAAGAGATCACCCAGAGTGATCTTTAATGGGTCAGACGGTTTCACCATGTCCCAGATCTCGTCTCGAACATCTTCTATGCACAGTTCATAGTTCCCACCTTCTATCCATTTCTGGTGAACATCTCTGCAAGTTAAACAGATGAATTCAGAAGAGAGACAATGGCATTATCACACATCAATGGTGTGTTTGATATGCACTAGTGTCTTTGCAGATATGAGACTCGCGGAACAAAGCTCAGCTTCCGCAAGCAGGAAATGCAGAGTGTTTATTTAGGAAGATTGTATCAGATAACATCACAACTCTTTGATGCTCCCCTTCTTTACTTCCATGTTTCAAACAAAATTTACTAAAAAGTAAGAAACCAAACAGATTCAGTCGCTTCATAGAGATTCATTACCTGAAAAGAGAGTGAATATCAGCAGTAGTGAGAAAGCCTCTCCCTTGGAGATCAAGGCAACGGAATAAATACGTCAAACCCTCTGGAGTATCTTTGTTCTCCAAAGCAAGAACAAAATCGAGGAAACTGTCAAAGTCCATTTCCCGGGAATTGCCTGCCACGATTTTACCACGGCGGACATGCTCATCGAACACTAAAAAAACAAAGGGGAATTAGTATACTAAGCGTGTCTCGATCAGTACCACGAGCCTACAATCACCAAAAGGGCTTAAATTTACCTCTTTCAATGAAAATCTCAGTTAGGGTCCCATCAGCATATTCTTTAAGTTCTTGTTTGCACAGCGATCCACTCATATCTTTATCAAGTGCGAGGAACATATCTACAGAAGAAAGAGAAACTCTAGATCAATCTCCATTTTAGTTCTTAATATGACATAACGAGAGTTGTTTCCAGTTCTCTGCAGCTATTAAGACAAAATAGCACACCCACCACATATGCGTTGGGCTGAAGTCAAAGAGAACCAATTTTCTGCCTGTTCAGTGTCTGTGACTTCCTCCTCGCTTTCCTAACGTTGAGTAACCAAGGAACAATCAGAAAACACAAGCAAGTAGCTTATGAAAGTGGAAAGTTATACGGTGACGAAGCTGTATGTCATACATCCTTCAACTAAACTTACCTGATGCAATTCCATTAGTTCCTGCAGACAGTTACTGAGCAGTATCTTTTTAATGCAGGCTCTTCCTGTACGCAAAAAATATCACATTTACGAGCGATTGAATACTGGGTCAAAGAAATTTCTAATTGCCTAATAATAATAATATTTTCTTTCACTTACCTCGCCTATGGGGATCACAGAAGAAGAAAAACTTTTGTGAAGCTATGCGGCAATACATTTGATTAAAGGCCGGAGGCATGTCTCTCAGTTGTGCCAGATTAGGGATTAGACCACCAATATAGGACTCCATTTCCTATAATAACAACAGCAAGTAGACTAACTGTAAGGAACTTGACATAAAAGTCAACACCATTTGACATTTGCAGGTAGGACGACTACCTAAAGAATCTTGAGCCAATTCTAAAGTTAAAGCTTTAGAGCCACTTGAGTACTTACATCAGAATGAAGGAAACCATCAGAGTCTTCGTCAAGCTCACTCATATCAATCCTAGCTTGTGTAAGCGACACCTGAATAGTGTTGAACATATGATTAATCAAAACAAGTATTAACTATAGTTGTTTAAGTAAAAGACACGCCAAATTAAAAAAACTTGAAAAACAAACATCCAAAACTAGCAAAGCTGGTGTCACTCAAACACAGTACCAAAGAATATTTAGCTTATGGCGACAGATGATATTCAGCCAATGAACAAAAATGATACCCAAAGACATGACATTATAAAAACATAAGGATACTCACCGTGCGCATCACATAAAGATAAAACGGTAAAATGGCAATCCTCCCAGCCTCATCCTTCTCAAATTTCATGAAATTGGATGGGCTAAAAAACCGGCGACATTTGGGACCGATTTGTTCAGTGCATACAGAGGCAATGTGACAGAAGTCTTCATAGTTCATCTACATGAAAAAGACAGCGCAATATCAGCATCATTGTTAACATAGTTTCAGCTCCAGAGAAAAATCCTATAAAAGATGCACGTACCTTTTCAGCACCAGTGGCATCATCAATCACACAATTTTCTCTCAAACAAACCCACATAGCAGCCAAATCATCAGCGTTTAACAAAAGATCCGATTGTTTCTGTGGGAATTAATCAACATATCGAAGTGAGCAAAAACATTAAACTTCTTCTGAATAATTAAGAGCAGGCGAAATACCTTCAAGAAACGGTACTTTGCAAGCTTCTGGACCCTTTGACTAATAGATCCTTCTTCTGGTTTCTGAACCAAGAGTAAAGGAACAAAATTTTATTGCCTAACACGAATACTTAAAAGGAAAAACAACTTCTATGAAGTGTATAACACAATGCAATATTTTAACCGAGTAGTGCCTTGAAATGCAAAGGCAATCATTTTATACAGAGTAAGGGACATGCCTTCTTGTAGAAACTCGGTATTGTGCCTGCTTCTTGGCTTTTCTGTTGCTTCTCTTTAAAAATCTCGAGCAAGATTCTCTTCGTCTCAAGCTCTACAAAACAATGAACACAAACCCTTATCAAACTAAGCAAAACCAAAGACTCTATCACAGTTAAACATAGTCTTTCAATACATAGACATGTAAATTCAGGAACTTTACTCATATTGAAAACACAACGAGCTCTAAAATGTGATCAAAGATTCAAACTTTACAGAATTTATGACATCATCACAAGCTAAAAGATAAAAAAACTACAGACTGTCCCAACAACCAAAACGCAACAACCGGCAAAAGGAACATTACCCATTAGAGCTTCGGATCCTAATCCGGCACCGGAACCAATATATCGTCGTAGATTTCTAACCCAAAGCATCGAAGACGCCGGTGGGATCTTCCTCTGCGTCGATGTATCATGACTCTCACCATCGCTAGATCCGCTATACATTCTCGGAGATCGTCACAACCCTCGACGATAAATGTTAGTCACCAAATGAAGCAGAGAGATTAAAACCCTTAAATAGAATGGTGAGACTGAACCAGGAACTGCAGAAACCCTAAAGCGCCCCCTTTCTCTCTCTCTCCCTCTCTGGAGCTCAATCTGCGAGATCCAAGCTTCAAACTTCAAAGGTAATAAAAGTTTCTCCTTGTTTGCTATATAAGTCCTCAATTTTATACTACTTTTGATTGTAACCCCCTTTACTTTGAAAAATCAATATTTAGTACAAAATGTTGTTTATATCACATAAAGTCCCGTTAAGATTTATCAGAGAAACAAATGGCTTCCATATCCATTAACTGTTTCTTCACTCCTCAAGCTCTAGCCCGACCCAGTAGGACGAGGAAGATTTTCGCTAAACCTGACAAAGTCTCGGGAAGAACCCGAAGCCCTAGAAAAACGAAGCTTCAACGCGAAGTCGAGCTTAAATCTCGAGGCGGTGATAAACTCCAGCCAGTTTCTGATGCCGGCGGCGAAGCCACTACTTATACACGTCTTCCTCCTAGGGAAGATTACTATGATGTCTCTCTTTTGTCTTCATCTTATTTAAAAGTTTCTGAAGAAGTGAAGCTATCTGAGTCCAATGTCGCGAGGGTTGAGGAAAAGATTGAAACTTTGAGGGAAATTGAGGAAGAAGAGAAAGAAAAGGAGGTGAAGAGTTATGATGATGATGATATTTGGGGAAATTACAGAAGATTAGATGTGTTTGAAGGGAGTTCAAGATCAATTGATGAAGATGATGAAGATTGGGAAGACGAAGTGTTTGAGTATGGTGATGAAACTGATGCGGAGAAAGATGATAGTGAAGGGTCTGAATTGAAGGATGGAGAAGTGTTATGTTTCTCCGGTGAAGAGGAAGAGGATGAAATTGGGGTGAAGGAGAAAGGAGTTCCGGCTGTGATGAGGTGTTTCGATAGAGCGAAGATATATGTTAGAGCCGGAGATGGAGGGAATGGTGTGGTGGCGTTTAGGAGAGAAAAGTTTGTTCCTTTTGGAGGACCTTCAGGTGGAGATGGAGGGAGAGGAGGGAATGTGTATGTAGAGGTTGATGGGTCTATGAATTCGTTGTTGCCATTTCGCAAGAGTGTGCATTTCAGGGCGGGACGTGGGGAACATGGGAGAGGGAAGATGCAGAGTGGAGCTAAAGGTGATAATGTCGTGGTGAAAGTGGCTCCTGGGACGGTGGTTAGACAGGCTAGAGAGGTTGGGAGTGAGGTGGAGGGTGAGGAAGGGGAGGAGAAGGAGGTGCTTTTGGAGTTGTTGCATCCGGGACAGAGGGCGTTGTTGTTGCCTGGAGGGAGAGGTGGACGAGGGAATGCTTCGTTTAAGTCGGGGATGAATAAAGTTCCTAGGATTGCTGAGAATGGCGAAGAAGGTCCTGAAATGTAAGTGTGTATTTTTCTTCATTTTTGAGCTGGTTTTAGTTTAGTGTGTTGATGATGGTTACAAGCTTTGATAGGATAAACTAATCACAGAAGCTAGATTGTTCAAAGATGTAAAAATTTCATTTTGGTTTAGGAACAGTTGATTTGTATTTCTTTTGTTTGGTAAAGCTTGATGTTTACATGTGAGCCCTGCTTCCTTCATTCGATCATCTGGGTTAGGTTTAGTATCTCGGTTAATCTCCAGAGGAAATCTCATCTTGTAAGTAATGCTCACTATACAAGAATTTATATATAGATACAGGTACAGGACTTTTGAAAGTCTTCCATTGCTGACTCTGCTAGTAGAAAAGCTCATGTTGATAGAGGTATGTTAGAGTATTATGAACGGATATGAGTTTCTGGGTTATCTATAGACTGGATTGGGTACTCTTAGAGTCCAACACTATCATGCTGTTGGAGAATTATGAGACTGTGTTTGCCTTTAGGAAATGTAATATGTGGTTCATATATATATTTTTTTTTTTCTGGGAAGCTCTGATTCCCAATTATAACTTTACATATGCCTATAGGTGGCTGGACTTAGAACTGAAACTGGTCGCAGACGTAGGTATTGTGGGTGCTCCAAATGCAGGAAAAAGCACATTGTTGAGCGTGATAAGTGCCGCACAGCCAACCATAGCAAATTACCCATTCACCACATTACTTCCCAATCTAGGTGTGGTTTCATTTGATTACGATTCAACAATGGTGGTCGCAGATCTTCCTGGTTTGCTCGAAGGAGCGCACAGAGGCTTCGGTTTAGGCCATGAGTTTCTTCGGCACACTGAGAGATGTTCAGCACTGGTAAAACAACTGTCTTTAGAATTTAGATTCAAATCTTTATACTTCATTTTTGCTTTTTTCTAAGAAGACCCTTTCTTTTGTGGTTTAAAGGTACATGTTGTGGATGGTTCAGCTCCACAACCTGAACTTGAGTTTGAAGCTGTTCGTCTCGAACTCGAACTATTCAGTCCTGAGATCGCCGAGAAGCCTTACGTAGTGGCATACAACAAAATGGACCTCCCAGATGCTTACGAGAAGTGGCCAATGTTTCAAGAAACTCTCCGTGCCCGTGGGATTGAACCTTTTTGTATGAGCGCAGTACAAAGAGAAGGTACACATGAAGTAATCTCGTCCGTTTATGAACTCCTGAAGAAGTACAGAGCAGCCAATGCAGAACCCAAAGGTGTGGTTTACTTTTACTTTGGCATAATAGAATGATATCGCGCTTATGCAGTGTATTGATGGGGTTTGTTTTCAAATTTGCTATAGCATTGTTCGATCAAGCAAATGAGAATCTGGACCATGTAGCTAAGAAGATTGATAAGGAACGACGAGCAGCCATTAATGAGTTTGAGGTCTTCCGCGATAGCGGTACTAGGGCTTGGCATGTAGTTGGAGCCGGGCTTCAACGTTTTGTCCAGATGACTAACTGGAGGTATGAGTTGAACTACAGCCATAATTCATGCAATCTAACTAATCAAGTGTCACTAACCAATGTCGATGTGATTTGTGTTTGGATAGGTACATGGATTCAGACAAAAGGTTTCAGCATGTACTTGATGCTTGTGGTGTGAATAAATCACTGAAGAATATGGGCGTTAAAGAAGGCGATACCGTCATCGTAGGAGAGGTTTGTTTGAGTTTCTCTGAACCTTTTGTTTGTTCAGCATGTACTTGATGCTTTTGTTAGTCTGTTGATGAACATTCACAATGTGTGTGTGTGTGTGTGTG
>Ga0041059_1001848_pt1 | contig 16465 bp, 7 predicted proteins | sample AraColnosormetaG_FD_56232 | JGI IMG/M metagenome (GOLD analysis project Ga0041059, IMG submission 56232) | Arabidopsis roots microbial communities from North Carolina, USA - Col MF nosort | ecosystem: Host-associated > Plants > Roots > Unclassified | place: USA: North Carolina | collected 2013-09-02
AATATGAATCAGGTTCAATACCAGGCTCCTAATAATCTGTTTAATCAGATTCAACGAGAATTCTACAACATAAATTTGAATCTGAATTTGAATCTGAATTCGAATCAGTATCTGAATCAACAACAATCATTCATGAATCCGATGGTGGAACAACATATGAATCATGTTGGAGGGCGTGAAAGCATTCCTTTCGTGGACGGAAACTGCTACAACTACCATCAACTACCATCCAATCAACTACCAGCCGTTGATCATGCTTCCACCAGTTACATGCCTTCCACCACCGGTGTCTATGATCCTTACATCAACAATAATCTCTAATCACAAAAGAGGGAGAAGAACTAGTCTAAGTGTTCAATTGTTTGTATTTGTGTTTTCTTCATTTCGAAAGACAAAAACTAATGTTGTTTATTAATAATGGTTAAAGGATCTCTTTTTAACTTAATTATGTATTTTGATTATTAAGTAATGTTTTGCCCCCAAAAAAAGATTATTAAGTAATGTATTTGCTCACCGTAGTGTGGGAAACTTTAATTGTAGAATTTTATTTCGAAAATTTAAGATGTGACTGGTACAATATTTAGACGGAAATTTTCAATTGAATTCTTTTAGGACCCATACATAGAGAATAATTGTTTTCCCCAGCAATTTAAAGTAAGAACTATTATTCTTTGAATCAATTATCGATTTGCCATTTTTTGGGATGGTATCTGTGGATTTTGTCCTTTTCTGAATAGTTTGTAGATTTTGCCTTTTTCACACTACGAAAATATGATTTAACATGTGTTTTATTCGTTATGTTTTGGTTTAGTCGGTTGTGCTTGTTCTTAGGATTTAATATTTTGTATAAACTACGTATTTTTACCAAAAAAATCGGAAATACATACTTTTTTTAGTGTTAGAAAATGGCATATCCATAAGATTTTAGTAAAAATTACAATTTCAAAAAAATTCTATGAAAAATGGCAAAAGCAACAATAATCTCTTATTCTTTTCGAAAAAAATTATTTGATAACAAAAAAAAAAGAACTACTCTTATTCAATGTTAAAAAAATCGTTAGGCGCTAGTTAGGCTTTCGATAGAAGCCTTGAGCCTATATCGATCAGTGCCTAGGTCAATTTTTTAAACATTGTTCCCATTCTTTTGGGCTCAAAAAAATTAGGTAGAAAATTTGTTCTTCCAAATTTTGCACCAGTTAGACTCTAAGGGGGTGTTATTGGTTCCTAATTTTCATGACTTTCCATGACTTTATTTTGTGAAGAAAAATGTAGAAAGAAAAAAAGTGTGGGTAGTTTTTAGTCTTTCCATTATAACAAAAATGTATAACTATATAAGATAATACTAGAGAGCTGTGTAAATCACCTAAATACTGTTTTAGGAAAAAAATATCTTTTGATAAGAAAAAACTTGCAAAAAATACATCTACACACCATCACAGCATTGATTACAGTATATATGTGTATGTGATAATATTCAGCATAAAATCTAACTGTTTTCTTAATGTCAAAACAAATATATCATTAGTCTTTTATATAGCCTGCTCCTGCATATTGTGAAGATTTAGTTTTTCTGGGTTTTCATTACATGTTTGTTTGCTTGTGCAAATATTAATCATCTCGTGTTATTTTAAATTATGTTAAAAAATCGAGGGTAATAATTTGATAAATTTTTGTTTGTATTTTGTTATAAAATTATTAGTAAATTTAATTAGGTTTAGTTGCAAATAGTGCTATGATTTATGGTCTCATTATTTTTATTTTTTCATTTTTTTTGTCCACAAGATCATTTTCATAAAAATGAAAAGCCCATTGAGTTATATAGATGATGAAAAAAGCCCAAACCACCAGCGTTTACAACTTCAATTTAAATTGAAGTCTATTTATCCTACTAAAATTTAAAGATAAGGACGAGATTAAAAAAGTGTTACGTGCGGTATACGTGTCCACACGCGAGAAGGAGATGAGATGACACAAACGTAGCTAGCCAAATCCACGATCAGCGCAGCTCCGCCGCCAGACTTCAGATCCACCACCGCTCCTCTTCTACAGCGCTGCCCGTTGCTAAAGTCGAGAGAACCCCATCGAATCCATCTTGAAGTAGATCGAGAAAAAACAAATCTTCATAATCTCAATCTGCTCCTATAGTAGGAAGCTTCGCCTTTGGCCGTAATAGGCCTATATCCATGGATAAACATGTGGAGATATTACTCTCGTATATATATAAGAAGAGTTGAGCTGACGGTGAACAAAGAGGATCTAACCAATAGCTGCGGCGATTTGAGTTTATGTATGTAGAAAGAAGAGAACAAAACAGATCCGATCTTAGTTGGAATTTTATTGTCCGAAACAAATACAGAGATGAACAACAACAAGTCACTAAACCTAAGCTATAGATCTAAGATATGATTTGGAAGAGACAAAACAAAGAAATCTATTTTACAATCTGATCAATGTCATAAAAAGAAGCTTTCCCTCTCTAAAAGATATGGCAGAGGTAAGGGAGAGGAGCGTGATTTAAGTACTCATTAAAAAACTCGGTGAGTGGGCTAATCGATCCTACACTCACCCTAAAGAGATTAGCCAAGTGATTAAGGCCCAAAACACCTCATAATATCCAAAAATAATAATTTGGTAAAGTTAACTATCACACCTTTCCTCTGACCACTTGGGCCGAAACTCAAATGGCTACGTTAAATTAAGAACTAATTATATAAATTTGGTACAACTCAAGATTTTATTTTTACAGTATGTAAACTCTAAGCATGCGGCACTTGGTTATTTGGGTGTAGTAATAATTATATAAATTAATACTCGATAGATTAAAATCTTTGATCCCTAATAAGTGTTTAAGATCATTTAATTAATAAATTAATAACTGTATAAATATTGAAATATCATAATTTCGATATTATTAATTTATAGAGGTTAAGCTTTATTAATTTCTAATTTTTTACTGTTATAGATTCACTAATTTTTCTTAAAAGGAGCATGTATATTCTCAAAATTAGTCGGATGTTAAAACGAAAAAAATTGAAATTGGGTGCTAAATATTAAAAAGAACAATATATCCATGAAACAAATTATCTTTCTTTTCTTTAGCCACATGTCATGAACCAAAATCTCTATTACATTTTTGTTGCTATTTGTAGTTGCTTCCATTAATATTCATACAAAGGTCGAACTTAACTCTGATTAATGATTTATTACATCTCTATAAAGTGGATACAAAGCTAGATGTCTAATCAAGGCGCAATATAAAATCTCTCTCTTCCCACTCTAGTTACTCTTTATATTTCCATCTTCTACGACACATAGGGCAATGGCCATAGCTCTGATACCATGTAATTGTATGAATCTCCGTGAATGGAAAGTTATGTATTGAACATATATATATAGGGTTACATGAGATAAGCATAAATCTGTTCATAAGATATTAGATATATACAAATATAAGATTCTCATATATCTAATCTAACAGGCAATAATCCCCGAGGAGTTTACTTAGAGGGCAATCATCCTCAGGGAGTTTGCAGTCAGGACAAGAAGCATCAAATGGCATCCGACATAACCCACATGTCTCATCTTGAGCATCCCATGTACCCCATGCCATCTAAAGTTTCTCACAATGTAATAGTTTTGGTGTATGAACCGTAAGAGAATCCAACAAAGGATTATTGAAATAGAAAATAGTCAAAATGCTATAATTTGAAATAGTTCATTAGAGCTTTATTGTGCAAAAATATAAAAAGAGGGAAAATAACTTAGATTGTCACCAAAACAAAGAGATTGTGGTTAATATTTCATAAAATGGATGAACGAGAGTTGTTTACATCTTTTAGACACATAACAATCCTATTTATATCACTTTCCAAAGAAACCCTAACACACATAGGCTTACAATAACACACATTAGATTTGTTTTGGATTTGTGTTTAGCTTTTAATTCCCTTGAATGGTCTTACATAAATTAAAATTGCATGTAATACTGAGAGTCAATGAATTTACTCTGTTTTTGAGTTTGAAAACATTGTAACACTGAGAGTCCATGAAAAACCTGTGTTTGAAAAAACAAATACTAATTGCAGGCGCATTGATCAACTGATCTTATTCTGCCCTATATGAATCAGTTGAGAGTTGATAAGAAGAATCCTCATAAGAAACTACTAGAAAGTCATCAACATCACTAACCAAAATACTCTTGGGCTTTCCAAGTCCAATCTAACTTCCACATTAATATGATATTGTCCGTTTTGGGCTAAGTGGCTAAACCCTCACAATTTGTTTATTGGGCTCCTAAGGTTGAATAGTGGAATATAGATTTAAACAACTTCTTCAACAGGTTCAAGAAGATTTCTTTTAAAGTTTTAGATCTAAACAAATATGTGGAGACAACAAACAAAAATCCAACGTACTCGGAATAATCTGAAATTTGATAGCATGTTCGGGAGACGAGAACTAAGGGATCAAATTTTGGTTCAGATGGTGAAATGAACTAAGTCGTTTTAGGAGTTAATTCGTAAGCTTATTGAACTATGTTTGGTTAAAGTTACTAAGTTTAAATTTCTCGTTCTGTTTTTTAACCACATAATAACGAATATTTTACATAGAATAATATAGAGAGAGGATGAGGAAGAAAGTGAGAAAATAACGAGGAAGATGAAGATGAAGACTATAACGAAGAAGTGAACGAGAAAGTAATGATGACAACGGCTAAAAGAAAATTAATAATTAAGATGACAAGAATGAATATGAAAAGTAAGAAACAACGAATGTGAAGAGAAATACAAAGACATATGTGTTGACATTCAATTGAATATGAAAAAATAAAATTGATTTATGATTCTTTCAAATAAATTCGATTCTTAAACACTACTGATTTTTATAATTTTAATATAGTGTATTTGAAATAAAATTGAATTTTTACTTCGATTTAAAAAATATAATTAATTGTATGTATTTCTTACCGAAATATATCAAAAATACACACGTATAGCGTGGGTACAAAACCTAGTTACAAATACAAAGATTAAATATGTGGGCGAATCTAATTATTTTGAATGGTTTATAAATGCTAGTTCAAATCCACATGTTAGATTTTGAAAATTTCATGGCATTTTAAATTTTATATAGATTTCAAAATCTTTGGCAAAAGGTAATAATATAGATTTCCAAATTAATTAACATACACAAACTAATACTCCCTCTGTTTTGAAATAGTTTTCGTTTATGGTGTTTTTACAGAAATTAAAAAATCAATTTTTTTTTATTTTACCCTTGTTTAATATTTTTTTTATTGGTAATGACATAAAAACAATAAGAATATAATTGGAATTTTTACCAAACATCTACATTAAAAATCTAAACCGATAAATATTATCAAACAAAATTTTAATGCTAGAACGAAACCTAAACTAATACGGAAGGAGTAATATCCTCTTAAGAATGTTTTTTTTTTAAATTACTTCCGTAGTTACCCTTTAAAAACATTTTTTTAATTGATTCTTGACCTTTTTTGTTATACTTTGTTTGCAAAAAAAACTTAAAAAATCTTTATGAAAATGATTTTTCAGTCAAGATTACCCACCACAATATAAAGTAAAATCATCTAGATATATATTCTATGTATGTTCAAACTATGTAATATTTATCTTTATTATATGTAGATATGTTTTCCATACATATAACATTTCAGAAAAAATAATGATAAAAATATTTGTAAAGTAAATGTTTTCCACATAAGATATGTTTGGATAATTATTAGTAATAACAATTATTTTAAAAAATATTTTATGAACCAGATAAAGAATAGTCGTTCGGTCAACTGGTCATGGATAAAAACTATTTTAAAAACTCAGCACTATAAGACTATAAGTCTATAAGTCTTTTTGAACAAGTGTCAGTTCTTGTTATGCAAAATTTTGGTATTAAGAAGTAACTATACCCAAAAGTTAACAAGGACAATTATTCAGTTAAAGTGTAACTATACTTTTCACAAACAAACTAAAAAACTTGTAACTAGATTAGTAGACTCCTTAATTCCTAAGTAAAAAATAAAAAATTGAAAAAAAAATTTACTTCTAAACATATATATATTTCTTTCCATTATCGTATTACCAATTTTGATATCCCTAAAAAGGTATGATATATATATGGTTGAACTGAGATAAATTTTGCTTAATTCCAACAATCAGATCTTCTATATAAAAAGCACTTCTCCATTCAAAAGTATAACACACAAAAAAATAAAGTCATGACGAGACAGAAAGTGAAAATGACTTTCATAGAAAATGAAACAGCAAGAAAATCAACATTCAAGAAAAGAAAGAAAGGTCTTTTGAAGAAAGCTCAAGAGTTGGGAATTCTTTGTGGCGTCCCGATCTTTGCTGTCGTCAACAGTCCGTACGAGCTGAACCCGGAGGTGTGGCCATCGAGAGAGGCTGCGAACCAGGTGGTGTCCCAATGGAAGACGATGTCGGTGATGGACAAGACCAAGAAGATGGTGAACCAAGAGACCTTTCTCCAACAGAGGATCACCAAAGCAACCGAGTCTTGGAAGAAGTTGCGGAAAGAGAACAAAGAGTTGGAGATGAAGAACATTATGTTTGATTGTCTTAGTGGCAAAACTTTGGTTTCTAGTATCGAAAAAACTGAGCTTCGAGATTTTGGTTATGTCATTGAACAACAACTCAAAGATGTTAATCGTAGGATCGAGATTCTGAAAAGGAACAATGAACCATCTTCCGCCCTCGTTCCTGTTGCTGCCCCTACAACATCTAGTGTCATGCCTGTGGTTGAGATGGGTTCTTCTTCGGTTGGATTTTACGACAAGGTTCGAGATCAAATTCAAATTACTTTGAATATGAAACAGACCACAAATGATTTGGATCTGAACAAGAAACAGTGGTGAGCCATCGTTGATCTTATTTTAAGTTGTTGTCATTTCAACTATCAATAAAAAGTTATTGTTTTAGTTCTGTTTGTTTAAGTTACATGTTTGGGTTGGTTTCACATGTAGTTGTATTTTCTCATGAATGAAATTTATTTTTCTTTCGTTAATTAATGTTTTCTCCTTATATATAATCGTTATGAATAAATGCATGCATCATATCAGTTCTTAAAACATGTTTTCTATACAGTAATGGCACAAGAATTGCATTCTCTGAACATAAACACAAATGGAAACCAAGCCATTGTGTCCAGTCTCAAATATTTGTAATTTAGATCCATCACTTTTCGACAACCAAGCTCGTTCAAGATTTAAGAGGTTTAATTCTGTATAAAAGGTCGTGATTTAAGACTTAACACTCCATTAAGTTTGAATAACATTGAACTAATTGAGGTCAAGTAAACCTAAATAAGAATTTATTCGCCAAAAACAATATGTTGATAACTAGGTTTGGCAATAAAATATTCAGATTTTAAATTAGGATTTTTACTAGCCAAATTGCGTAAGTTGAGATTTTTATTGGGCAGAATACGTATAATTGATTTTGCCAAATGAGGGCCAACATTGATAAACTTAACACTCCATTAAGTTTGAATAACATTGAACAAATTGGGGTAAAGTAAACCTAAATAAGAATTTATTCGCCAAAAAAAATAAGTTGATAACTATTTCTGGCAGTAAAAATATTGAGATTTTGTATTGGCCAAATTGCGTAAGTTAGGATTTTTACATGCCAAATTCCGTAAGTTGGGATTTTGATAGGCTAGAATGCGTATAATTGATTTTGCCAAATTAGGGCCAACAGTAATCAAACTTAACACTACATTAAGTTTGACTAACATTGAACAAATTGGGATAAAATAAACCTAAATAAGAATTTATTCGCTAAAACAAATAAGTTGATAACTATTTTTAGCAGTAAAAATATTGAGATTTTGTATTAGCCAAATTGCGTAAGTTAGAATTCTTACAGGCCAAATTGCGTAAGTTGGACCGCCAAATTGTGTAAGTTGGACCGGCCAAATTGCGTAAGTTGGGATTTTGATAGACAAAATGCATATAATTGATTTTGCCAAATTAGAGCCAACATAATCAAACTTAACACCCCATAAAGTTTGAATAACATTGAACTAAATGAGGTAAAGTAAACCTAAATAAAAATTTATTTCCCAAAACAAATAAGTTGATAACTATTTTTTGCAATAAAAATATTCAAATTTTGTTTTCGCCAAATTGCGTAAGTTAAGATTTTTACTGACCAAATTGTGTAAGTTGTGATTATTATGGGTCAAAATGTGTATGTTGAGATTTTTTTTACCTTTTCTCATTTGACGAAGGTAATATAGTTAGTTGCTACAAAAATAGTTTTATTTTTAAAGTTATAATAGGGACAACTGTATTCTAAAATATAAAGTTTAATGAGTAATAGCCAAAGGTTTGCATAACCAAAATAGAATCTTGGTTTGAGTGGGTAATTATATTTTTTATAAAAAATTTTTTACTAGACTCCATAATTGCTATCTAAAAAATGATAATCATAGTCGAATCACGAATGGTAAACCTACTTTGTCAAAATAGTATACTCTCTTTGTTTCATATTAAAGGATGTTTTACATATTTTATTTAGGTTCACAATATAAGATGTTTTAGAAAATATATGTATAAGCATTTTAAAAAGTGACCAACTTATTCATTTTGACCAACTAAATCATCATTTTTAATTGATTTTTCTGAATTAGAGACAACGGTTTAAGTTTAAATTAAATTGAACTAATTCAGGTCAAGTAAACCTAAATAAGAATTTACTCGCCAAAACGCGTAAGTAGAGAGTTTTTTTACTCTTCCCATTTAACTAAGGATAATATAGTTAGTTTATATAAACATAATTTTATTTTGTAAGGGTAAACTATATTTTTACAAAATATAAAGTTTAATCACTAAAATATACCCAAAGTTTTGTGTAACAAAAGTAATTATAGTTTGATTGGGTCTATAACTCTTATAAATAAAAGGCTAGACTCATTAAGTGCTATCTTTCTTTTTGGAAAAATTAAAATTAAATATATATAAATATTTTAAAAGTCGTCAACTAATTCGTTTTGAATCACTTATCATCTTTTTTAAATTAATTTTTCCGAATTGAACTAACGGTTATCAAACTAAACACTCCATTAAATTTGAATAACATTGAGCTAATTGAGGTCAACTAAACATAAATAATAACTTATTTACAAGAAACAATATGTCAAAGAAACAAAGTTCATCACCTTACTTGTTTTGACTAAATAAGTCATCAATTTGGTATTGTAAGGAAAGATTAGAGCCAAAGGTACTTTAATCTTAACACTCCTTTGGATTTGAATAATACTGAAACTATTTCTACCACGTGATTATGTATTTTTACTTGATATATAAGAAATCAATAATTTTGTTTCTTATTCTTTCTACGTTGAAGAACATTGACGTACGGTGATGCCGTATTGATGAACACCTCCAGTGATTACTTATGGTGGTGGTGATGAAACTACTCTAACGTGGAGATGATGAAGATGAATCCGACGTGATATGATGCTGATCTGGCGATGACGAATTCAAATCCGATTGTTAACCACACAAGTTTTTTTATGAACAAGAAGTTTGAAGAGCGACCAAAACTTGTATTTTGTCGATGTATTTAAATTAATCTGAACTATGTATCTTTTAAATTAAAGTATTATTAAAATAAAAATAACAGAAATAAAATGTTTAATTTCACTGAACGGGGTTAGATGGTAGGACGGGTTTGGGTCGACAGTAATACGAGACGATATACCACGAGTGAAATCCATTAAATATGTTTAGTTTCACTAAATGGGATTAGATGGTAGGACGGGTTTGGATCGATAGTAATACGAGACGGTATACCACGGGTGAAATCCTACATATAATAATCAAAATACAATTATATTATCTTAAATACTAAACAAAACAAATAATATCAATAAAATAAATATAATTTAAATTATTTAGTTATAATCTAGATTTTAACTTAATCAACTGTACGTTATTGTTCTAATATTTTCAAACAGTAAAAATCAAAATACTAATTATATACTAAATAATATACAGATATAAGAGTTGTACATTCAGAAAATACAAAACATTAAATCATATATTTTAAATCGAGTAAACAAATTAAATTTTTGTTCTTAAAAGATCAAAATAGTCCCGCAGTGTATCGCGGGTTAAAATCTAATAAATATTATTATTAGTTACCTAAGCATTTGTTTAACTTATAAATTCAAAAAATAATATTTTATCATGTGTATTCAATCTTTGGATCAACTCAATCCAACTCAACTGATGAATCCTTTAAAATTGACTCTTATGGAATTAATGAGTCCAAATAGTTTATGAGTTTTATAAGTTGGGTTAAAATGAGTTCATGAAAAACAAACCATCACAAATTAATCGATCGGGATGATGGTAGTGTGATAACTATTAATTATTTTATTGATAAACTTATTTAAACTTTAATCCATTAACTTTAAATAAGTTATTGGTTGATCGAGAGCATTTCCTAAATGAGTTGAGTTTACTCATCATCTATTAAGTACTAAATCCATTTGGGTATCAGTTGGTTTAACCATTTTAACACCCTTAGTTATGATTAAGATCAAGTTATGTTTTTTTCATTTTTGTTGTTAACTACCTCTCAGAAGTTCTGACTCGACCATCTAGTGAACTATTGCAAGTTGTGTGTGGTAGGTGTGGATCCATATTTATATTGGATGGCTATGAGAATGTGTTTTGAGTGTGGAAGTCATGATAACCTGAAATGTGATCGACCACATACCAGAATTTAGTGGGAACAAGCATGTTACATAGATGATGTTACTAGACACTGCCCGACCTTAAAAGCCCATGAAACAAAAAAATTAGGCAGTAAATAACTTTAAAAGAATTTTAGGAGCATCACTTTCACATAGGTTATTATGGGAGAGAGGTTAAGTCCTCATAGTACCCTTAAGTAAGAGGTGATAGTTCGAGTCCTCACTTTACAATTTTCTGCAAATTTTGTTTTTAACCGTTTTATAATGGAGCAAAAGGATTTTTTTTTGTTTGTTTTAGATAGAAAATTAACCCTAGAATGTAGAAAATTAACCCTCGAATGTACATGCAATCACAACAATGTTTAGGGATCAAATCCACATAAACTATTTGCCACGCACTACAAATCTTTTAGATTTGAATTAATGTAAAACAAAATATTATTGCGCGCTGAATATTATAAGTAAAATAAACTAAAAAAATCAAGGCAAAAATAACATGTAAATTTGTCATTAGAGCAATCTCCATGTATCATCAATTAATTAAACCAGAATTTATCGATAGGGAATTGTAAAAACTAGTTCAGAAATGAAAACAATAAACAAGCCTAGTCTACTGTCACTGTCATAGTATTAGTCAAGATATCTTTCTTTTTTTTTCATCAAAAGTTTCTTTTCATTCCATTAGAAAAGATAACAAATATAAAGATAAGAGAAATCTGAAATTCCAAAGTTGAAAGCACAATAATAAAGGGCATACCCCAAAGTTAATACAAGGAAAATAACAAGGTAACAAGAGGTACTCGGCAAGTGATCCTTGAGAGCTTTGAACCAAAAGGTAAGAAGCTTTGTGGAGCATGTGAGGTCAAAGGTTGTCGAGGCTTCTTCCAAGAACAAGTCATTGGATGAACGAATTGCCAATGTCAAGAGACGGAATGGCGTTGATGAAGGGGCTAACGGCAATCTTCTTGTCTGCACAAGGAGAACTACACAACGTAGAGCTTTAGCAGAGGTTTGGACAAAGATGTTGATGTCACATGGATGGGTTAAGGACGATATTCCAAAGATCTTCAAAAGAGCAAACTCATGACTCAATGTATATGAAGAAGCTACACAAAGGGTTTGTAGAAGATAAGTGATAAGCTGTAACAAAATCGGTGGGTCCTCTCTCACATGAAACGAGCCATGGAGATTAAGGAATCCACACACATTTTGTAGTCGGTCTAACACATAGAGACAAAACATAAACCTGAGCTTCACAAATATAGCCGAATGAACCATGGCAAATTGTACAAGAGAGAACACGGTGAGCAAAGGATAAGATGATACATGGTTGAGGAAGCAGCGGTAATCCCCACTCCTTGGAGCCGAGATCATAGTGCCGCGCTGCCTCAACCATTGCAAACGGCCGTGATAATGTAAGCTATCCGAGAGAGTCTTCTTCAAGCTTTGGGAAACTTTGATAGAACTTCTAGGTGATTCTAAAGGGCAGGTTTTCAGATAAATGTTGAGCAAACAGAGCAAAGAGGTATGATATGAGATCAAGTGGCGTCCACAAACCATTGACTCCATGAATCGACACAACTTAAAGCTAAGAGAGGACAACAGACGCTTCACGCAATACCTGGGCTTTTGTAAAAATGAAATTGAAGAGCACCTTTTGAAGTTGGGCCGTAGAAATAAACGGTTTGGGCCTAAGCCCAAATGGCAAGACAAATGGCCCAAGCGGGGGACTTGGAGAAGGATTAGGTTAGAACCGCCGCCGCCGCCGCCGCCGTTTTGCTCCGGTAGTTTCCGTTGGGGATGGGCATCAGAGGGAGTCGAGAGCGTACCAAACTTTATAGATCTGCGAAGAGCAAACCCATACGTTGCAGCTTCGAAGGATAAGGGATAATTGGTAAGGATTGGCTCTTCGGGGTGCCAAAACAGCAGGAGAATCGTTAACAGAGGTTGAAGAGATGAGAGAACAGTCGAGCTCCATCTAACCAATCAAGATATCGATTATCGGGTCAGAGAGCGTTTCCTTGACAGTTCAGTCAAGATATCTAACCAATTAAAAGCCTAAAGTTTCGTTTGGATTTCATGAAAATATTTATTTATAAACGTTTAAGTTTGATAGGTTCACAAAACTTCGTAAACAATGCTTTTGTTGGCTAGGATATTTTCCAACAATTCCACCACTTTTACTGCGTTAATTCACATAAGATAAGTAGTTGGGTGATCAAACTAGTTACGGCATTACGAATAACAGTAGACATATAACTCTTAAGATGCTTACTTAATCTAATGATTCTAAACTAATGATTCATGAATCCTTTTTGAATCCCTAAAATCCAATAATGAAACTATATACTCATAATTGGTAAAAAAATGAAAATAAATATAAAGAATAATGCATAAATAAATCGAAAATATTAAAAAGGAGTGTTATGGAACTCTTCTCTAAATTTAAGAGTATGAAATCATCTCTTTTGAAATCCGTCTAATAGGCCTAGATCTTCTTAGAGTCGGTAGTTTGGCGAAGTCCCAAACAGATTAGGAATACCTTCTCTTTCTTTCTCGGACTGAACTAGTCCCGCGTGAAGGAGTTGGGACAGGTCTATTGGATTCGGACTGTTTGGATTAGACTTCATGAGGACTGGACGGGTCTGGTGCAACGGAGCTGGTTTCGGTGTCTTAGTCCGGTCTTCAAAGGTGTGTCTTTACCCGTACGTGTTCTTATTAGACGAAGCAATCTTTGGGACCGGCCTTATGGCTTGAATGGAAGGCTTGCTAAAGGATAGACTGTTCATAAATGCTTTTGGAATTGGTCTGCTTAGACCGGTCTGAAGTTTTGAAGAGTGGATCAGTCTTAGCCTGATTAATCATGGACCGGTATAATGTCTTGTTCAAGAAAATTAATCCTTTTTACCATTTGACTCAAGTTTTGCATCATTTTCATATGTTTACCTGAAAACATTCTAATATACTAATTAAAACACTAAAAACTCGAATAAAAACACAATGATAAAACACCAAAAACTCGGTTAAAAATTAAAACCTTGATATATCACTTCACTTGAGATTTCATCGTTTTCTGTTTTACACACATTTATTCTTAGTTGCATTGAGATCTAAACGAATTTTCGATATCCAAAATGAATAGCTAATAGTTTCTAACCAAAATCAGAGTTTCTTAAACGGAGGATTGAAATCATTAATTGCATGTATCGTCTCTCTTTCCCTTTAGTATGTTTTGTTTTACTAGGTTTGATTATCAAAGATCAACATATGTTAGTCTTTAACCAAAATAAAATCCTCACGTTACTCAATATCACAAAGATCTTTCGATTCGATATAATTTTTTGACGTAAGTTAATAAGTGATCTCGTGAATGAGATCTTTCGACAACAATTTCAACCAAGATTTCGGTCTTCTTTTTGCTCTTACAGTGTACGATAGAACTTGTTATTCCGATCCTTTATTCATCTAATTATTTAATTCCCATGATTTGGTAAATTAAATAGAAGACAAAAGTTGGTAGAGAAAAAGGAAGAGAGCTTTTAGATGGTTGGTTCTAATACGAAAGACACGAAGGAAGTCATGTCTTGTCCATTTTGACACAAAGCGTTTCAAAGCCAAATTGATGGGCTTGATTTGATTTTTAAATCATGAATCTGTTACTTCAGAACAATTTGTATACAATTATTATAGCCTACTTTTACTCTAGCTTGTCTTTTATTTCTTGTAGGTCTAAGCATAAATAAACCCTATTGAAGAATCTTTAGACCAAATCATGAAATATGGGATAGCACTATTCTTAGATGATTATGTTTCTTGGTTTATAAAATGTGATGTGTTTCGAATGGATGGTCAATAGCATAGATCGAGAAATTACATTACGATTTGGCTGGTTATTGATTCGAGCACGTTAAAAAAAAAGTTCAAACGAATAATTATAGCATGTTCAAAAAAATATCTATAAAAACTATGTCTTCTTAAAATTGTAATTAATTTTTATCCTTGTGTTTTATGTAAAGCTTTTCACTTTAAAAGAAAACGTAACAAATTTTGTAAAAATTAAACTAAAAATTATTTAAATAGGAACATAAACTTTTTTCAATGATTTTATTGTTTTTCAACTGTTATGAGATGCGTACTTTTTCTATCTGTACGTCTAATTTATCAAATAAAAGATTAACATGGTTTAACTTTTGACACTAATCAATTTTAATAACATAACTTTTGTCACTAACCTAAACATAACGGTAGTCAAACTTAACACTTCATTTTATTTTTTTTGGTGGAAACTAAACACTTCATTAAGTTTGAATAACAATGATCAATGAACTAATTGAGCTCATGTAAACCTAAGAACTTATTCGCTAGAAAAAAAAAAATTTGATAACTACTTTTGGCAATAAATAAGTTAAAATCTTTTATTGGTCAAAACGCTTAAGTTTGGATCTTTTATTAGCCAAAATTTGTAAGTTCGGATATTTTTCACTTTTCCCATTTAACTATAGATAATATCGTTAGTTTTTACTAGGTTAGTTTCATTTGGCAAAAGGAAATCATCAAGACAGATTAATCTGGCATTATACTCCTTCAGGCGATTATACGGTGAAGTTGGGATACTGGTTCCTATCTCATGACCCAACGGATATTCGCACCAAACCATTGATACCACACGGCTCTGTAAATTTAAAGAACAAGGTATGGAAACTCCCTATCATTCCCAAAATCAAATATATGTTATGGAGGGCCATATCGAAAGCTTTACCTACATGTTCGAGACTGGTTACAAGAGGCATGAACATCAGTCCATATTGTTCACGATGCTTAACTGAAGAGGAGTCAATATGTCACGTTCTTTTCACCTGTCCTTACGCAATGAGGATATGGAGACTCTCAAACCTTCCTCAACTGACAGGTCTTTCCATTACACATGATGTCGAAGAGAACATTTCATTACTTGATGCATATTATAACAATAATCATACAACACAACAAAAAGTTATTCATTTTTGGCTCATTTGGAAAATTTGGAAGGCTCACAACAATCTTGTGCTCAATAACTACAGAGAATGTCCATCAATGGTAATTCAACAAACAGTCGCAGAAGTATATGACTGGACAACAATTATTAATGGAATGCAAGCAATGTCGCTTCCCGCGAGAATACAGACAAAAGGAAAAACTTCGTGGATGAAACATGCAGCTCCTTTTGTCAAATGCAACTTTGACGCTGGTTTTCAGGAAAATAACGAGCAAGGCATGGGTGGTTGGATTTTACGAGATCATTACGGCGAAGCGAAAGCTTGGGGCTCATCGATTTTGGATCATGTCATCACCCCTTTGGACGCAGAAACAAAAGCTCTCATTGTGGCAATGCAACAAGTCTGGATAAGAGGTTACAAACTGGTTCAATTTGAAGGTGGTTGCGAGGTGCTCATCAATGCGATCAATGGCAAATCTTCTCGGTGTGAAATTGCTAGTCTTCTGCATGATATAGATTATTGGTCTTCAAAATTTTCATCAGTTACTTTTAGATTCACTAATCGCCTATGTAACAATATAGCTCATCATCTAGTTTCTCTTCAGAGTTCACAAAATCAGTCTTTCAAGCAGATTCATGTAATCAGCCACAATGGCTAACAAACCTTCTTTGTAAAGATTTGCAGTCTTGAATAAAATTCAGTTTGCAGAAAAAAAAAAAAAAACCCTGCAA
>Ga0041059_1001849_pt1 | contig 16463 bp, 13 predicted proteins | sample AraColnosormetaG_FD_56232 | JGI IMG/M metagenome (GOLD analysis project Ga0041059, IMG submission 56232) | Arabidopsis roots microbial communities from North Carolina, USA - Col MF nosort | ecosystem: Host-associated > Plants > Roots > Unclassified | place: USA: North Carolina | collected...
CTCTCCCCCCCATCTTATCTCTTTCCCCCCCTTTACCCTAACCCTAATTTTCTTCGCCGTCCTCTCTTTTCTCTCTATCTAATTTCGTTCCCATATTCGAAATCTCTTACCTTTTATCTCCAGATCTTTTAGATCCGTAATTCCCTACTATTGATTATACCCAAACTTTTACTCTTATCTTCCTCGTTTGATTCTTATGCTTCCTTTTATGAATTGATTTCTTCATAAAGTCATCATCTTTGGATTGAATTCGACTCATTAATCAATCCGTTAACCAATAACCACCTTGACAGTTTCTTCTCCGAGGATTCCAGATTACAATTCTAGTGGAGCTGTAATTGGATTCAGATCTAACTCAAGTTAGTGTTACTGTTGTGTCTATTGGATGCAATCGTGTTGTGATATTGAATATATTTCTGATGGGAGAAGGAACTATTTGTTTGGAGATGCCAAAGGAAGAGAATGGTCAATTGAAAAGAGATAGGCTTGATGATGATACTGATGAAGGTAATAAAGGAGATCACTTTCCCAGTAAGAAACAAGCTAAAGAAGCTTCTAATGATGACATTACATCGGAGATTTCAAATCCAGTCGCTTCTCCGGTTGAAAGCACGTCTCTTTTTCGTGATGTCTCTAGCCAGCCGGTTAAATCCGGTTTAGTTGAGTGCTCCGGGAGTGATTTTGGGTCCGAAGAGACTGTAAGTGACGATGCATCCGTTGTAGGTAGCTCACAAACAGAGCAGTCGAGTGATGTTTTACCATCTCGTTTTGTGTTGGAGATTCCTAAGCATCTTAGCTCGACTGGGATCACGAAGATCACGTTTAAGTTGAGTAAACCAAAGAAGGAATTTGATGATTTGCCTTTGATAAAGGATCATACTTGGGACGCTGGTGTTGTGAAGATGCCGAAGAAAAAGATTGTTTCTTTGAGCTACCCATCTAATGTCAAGAAGCTATTGGAAACGGGTATACTTGAAGGAGCTCGAGTGAAGTATATTTCAACCCCACCTGTGGTAAAGTTTGAATCTTTGTGTTTCGATATTTTCCTTTAGGGTGTTTTGTATCTGACTTATACCACTTTTGATGGCTGATAGAGACAGCTTCTGGGGATAATCCATTCGGGTGGCTATTTGTGTGGCTGTACAACTTGCAATTTCTCGAAAGTGAGTTGTTTTGCGATTGTTATTTTATTATTTATGGTTTTCTTGTTTCTTATTCTGTGTATTTTAACGATGTGATATTTTGTTTATGTATAAAGGTTCTAAGTGCGTATGAGTTTGAGCAGCATGCTGGTGCAAAAACTAGACATCCTAATAATCACATATTTTTGGAGAATAGAAGGGCGGTTTATAACATAGTTCAAGAACTGAAGACTGCTCCTCGTGTTGTTCTCGAGGAAGTGATAAGGAATGTAGCTGGTTCTGCTCTGAATGAGGAGGGCTTACGAGCTTGGAAAGGTGATGGCCAGGTGTTTAGCTTGTTGGTGCATCTATGCGCTTTCCGTAGTTTTGATTAGTACTGCTGAGCCTGATATGTTGTTATTTCCTGCAGCAAGTTTCCAACAGAGTAATAGCATGTCTGACCGGAATTATATTACGGATCATTCCACTGTCAGGTACTATCACCTCCTACTTCTGGTTTAGAACTTGATCTGTAATTACTAATTAGGGATTTTATTTGAGTAGATAGTCAGTAATATACTTGGACCCTGTAGTGACGTACCTTTTCCGTTTCGTATAACTTTTAGTTAATGCACTATTAAGTTACCATTTTGTGTTACTATCTGAAACTGATTCCTGTGAAAGCTGCAGTTATCTTGGTCCTGGTCTTGATGAGAGTCAGAGCCTTACTCCATGCTCTGTGGAGAACCATTATTTTTCAGAGAAAACATATGCAAAGGACACATTAGATGAGCCGAAGCGGATAGCAAAGAAGTAGGCATATTTGATGTTTTCATTTACAAATTAATCACTGTAGTAATCTAAGTATTACTTATGGTCCTTATGGACAATTATCTATGGAGGTAAGAAATTTATTTGGTCGCTAATCCTGTAGGCTTACTTCTCATGTATCTGGTACGGGTTGCCATAAGAAAGTTTCTGAAGGAAGCAATAGAAAAAGGTTTGTGTTACTTTTTGATCAACCTCATCATTTGTGTTTTTTCTGTTAGCCTTTGAATCTCTAATTTCTATCCGATATTGATGAAAAGATACAATCCTCTGTTTCTAGGGATAATGATTTACATCGGTTGCTGTTTATGCCTAATGGACTTCCAGACGGGACTGAATTGGCTTACTATGTGAAAACGCAGGTTCGTTATTGCAGACAAATAACTCGTACTGCTTATTTCCGTGAAATTTGAATCGAACTTTAGTTTTGCTTACATTTTTTCCCATACAGAAACTACTACAGGGTTACAAGCAAGGAAGTGGTATAGTATGTAGCTGCTGCAGTAGAGAGGTAAATGGTGTTATGCAGTGGCTATGTTGGTTGTCCATCAGACTCGGTTTAAACTTCGGATATAATTTTACTGATTTTTACTTTTTTCGTTTGTATTTGTATACGATAGATTAGTCCTTCGCAATTTGAAGCGCATGCTGGAATGGCGGCTAGACGACAACCGTGAGTTATCCAATATTATGTTATTTTTCCTTCATGTTGGAATGCATATCTGAATATTTTGTATCTTGTGCAGTTATCGACATATCTTCATCTCTTCTGGATTGTCATTGCATGATATAGCCATGTCACTGGCCAATGGACATGTCATTACAACTGGTGATAGTGATGACATGTGTTCTATTTGTGGGGATGGTGGAGATTTGTTACTTTGTGCTGGATGTCCTCAAGCATTTCATACAGGTAGGTGTAAAAGTACTGTACTCTACTATATTAAACATGCAATTTCTAGGTTTCAAACTGAAAGTAGCTGAAGCACAGATCCATAATGGTTTCCTCAACCATAGAGCATATGGAACTTTGGTTCAGGGACGACGTTGCTTAGAATTAAACTCTCGTATTATTTTCTGGTTCTGATCATTCATGTCTCTTTTCATATGCAGCTTGTTTGAAATTTCAGTCTATGCCTGAAGGTACTTGGTACTGTTCGAGCTGCAATGATGGACCTATCTCTAGTAAAAAGGCTACTACTACTGATCCTTCTGGCAACGCTAGGCCTATAGTTATAAGACTCTCAAGAGTCGTGAAAGCGCCAGAAAGCGATATTGGTGGCTGTGTGTTCTGCAGGTTAGTTGCAATTTTGATTACTGTGCATGATGTGGAATCTAGATGTGGATTATTACTTTTTTTGTGAGACACATTAAGGTGCCAGTTTTGATATGTGTATTCTTCCCCTTTGGTGCTTACTGCTTACTGTGTTTCACTCTCGTTTTATGGTTGATAGGTCCCATGATTTTAGCATTGGAAAATTTGATGATAGGACTGTTATTCTCTGTGACCAGGTACTCTCTTGATTCATAATCTCTATAATTCATTGCTTCCCATTACCAGTTCAGCCTTTTCTGATAGTCCTCTTCTTCTTTTCTTTTGTAGTGTGAGAAAGAGTACCATGTTGGTTGCCTGAGAGAGAACGGGTTCTGTGATTTGAAAGTAAGTTGTGTAAGGCTGGCTCCTTCTGCGTTGTGCTAGCAGAACTCATTCAACTTTATTTAACCTCTCTCCTGAATGCTGTAGGAAATCCCGCAGGAGAAATGGTTCTGCTGTAGCAATTGCAGCAGGATTCACACGGCAGTTCAGAATTCTGTTTCTTGTGGGCCACAAACTCTTCCTACACCTTTGTTAGACATGATATGCAGAAAAGACAGAGAAAAAGGAATATTTACCGATATTGGGGATACAGTCGAATGGAGAATACTTAGTGGAAAAAGTCGATACCCAGAGCATCTGCCTTTGCTTTCACGAGCGGCTGTTATCTTCAGGGTATGTCTTTACCTGAGATGTGTTCCAACTATCTTTTGACTTTATCACTTGAAAAAAATATGTGCTCTCGGGCTATTTCTTGGGTCACTTTCTCGCAGTTAACTTTGACCTTCTTAAATTATGTATACCAAACTTGCAGCCTAATTCTTGCATGTCTAATCTTCTAGGAGTGTTTTGATCCCATTGTTGCAAAGTCTGGCCGTGATCTGATTCCTGTCATGGTGTATGGGTAAGTTATGACGTGATAAACTACAATACAATAGCAATGTTTTCGTAGTGGTTGATTCGCAGTGTAATTCTTATGATATAATTGCAGGAGAAATATATCTGGCCAGGAGTTTGGAGGAATGTACTGTTTGGTCCTGATAGTAAAGTATGTTGTCTCTTTCTCTTTATCACTGATGTATCTCTTTCAACTTCTGTGTGCTCTATGCTAATCGTTTTCTTCTTCTCATGATGTGACTTTAGTTCTCTTGTTGTTTCTGCTGCGCTGCTGAGGATATTTGGTCAGGAAGTTGCTGAACTTCCTATAGTGGCCACAAGCCGAGAGTACCAAGGAAGGGTAAAACTTCTGTACATGTCATATTTATCGTAATATCTAGGTGGGTTTTCTCTAACCAATGGATTAAATGTGAATGGTGTCACTAGGGATACTTCCAAGGGCTGTATGCCTGTGTAGAGAATCTTCTTTCTTCTTTAAATGTTGAGAACCTGGTTCTTCCGGCAGCTGAAGAAGCAGAGTCTATATGGACAAAGAAGTTTGGCTTTACAAAGATGTCTGACCAGCAAGTAAGTGATTTGTTCTTTCTTTTGGAATTGTGTTTTTCTTTAGATTTTTAGTATTCAGACAAGTCGGGGAAAACAAATAGTTTCGATAGATATAGATTTTGGTTAAGCAGCAAGATGTTGTTGGTAACAAGCAATTACAATGGTGTTTTTTTTTTTGCAGTTGCAGGAGTACCAAAAGGAAGTGCAGCTTACAATATTCAAAGGAACCTCAATGCTGGAGAAGAAAGTACCTAAGGCGACAACGGGTTTATCAGAATCTACAACTCTCATCTGATCTGTTTCGTTAAAAGATTCGTCAAGATTTTGGTGTTCGGATCTTTCCTCTTCTTTGTTTTTGTTTTCTGGAAGATGGAACCGTTTTTTGGTAATTTTTTGTAATATTTTTGAATATAGATAGTAGGTTTTACAAAGAAGTCCCAGAACAGTTCCATGTTTTGTATAGAGACCAAAGAGAATAAATAGAAAACAGATAGCTATAAACATGTTCTTGGGACTAAGTTTTTTATTAACCAGAAAATAAATCATTTTCAGAAGTATTCTTTTTGTTTTCTGTAATGTTTGTGGAAATCTTATGTAAGATTTGGATGAAGATAACAATCTTAACTTCAAATTTGTTTCCCTTGAAATTATACTTCAATTACATATGTGTATACTGTATCATCATCATTTCTTTCATGTTTGTTAACCTGTGGAAAACAGAGGAAACGACGACGTTTTGTCTGATTTATAAAAGTTAAAACCCTTTGATAAGCCCTAAAGATTGCCATTTCCGATCTCAAATCCTTTTGTCCCACTTGCTATAATGGCGTTCGTTTCCAGCTTTCGCCGTCTCGTTGCCGGATCCAGTAGCCTCTTGTCTTCTCCATCCTTGTGTGTTCGCCGCTGCTCAACTCTTACGTCTCCCCGGCTCTTCGTTAGCGGTAATTTCTCTCTTCAACTGTCTTCAATTTCTTATCTTTTTTTTTGGAATATGCAAGCTTGGATTTTGGTCATGTTAGCTTATAGATGATAATGTGTTTGTTTTATGTGGATCAGTGTTTGACCATTTTGAGATATGATCTCCTACTTGTTCAGTATCAGAGTGTTAAGTCTTAATGTGAAGGGTATAAAGAGGAAATGTGGATTAGAATGAGTTTGGTAAAGTGGGAGCCTTTTTGGCTTTGAGATTATGATCAGTGATCTTATCAATCAGTTTCATCTTGTGTCTGGAAATCAACATGAAGGTTTAGATTTACTTTCCATTTTTTCTGATAATTGACTTTAGTGGTTAGTGAGGCATTGTAAGGCTTGTTTGTGGTGAGTGTGCTAATCGTCTTTGTGTTGGTGATTCCGTCTTTGTTACGATGGAAAGCATCAACAAGTTGTGGAATTCATAAGTATCGTTTTTCGTTTTCTTTATTAGACTCTTTAAGGCCTGAAGATAAAGAATGTGTAGAGAGGGTCTTTGACCATTTGAGAAAGAGGGCGCCTTTTGGCTTCGGGAGAGATTAGGATCTGTGATCTTATCAATCAGTTGTATCTTGTGTCTAGAATCAACATGAAGGTTTTGATCTACTTGCCAATTTTCTTATAGTTGAATTTAGTGGTTAGAGAGGCATTGGGAGGCTTGTGGTCAGTGTGCTAATCATCTTTGTGTTGGTGATTCCTTCTTTGCTACTATCGAAAGGTCTCAAAATGTCGAGCTCATAAGAATGTCCTGAGTTTATAGATTGCTACTGTATTTGTTTGTTTGGAACTTTAGAATCCTCTTTTAAGGCTTGAAGTTAAAGAATGTTAACCCCATTATATGAACTTGGTATCTATGAATAGGTCTCTCCAGACTCACAACAAATGAAAAGCTTCAGGATGCATTTGCTTCTTTTGGACAGCTCGTCGATGGTAATGTTACTCTTGGATTCCTTAATCCAATATATATAGAGCATCAGATCAATAGGTTTTGTTTTCATGTTGCAGCGAGAGTGATCACAGACAGAGATTCCGGGAGATCAAAGGGTTTTGGTTTTGTGACATATGCAACAATTGAAGATGCAGAGAAAGCCAAGGCAGAGATGAATGCAAAGTTCTTGGACGGTTGGGTAATTTTTGTTGATCCTGCAAGACCTAGAGAACCAAGACGGCCTCTGCAACAGGAACCGCTTCGGCCTTCCTCCGAATCTGGTTTCACAACCAACAAAACCATCGGATGGTGTAAATGAACAAAATCCAACTACTTATGCTATGAAATGAAAATAATTTCTTGGAGCCAAAAGACAAATCCTTTGGACCTTAACTTATGTTTTCGAGATATCTATCATATGATGCAATAACAAGTTACCTAACAAACGAACAACAACAACTCATTCTCTTTTCACTTTAACAAATTACAAACGCAGATTAAATAACAAAAACGCTTTGCACACAAAACAATAAAATAATAATGACCAAAACGCAGCGTTTTAGGCTAATCACAGCCTTTCTCTTTCTCTGCCAACGCCCAACAGTGAATTTTCTCTGTTACTGTGACTTTCCTCTAGGGTTTAAGGTTTGATTTTCAGACAAAAGTATAATCAATCATTCTGTAACTTAAGGTTTGATATTCAGACAAAAGTACAATCAATTCGGCGATTGGTCTCAGAAGATGCATTCTTGTTCTCATACTCACTTCGTATCTTTCAAGCTTCCTCATTTCTTCGCGCCTAAGGTCTCTTCTCTCATTCTTTATCTCTTTTGTGTGTGCTTTGTCGCCAATTAAGAAGAAAAGTTTAAAACTTTGGATTTTCTTAACAGAGTTTTGTGGTGTCTTCACGGAGAGAATTAAGAGTGTTCGCAGTGGCAACTACCGTCGAGGAGGCGTCCGGTAACATACCAGCGGCTCCGATTTCTCTACCTCAAGGGTCATGGAAACAGGTTTTGAATTGCATATAAAATTAGAAATCTTTTCGAGAAGTTGCTATCAAAGTCTGAAAATTTGAGTGTTTTGTTTAGATAGCTGGTGGAGTTACAGCTGCTAAAGGGTTTAAAGCTGCTGGTATGTATGCTGGATTACGAGCTGCAGGGAAGAAACCTGATCTCGCTCTTGTAACATGTGATGTCGAAGCTGTAGCTGCAGGTCCAATGCTGGCTTTTGTGGCTCCTTTAATGTTGGTTTTGTTTGTTTGAAATGTAAACAAGCTTTTTTGACTTTTATCTTGAAAATAATTTTCAGGTGTGTTTACTACTAATGTGGTTGCTGCTGCTCCTGTAGTTTACTGTAAAAAAGTTCTTGAGACTTCGAAAACGGTACTCCTCTATGTCATTAATTGGATTTCGGACTTAGAACAATGCATTTTGTGCTTCTGAGCATTGAACTTTTAGTGTTCTTTAGGCTCGTGCAGTGTTGATCAATGCCGGTCAGGCCAATGCAGCTACGGTAAGATATCTCGAGCTGTGTTGTTTAGGAGTTAATTCATATGATTTTGAAGTAGCCTGAAATCTATAGGGTTGTTAGCTATGGATCACTCATTATTGTTATACGTTTTTCAGGGTGATGCTGGTTACCAAGATATGTTAGATTGTGTTGGATCTATTGCGACGGTATGCTTTTGGTGTCTTTCATTCCCATGTCTCCCGCGAAACTTCGTATCTTTCAACACTGTTACCGTTTGTTTCTTTACCGTTGTAGCTACTTAAAGTGAAGCCAGAGGAAGTGTTAATTGAGTCAACTGGTGTTATCGGTCAGAGAATAAAAAAGGTATAACTTATTTCTTTCTCATTTTTCCTCCATGCAAGTGCTTGACAAAGTTAGTTTACTCGTGAATCTTTGCAGGAAGAGCTTCTCCACGCACTTCCAACTCTAGTCAACTCGAGATCAGACTCTGTGGAAGAGTATAATCTTCTTTTCTCAATCTCTCTTTTAAGTTCGTAGGTCACAGTCTTCACTTTCTTTGGTAGCCATTGGGCATAACCATATGAATGTTGAAATGCAGGGCAGATTCTGCTGCTGTAGCTATCACAACAACAGATCTTGTAAGCAAGAGTGTTGCAGTTGAATCACAGGTAGGTTTAAGAAACACGTTGTATACTCTATTTCTAGCATTGATATCTCTTACAAAATTTTTGACATTGCTCAGGTTGGTGGAATCAAAATTCGAGTTGGTGGTATGGCTAAAGGCTCCGGGATGATCCATCCCAATATGGCAACTATGTTAGGTGTATGTCCTTTAGCTCTTACTTTCTTTTGCCTGTGTAGTTATATTAAGACATACACTTTGATGTTAAACGATTCCAAATCGATATATTTATCTTTCTCAGGTCATCACAACAGATGCACTAGTTGAAAGTGATATCTGGAGAAAGATGGTAAAGGTTGCAGTTAACCGAAGTTTCAACCAGATCACTGTATGTTACACAATTTCAATTTTCAAACATTGTTGTAATTAAATTATTTCATTTCCAGTCTCATTAAATAAAAGCATGGTCTTATAGGTAGATGGAGACACGAGTACTAACGACACAGTCATTGCTTTAGCTAGCGGGCTATCTGGATCACCTTCTATATCATCTTTGAACTGTAAAGAAGCTGCACAGCTTCAGGCATGCCTCGATGCGGTATGTATGTTATTTTGCTATCTTCCTAACAGTTGTTCAAGAGCTGGACTTAACATGGAGCCCATCTTTTTCAGGTGATGCAAGGACTTGCTAAATCAATAGCTTGGGATGGTGAAGGTGCTACATGTCTCATCGAGGTTCACAAAATAAAACTATTATTCCCAACCCTTTGATTGAAAACAAATCTTAACCAATAACACAAATATCAACAGGTAACTGTTAAAGGAACAGAAACTGAAGCAGAAGCAGCGAAAATTGCACGCTCTGTGGCTTCCTCTTCCCTGGTCAAAGTATGAGATCCTAGATGTATACATGAATAATCAAAGGGAGCTTTCTTGTTTCTAAATAATAATACTAAACGTCTGTTGTTGCTGGTGTGACAGGCAGCTGTTTATGGGAGAGATCCAAACTGGGGACGCATAGCTGCAGCTGCTGGCTATGCCGGGGTTTCTTTTCAGATGGATAAGCTGAAGATATCCCTCGGCGAGTTCTCACTCATGGAGAGTGGTCAACCTCTTCCGTTTGACAGGTTTATCTTACAACTGATATGTCTTTCATTGGGAAAATGAAGTTCGATCATGTTCTTATACATGTGTATATACGCAGGGATGGAGCAAGTAACTACCTCAAGAAAACCGGTGAGGTTCACGGAACAGTTACAATCGATATATCCGTAGGTAAGAGATTCATTTGGCTAGCATTATTAAATCAACCATGTATTGTGAACCTGAGTGTGGTTTTGTCCTACGAACAGGTGATGGTGCAGCCATCGGAAAGGCATGGGGATGCGATCTTAGCTATGACTATGTCAAGATCAACGCTGAGTACACCTCATAGAACTGAGACCGAGAGACAGAGTTTCATTTACTGTTTTTGTGTTATATCTCAAATTATAAACTGAATTTGGTTCAAATAAGCGGACAACGTTTCAACAATAAAGTTCCATTGACTTATTCTCAAAAGTGAAAACTGGAACCAAAAAGAAAAAAGTAACAAACTTCAACAAAATCTTCACAATAGTGTCAAGGATCATCCATTACCCATAAAAAAAAAAACTGAAAAGTTACGAAACTCAACATGAATCACACACAGAGATTTGATTATTTATCATACAAGAGGAAGCCAAACTGAAAATGTGCTTGGTTACTAGCAGCCACTCATTCATGAAGATGCTGCAACTATAGGCATCTGAGTTACCCAATCAAATTTGTCTCGACTGTGTTTGCGAGAAGCTTGCTTCTTGTCTTTGCTGCTGCCACCACGTGAGGAAGAGTTGTCTTTAGACTTCTGTCCTTTCTTTCCAGTCTTCCTGTGGTTGTCTTTGCTCTTGGATTTCTGCTGCTGTTTCTTGCTTCTTGTGACTGTGTGGGAGGCTATCGAGGGAGGAGGATCATACACATCAGCCCCCCATGAAACACTCGACTTCCTCAGTGACAAGCCATACTTCTCTCGACTGCCTTTTATGGCTGGGATAAGAACAATTGGTGTCTGCTGCAATTTAAGAAACATGTGAGAAACAATCAGGATAGAGTAGGAACACACAGCCTTGACTTGAGAGATATGACAAGGATCTCACTATGAAATCAATCTGACTAACAACAATTCCGAGGACTCTTAAAACTCTTACTAATGTACAAACTATGGAACTCCAGAGACACTGATTTCTTAAATCAAATGTTTCCTCCTTTCTTGGACTACATATATGGAGACTTATTCTTTCTAAAACTTTCTGGACTGGTTCAGTGAAAATCAACCACACATGGCAAATATCAATGACACACGAGCCTAGGCAAAACAACTAACTACTGTGATCTTTCAAGCTTTCAAAAGATGATACTTACAGTCATAAGGTTCTCATCCTTGTCTTCATCATCAGAAGAGTTAGGACTTAAAACAGATTTGCCGAAATCCTGAACAGCGGTTTCATCATTCACAGTTGGGTCTATATAACCAGTTTCATCTCCATCAGACTCCTGAGAATCTTCAGAGCCAGTAAACGAGGTATGCTCCGAGCCTTTAGAACATTGTGTGGGACTCGAAGTAGAGATGTCAAAGTCTGCATCTTTGAAATCCAACTTACCACAAACAGAGCTCATATCCAACTAACAGTACAAGGTAATCACAGTAGTAGTAGTAACTGCACAAACAAATTTAAAGTTATCATCAGTAAATATGATCTTTAGAGCACACAACGAAAACAAAGACTCATGCTCAAATTTTATTCACTCTACTCGCATGATATTATAGAAGCCCATGAATTAAAACATAGACTATGTGTTTAGATCCCAAATTGAACAGAATTAAATTTGCAGAAGTCAAAGAAACAAAAAAAAAATCACCTTTTTGTGCTGCAAATCAAACACCGCCAGAAGTTAAAGCACCAAAGATCAAATCGAGCTAAGAAAATCTCAAGAAGTAAACGAGGGCGAGAGAAGAAAGGGTAAAAAGGAGAGAAGAAGGAAAGGAAATGTTAACTAAGATTACCACGCCAATCACACTTTTCAAGAGGTTTCAAACGATTAGAACTCAAACCAGAATGATAAGGAGTCAACGAAGGAATCAAAGACAGGAGAGGAAGAAGCTTAGAGGGCACCGAAGGCATTCTTATCTTATGCTCTTCGAAACCCTGTTACCGTAAAAAAGCCCTAATTCTCCAATTTTCGAATCCCAGAAATCGCAGAGATCTCAGAAAACTTTGATCCAGAAAGAAAACCACCACGAACGATAGAGCTAGATATACCCAAAAAAACGAAGCCGTGAAACCCTTAAAATTGGATCATGGAAAGAACCAGAGAATCAAGGAGAAAAACTATATCCACAACGAATCTCACGCTTGAGGAAGACGATAAAGAAAAGCTAATTTGAGAAAGAAGAAGAAGACGAAGAAGAAATGAATAATTATGATTGATGACGATTTTAAACTAGAATATCCAACGGTGATAGATGTGGCGGCCTACCTTTAGATAGATTTATGACTGTACACGTGTCCCTTATCTTTTTAGACTTTCCTTACGGGCCTTGATATTTTCCTTTTGGGTCTAATGGGCTGAGAATAATAGACTGGAAATAAACTACACCAAAAAAATCTACCTAATTATTAGGTCGGTCTTATCAATAGCGTCTCATGATTCAACGGCCTGTTGGTGTAGAAGACGACGATATAACAAGTTTCTCTTGTAATAAAATCCACTAATTAGAGAAATAGCGTTTAGTTTGTTTTGTCGATGTCACACACAAACGCAACTCTATAACGCAATTGATGGATAGAAATTAGTTTATAAATACCTGATGGAGCAATTTGCATATTATCCAAATTCCAGGGACTCAAACGTTAAATAAAACAATTATAAATCACTGAAAGGAAGAAGAAGAATCAAATTCAACCATCAATTTTGAACCATTAGAGTGATCATCAAACAATTCACGAAACTCAAAACATCTAAACAAACCGAGTCTAAACCAAACACTTAACCGGAAATTTACAGGAAAACCCTAACTGGTGAATTTGGTAACCGCCTTCGTGCCTTCAGAAACCGCATGTTTAGCGAGTTCTCCAGGCAACACAAGTCTCACAGCGGTTTGAATCTCCCTCGATGTAATCGTCGGCTTCTTATTGTACCTAGCGAGCTTTGACGATTCCTGAGCAAGTTTCTCGAAGATGTCATTGATGAAACTGTTCATAATCCCCATAGCTTTCCCAGAGATTCCAACATCTGGATGAACTTGTTTCAGAACCTTGAAGATGTAGATCTTGTAAGTCTCGACGCTCTTCTTCGATTTCTTCTTCTTCTTCTCGCTTCCTCCGGCGTCTTTGCTGATTTTCTTCTCCGCCTTTGGGAGTTTCTCCGCCGGAGCTTTCCCGGCTGGTTTCTTCTCTGCCGGTTTCTTCTCCGCTGCTTTCGGCGCCATTAGAGATATTTGATGAAAATTGAGTTTGATTTTAGTGATTTTGAGAATGTGAGAATTGAGAGACGCGTTGATGCTGAATGATGATAATTGTTTATATACAGATATGTAACTGCTTGTAAATGGGTATTTGTTTTTCGCGAGGATCGATGACGTGGCTTAAATAAATAAACGGTTGAGATTATTTAGGATCTCTAGAACGGTTGAGATTATTTAGGATCTCTGCCATCTGAATATCTGATGCATCGCTCCTTTTATTGGGCTGGATCTGAAAGTTATAGCTCAAGGCCCATGACTAGTGAGGCTAAAGCCTTCACTTCATCACAGTCACAGCTTTTGCCAACGAGCAAAAACTCTCTGCTTCTCCTTTCTTTGAGACAAAGTTTTTGTCTATTTCCACTTATTAGTGGAACTGCGTGTTGACAATATTAATTTCAAGTTATGGACCATTCAGCTTGATGGGAAGTGAATTAAGCATCAGATTTGTGATAAGACCGTTTTTTTTATAATCACAACATGTTTAGTTGTGATATTCTCTAAGAATCTATCCACTTAATTTTGCTTTTTTATCCTTTATTTAGCTGTTTGTTTTATGGATGTGTTCCTTCTTTATTATGGTGGGAATCTGGAAATATCGCGTAACTGGTTTGATCTTATCGTAACATACTACATATTGGAGCTATTGGCATTTTACTTGTGTATCAAGTCACAGTTGAATCATCTTTCTAAACTAAACTATTATCTTTACTCTTAGTTTTAGATCACAGTTTTAATTAGTTCAATTTCAGGCCTTGTGCAACAAAAAATTACATTTGCAACAGATCTATTTTTTCTCTTACTTCTACATATTAGTTAGCAAATATTATCTACTAAGATCACATTCATTCTTTTCTTTTCTTTTTTATTACTGTGAGTAGACATCAGGAATCCGATCCGTAACATTGAGCAGCACGCTTCTAACAATGTCAACAAGATTCTTCTAGTAGGGAACAAGAGGCAGATTTGATTCAATATCAAAAGAGTATATCTACTGTCTACCTTCTCCATCCATGTGTAGTAGTATTCTCCAGCTTATTTTTCACGTGAGTTTTAAGACGTCACTTCATTTTTTATTTGCAAATGAATATGGAATCAATTTTTTTTTGTGAGCATATATATCTAATGGGTTGATCCATTCCATTGGCTGACTTTGATGGAAGTTTCCTTCTTAATTGTTAAAGATATATCAAGCAAAGTCTAGCAGATATTGACGTCAGGGCCTAGGTTTGTATGATTCTATCAATGAGCTCCTTAGCTTTATACTTATTTCCATGCATTAACCAATCATGGAGTTGAACACTTAAGCCCAGTGCCGCTTAGACTAACAACTTGTAGAGGACCTTAAGTTTTACTAAGTATATGTCTTGGAGTATATAAAACTGTGTATTAACAAAATTAACTATTCGTAGTATAACGAAGTAGTGAATAGGAAAATATGTGTGGAATGTAGTAAAATGACAAAGGTATAAGGATTCTTTTTTCCATGGGTTAATTGACATCTGACCAATATTAGTCCATACCCTACCCTAATCCCAATCCACTTACCAAGATGCATTGTGGATTCCAACATCACTTATCTGATCCCAACAACATCACTTACAGTCGTCTTACGATTTGTGTCATTTTTTGTTTTTTTTTGTTTTAATCGTGACCCCAACTTCTTCTTTCTTGCACTTATAGCTAGCCACAAACAATCATGATGAACCAAGCTATCCAGCCTTCTGCAACGTCCCAAGCAAAGCAAAATCAGCATTTTGTGGTTCTTAAAACACTAAACGTAACTCGCTATGGCGAAGAAACAAATGCACTATTAAGTTCTTTTCTATGATATGGTGCTTCTGCATTGCTTTAGTTTCGTCACTAACGTTTAATCCCGAATGTGACCGACACATATATATATCACCATATCTATATATTATTATCTAAACCATACCTGATGTTTCAGAAACAATTAAAGAGAAAGAAAAAAAAGAGAAGACAGGTTAGGATTGTTGAAAAATCTTTTGGTATGTGATTGGAAATTATTTGCACGTCTTCAAAATCTGTAATGGGCTCTCTTTTACTTTCTTTCTTTTTTGTCGTAAGTGATGCCTATTGTCTCTGATATATTCCTAATTCTCTTTTATTTTTGCCGATTCCATATTAATAAAGCAAGCCATATATCTTTATTAATTAGCATTTAGGTGAGCACAATATACTTTTAAAGTTCAAACAATGTCCATTTTCTTTTTCATTTTTATTCTGTTTTATCAACTTAATATTCAACACGAATAACCAAATGAGATCTCTATTCTTTTAACAAAAAATCCATGAGATATGATAAAAAAAAAAAATATGAATGCGCTTCTCTCATGATTAGTTAACAACATATTCTATGAAGAATCTCTTGTGTCATGATTAATACTATCAATTATCTATTAGCAAAAAGGATTATGGGTGGTGATTTATAGATAGGTCAAGGAAGTTAAATCTGATGAAGAACGCACCGAAGAAACAAAGCTACAAGTGGGTGATAAGACTTGATGTCTGAGTCGACTTACACCATTTTACATTTGAGACAGACACAGACACACTCCAAAGTAATTATGTTCCCACCAATCACCAACTACTTCACTTAGATCTGTTCTCCATAATCTCACACACTTCTTCTTTTCTCATCTTTTTAATTAGCAATTATTGCTATTTTCCTGCCTACATCTTTATTTAGTAACTTCATTTTCTGCTTTTAGATTATAGTATTAACACTCACCAAGTCCAACTCTTATCTACATAGTCTAACCCGTGATGCAAAGATATTTAAGCTGTAGCACGTATGACTTAACTTTGTGGGCGTTGGATGACTGTGTGCATAAGCTGTAACCTCAAACATTACGATTTTCGTATATGGCTCGCAAGTCGCAACTAGGTTCATGTTTCTTTGTTTTTGGTTTAAAAAAAAAAAAAACAAGTAAAAGTGAATATATTATGGATAGGTCTGGTGTCGTTTTCGTTAAGGTTGTTTGTTTTCATATAAAACAATAAATTCATTCTAATCAAGTAAGGTTGGTGTTATATATATGATTAAAAAAATTCGGTTCGATTAGAATTGTATTGATCAATATGGTTTACCAGATTTGAATAACTTTTTTTTTTTTACGTCAAAACAATTATATTAATCAATTAGAGTCATTACAAAAGTATCGATCAAGCCAAATAGGTAAAGAACCAGAACCAGAATAAAAGGT
>Ga0041059_1001850_pt1 | contig 16457 bp, 11 predicted proteins | sample AraColnosormetaG_FD_56232 | JGI IMG/M metagenome (GOLD analysis project Ga0041059, IMG submission 56232) | Arabidopsis roots microbial communities from North Carolina, USA - Col MF nosort | ecosystem: Host-associated > Plants > Roots > Unclassified | place: USA: North Carolina | collected...
TTGTTTTTTTTTTTTTTTTGTTTATTTGATTTGATAATGTGAAAATGTGTTATAAAGTGGCTATGTTACTATTTATATATGTTGAGGAGGTTTGGTTGAAAATGTTATTTTTTTGAATTTTAGTGTGTGTGAAGCTGGGAAATATTACAGAGATTCCTTCTAATTTTAATTAAAGTCGTTAACGTTGAAAAAAATCATTCATAATGTTTTAAAAGAATAAAGTTTAATATGTCGGTCCATGGCAAATTCGCATTACCTTTCTTTTGATTTGATTACATTTTTTTGTTTGTTTGTTATGGTGTTTTCAAGATGAAAAAATTAGCATATATATTAAAATCTGAATGACTGTAACTACCGCGCGTGATTTATGGTTGTGCTTATTTTTCCAGGTTTTATGTTGTTATATACTCATGTAGCCGTATTATATGTAAGAAATATAATTAAGTCAAACGATTTTATGAAGAAAATTTATATTCATACAAGAACTACAAATATGGTTGTTTCTGTTTTCAACCTCCACCTAACATGAGTTAATTCAGTTCCAAATTAGACCAATCATTGCCTCACTCTAAATATTGGATTAACCGTGTCATAGAATCTAATCGATATAACTACGACGAATCAGAAAATAACATATAAAAGACATATATATATATCGAGAGACATACAAAACTTTTTTTTGTGTGGTTACTCGAAACTTGGAACAAGGGAGCGGTCAAGACCATATTTATGTGTATCTCAAATTGATATATTGGCTCTAACAATGATGTTTTTCTTAAAATCAGTTCTTATCTAGAAGAAAAACATCAGATGCAAAAAGCAAATGCAAATTAGTAGAAAAACCTCACATGCGCATGCACATGTAAAAAAGCCAGTTAGGGTCCTAAATTCTGCATATGAGATCATTGTTTCCATGTATCAAAATCTATTTTTGAATCCCAATTTTGACATAATGGTACAAAAACGAAGAAAAGCTTTTAAAAGTGAAAATATTTTCGTAAGAATTAATTAAACTAACATTTGGTAAGTATGAAATTATACGATCAGAACCAACTTTGGAGCTTGTAAAGAGGGTATACTCGTGACTAAGTTATTAAAAGCAAAAACATACACGGTTCCGTGTTGGTGTGCATGCTAGTGGTCAAACAAAGCATCCGACATATACTAACCCTTGGTGGGTAAACTCAAATGACAAAACTAACCCTATCTATGAGCTGAACTATGTAACGAAAAGTTAGGCTAAATATGTAAATCGAAATGTCTTTTCCATTTGTATTCTTTCGCTAGGTTTTTGCTGTGTAAGTGCCACTGTTTAAAAAGTATCCGTGCACTGAATCTTCAAGAAATCAGTCTAAGAATTCAATCAACTAAAAAGTCAACGATTATGGTTTTTTAATATTTTGGTCCAACCGAAATGCATTACCAGGTCAAAGAGTTGGTAGGCTATCGGGTCTGGTAAAGATTAAGAAACAATCGCTTCGAATGTGATGAAAAATGGGACAAATATTTCGCTAAATAATCCGCCACTTGATTTGCTTGTGGGGGTGTGAACGAAAGGAAGAACAAGTCGGACTCCTTTTGATGTTCTTAATTCTCGTGCGACTATCCAAAGAGTTGGTAGGCTATCGAGTCAGCTTCTCTTTCACATTGTTAAGAACGTGAAATAATTCAGACAAATCTTTACTCACAACAATTGGTCGAGGCATAACTTATGACACAATGAAATTCATGTTCGAGGGATTCAAACACATGAAACTGCAAAAATTTGTAAAAGCAGGTACGTGAACGTTTGTGTTGGGTACAAAATTGGAAGATCTAGTAAGACAAAAAAAGTTATGGTAAAATATGCAAAAGCATTTGATGAAATTGGAAAAACACAAGTTAATACCTGACTGGAAGTAATCTTTATCTAAAGGAGATGATACAAGAAACAAATAATGTGTAGCAAATGAAACTACTTAATAATAATCTCTTTCTTTCCTTTTGCCCCGTTGCTTGATTTATAGTTGCACTAAACTTGGAACATAAGAAGATAACATAAACGAGTTAATATTCCATGCGTTGTTATGTTTCCGGTCATTAGGAGTTTCTCCGAATTTCACAGATTTGAGATATCCTCCTTTTCCAATAATGTAAGCTGTTTGGTAGGAACAATCCATGGTCCATTCAGGTTCATTCTTGAAAACCACAGCGACTTTTTTCTCCTCGTCAATGAAGAAGTAGTGAGATCGACTTCCATAAAATCTGTCCGGAAAAGTAGTGAGATCCACTTTCAAGAAATTGCTCCAGAATACCTCATTCGGCTCAATCTTAGTTGTAATATATATCTCCATTACTCCATTGTACCGTCGATATAAGACAGCTAAGTGCTCATCTCTTACACAAGATAAAGTCACATGTTCTGAAAACAAACCGCAAGAGTGAAACGGCAGAGGAAGGCGCGGTCCAAATCTCTCAGCAGTAAAATCAAAACACACTAAAAAATCTTTGACATTTGGAGCTTTTGCTATTTCTTTAGCAAAAAAGTAAGTTTTTCCTTTCAAAGACACGCCACATTTTATATCACAATCGGGATTGACATCAAGAACCTTCCATGCACTAGAGTTAAGATCGTAGATATCATAAAATCCAAAAAAGTCTGAGTACTCAAAAGCATCGAAGAAACCTCAAGATTTTGTAGTTACGGTTCTTGTTCTCGTATCCGAAAGCAAACTTGTCTGATACTTGATATTTGTGGAAATCGCTTATGGGTTGAATCCACCCTGTTCCCCCCAGATAAGGGTTCCACACTACAGGCCATCGGTTACCTCTGAAGACGCATAACAACAAGCCTTCGCAATGAAAGACTTTAAATATATCGAGTTGGTCAAGTATACTTACTCGCTTTATAGATGGTTCAACGAAGTCGCTTTCGTAATTGAGTCCTTGGAGATCGAACTTTATTGAATAAAGCCCAAAATCTATCATCATGAACCCTAGAAACTGCTGCCTCGTTTTGCCAAAAATCTGAGTTTTTGATAAAGCGTTCCACGTTTTACAAGTAGATCGCACGGCACTCAGAGATGTTAATGGAACCCTAGAGAGTATCTCTTCTACCAAAGCCACCGGAAGATCAGAGATTGTCCTCATGTTTATAGATTGTGAATGTGTTATCTCATTAGAATGATAATGTCCATACATATATATAGATACACAAAGGAATTAGGGAAAAAGCTAATTGCACATTCATGGGACGATTAGGTTTCAAGGTTTCCTTATTTCGGTTTAGTGGTATAGAGAGTCTGGTTTATGTAAACAGGTAATCAAGTGTGATTTCCCTGGTTAAACCGAAACACTCTACTTTAAATAGAGTGTTTCATTGTATTTGTCATTTGAGACTTTATGTGAAATAACAGAATTATCATTGTTCTTCGTTTGTTTTTCGATTTCTCATCAACTATTAGGGTTGAAAAAGGATTTTGAAAAGCTTTATAACGTTTATTAGCAAAACAAGTTTGTGAGAATTACTCTGTCTTCTTCTCGAAGTAAGAAACCCTAAGGAGAATCAAAAGAAGACGAGCTTCACGTTTGTCTCTGTTATTAAGTGTAAACTAAAGCATTTCGTTAATCTTTTCTGATTAATATAGTTACAACTTTTTTGATGATTTTTCAACACTAAACGACGATTAAAACAGAGATATAGAAGCATGAATATTCATTAAATGACACATAAGAGTAAAGAGGCGATAAGAGTAAAATAGGAGATTCAATTGATAGAACTGTATTTGTGTTACAACTTGTTCAAGTAAAGTACATTACTTAAAAAAACGAATGACTAAAACAGAGATCTTAAAAATCTCAATCAGCAGGCTATAGCTTTCGCAACCGATGGAACTGTAACAGACATTACCCTCGAAGGCTCTCTCAAATCCTTAGCAGGTCGGGGTTCAGGCATACACTTAACATGAACTATACGACCATTCTTGGTTAAGTAGACTGCATCTTTATACATCCAATCATCATCTTCATGGCTAAAGAACTCTTCAAACGGCTCTACGCATAATGCGCAATTCTTCTGATCTTCATCCGCAGGCACCATGAGTTGTTTTGGTTCTTCGTCCTTTCCTTTCTTCTTCTGCATTTCTCCTCCAAAAGATGCTACTTCTACCGTCTCTCCTCCCGTCGCTGCACAAAGCCATAAAGATGCACTTGCTAACCATCCCCTCGATTTCTTCGGTTGCTGACCCAGTCTTGTAGTGGTTTTCACCGACCTGTTCTTCCTTACATGCCAATCCATGTGTTTACTATGCTCTTCTTGACACTTGAATCTCAACCCACACGATGAACATTGTCTCGGCATATCAGAATACAGAGACTTAATCACAGATTCATGTCGAACATTAAGTGACGATGGATTATCAAAGCTTAATCCAACAGGCAAAGAATCACTATTACTTGCTTCTAAAGTTTTCTTCTCTTTCTCATTGTTAAGAAGACTAAGCAAATCAGTCAATTCTTTGCTCAAAACAATTGGTTGATGCATAGATTGAGACACAACTGAAACCATGTTCGAATGATTCATCGGATTTTGAACATTCGTAAAAACAGGAGTGTTTGGTACAAAATTCGATGACCTAACAGGATAATTCGGAGTTAGGGTTCTTGAATTCGGAACCCAATCAGGTAACGAATCTAAAGAGAGATTGTCATCAAGCTTACGATAAGGTAATGGAAGAGGAACAATTTGGGGATTAGGGTTTCCATAACCAGCAACAAAGGGTTTCTGATAATTGTTGGTGTTAGAATCATTGTTACGTAATGCAAAACTTGAATTAGAAGCAATCACATCAACACCGCAATTGTTATATGATTGAGAAGAAACCCTAGACACGTTATTATTATTACTACCATGATGATGATACAGAGGATTATGACCAGATCGGAATTGCTGTTGCGCTTGTGATCTGAAACGTTTTTGCGGCGGCGCGTAACGGTTCGTCTCCTCTTGATAACCTCCGATTCCGCCACCGTAACCGCGATTGTCGCTTCTTCTCTTCATCGTTGTTCTAGCGTTTGCGTTTCTCTGAGCAGAGAAAGATCCGTTTGATGCCATCTTCACGATTAAACAACAGTTATGAGTTTTCAGAGATCGATCGCAGAAAGAGAAAAGAAACCCTAAATTTGGATTTGGTGATTGCGTTGAGAGAGGAGAATTTTAGAAATTGAAACGATTGAAAAATAAAACGAATCTGAAGAGACGCGAAGATAGGTTTCTCTATAAATAAACGTTTATGTCGGTTGATAAAGTAAACCGCGTGAATCGCGCGTTGTCACGTGTTTTGGGCCACGGTTTATAGGCCCAGTTTGTTAATGGGCCTGTTAAATTGGGCCTTCTGGAATCTACTCGTTGTTCCGCTCTGTATTTTGCTGTTCTTTATTGAATTCGACGCTAAATTAGTGAAGACGAAGAAGAAGGAAGCTATGGATTCTGAGAAGGCACTAGAGCTTGTGAAGCATGGAGCTACACTTCTATTTCTCGATGTTCCTCAATATACACTGGTCGGAATCGATACTCAGGTTTGTCTACTTCTAAGTTTAAAGCTTTTATCGAATTTCAACTTTTCTCAGTTTCAAAGTTTGTTACTTTATTCCAAGTTTAAAGCTTTTTAATGTGGAACTGATTCTCCTTGTATAGTTTCTTTTTGGTTTAGTAAATATCTCGAGAAGAAAGTGTATTTTGAGTTTGAATATGATTAAAATTTGAGGTTTTTGAGCTTTTGAAGATTCTTTATTGGCTATGGATTTTGATTTCTGTATGATTGTGAAACATATTTCTTGAGCATATTCATTGGCCTATAACGACAATGTTTTGTATTGTGGTTACAGATATTCGCAGTTGGACCAGCTTTCAAAGGGATTAAGATGATACCTCCTGGAATTCACTTTGTATTCTATAGTTCATCGACAAGGTTTAAGTCTTTAAATGGTTTTTTAAATTTGTGATGTCGTACTCATTAAAAACCGTACCATGGTTATCGATATGCTTTGGCTGATAATGCAGACTTTCATTTTCTTATCTTCAGGGATGGTAGAGAGTTTTCACCCACCATTGGCTTCTTTGTTGATGTTGCCCCTTCTCAGGTTTGGAATCACAACTTTGAATAGTTTGTGTTTGTAGTTATCTATATAGATCGCTATTACAGAGAAAACATTTAGTAATGTTCTTGTCTCTCTGTGATATCCTGTTAGTAGCACCATGAAACTGTATATATTGTAAGTAGATATATATTTACTATCTTTTGTTGAATATACAAGGTTATTGTACGCAAATGGAATCAGCAAGACGAGTGGTTAACCAAAGTGTCTGAAGAAGAGGTATGTCCTTTTAATAACCTAGTGCAGTAATTTTCTCAATGTTGCGTATATGTTGGTCAGCGATTTGCCTCTTTGTGATATTTGTTCAATGCCTGCTAGATAGGAATATAATCAAATCATGTTGCATGAGCCATTAGTTAGTAGGCTTGAGAATTAGTGCTGGCTTATTTATATTTATTCTGCTCTTTTGTTGCTAGGAAGAGAGATATTCTCAAGCAGTCAGGTCTTTAGAGTTTGACAAAAATCTTGGCCCATACAATTTAAAGCAATATGGGGAGTGGAGGCACTTATCTAACTACATTACAAAGGATGTTGTTGAAAAGTTTGGTATGTGAACCTTATAATTTGGAGGATTCTTTAACCACATTGTTAATGTTTTCCCTCACTCGAGTAGTGAACACTGTAAAGTTTGGCTTGTTCAAAAATTTTATGTTCAATTTTGCAGAGCCAGTTGGAGGAGAAATAACAGTCACATATGAATCTGCTATTCTAAAAGGTGGACCTAAAACGGCAATGGAAATAGCACTTGATACGCAGATGAAAAAAAGCAAGTTTACGACATCATCTACTGAGCAACCTAAAGGGAATAGGTTTTACTACACGTCTATTCCTCGGATTATAAAGCACAAGGGAATGTCTGGACAGGAGCTAACCTCTATGAATCTTGACAAGGTATCTCCTCTTACTTGATCCTTCCTCTTTACATTTTCAGTAGATGTTTGAACTTTGAATCTCAAAATTCATGTGAAGCCATTTCCTCTATTTTTCTTTGTATAGACTCAATTGCTAGAAAGCGTATTGTCAAAAGAGTACAAAGACTCGGAAGACTTGCTACTTGGGGAGCTACAATTTTCATTTGTTGCATTTTTGGTATGTGCTACCTACCGTAACATGTACTTATTAGAAGCTCATACACACAGTGCATATTTATACATGGTTACAAATAGGAATCCTTCAGATTTGTTCCATTCTAAGATCAAGGTGTCATATTATTGGGCAGATGGGACAGTCTCTTGAATCGTTCATGCAGTGGAAGTCCATAGTTAGTCTTTTACTGGGCTGCACCAGTGCGGTATGTGATTAAGAAACCCCATCATGTTATTACAATTTCCATACCAAACTTCCTTCTTCATCTTAATATAATTGACATGATGTGACATATGGCAGCCCTTTCAGACGAGGAGTCAGCTATTTACAAAGGTGAGTTTATTTTCATTTCAATTAGTTTCTCAGAATGCATATAGATGATACGTTAGTCATATACTTTCTTGTCTTTCTCTATCTATATGTGCCCTCCTGAATAGTTTAGGCACCACGCAGGCTTTACCAATTAACATTCTAGCATCCTAATTTGTTATTACCTTAACAAAAGAAACTCATTTTTTACCTCTCCCTGGTGCATTTGTTACAGTTCATCAAAGTCATCTACCACCAACTAAAATATGGACTACAAAAAGAGAATAGTGGTCCTGAGACGGGCATTCATGCGCTTCTTGATGATTCTTGGCTAGCTTCAGATAGCTTTCTGCATTTCCTTTGTAAGGTGTATTTCTGACCAAAGACATGTTTTCTCTGTCTGAATATACGTTTAGCATATTAAGTAACTCATTCTAGATGATCTAGAAGATTTTAAGTCGAATACTCCCTTTGCTTTGATGACAGGACTTCTTTGCATTAGTGGAAGAGACGTCTGTAGTTGATGGAGATTTATTGTCATGGGTAAGTAAAAATTCTACATAGTATTTCACAACCTTTTTCATCAATGTCTCATGAGGTTTCTCTATTTACCTTTGCAGACAAGGAAGTTCAAAGAGTTGCTTGAGAACAGATTAGGATGGGAGTTTCAGAAGAAGAGCGCTGTTGACGGGATTTACTTTGAAGAAGATGATGAGGTAAATATATCTGCCTCCGGCTTTGTCTTAAGTTTCTTTCTCTTTCGCTCATACCATTAATTTGACATGATGCAGTATGCTCCTGTGGTTGAGATGTTGGATGAAAGTCATGGAGAATATATGGATAAAACCACTTAGACATCGATCGATGCAGGTATTCGTTGATTTTATCTGACGGTTTAGGGAGTTTTGCTTGCACGACAGATGTTTGCCTATGATGTTAATGTCGATTTAGTTTCTTCACAAAGAATCGAGGCGCTATTTTCGTGTCTTACATTTAGATATCGTTGCCACTAGCATGCGACAGTGAATTGTACTTAATGCAATATGGATAGGTCTTTGTTTGGAGCATAAGAAGACTTGTGAGCAGATTCTTGTTCAAAATTTATGGATGTAGGTTCCTTGTAACAGACCAATTTGATGAAAGAAATTTTACTTTTTCCTGCTAATGCGGCAGTAATAGAGAAGAATCATATTATACCAAAGAATGTGGAATATATTTTAGTCATACAAAATCAAATTTTGAAGAACAAAAAAAAATGAGACCAAAACTTATTAGGCACCTTTCATTCAGAAACAATTTGAAAATGGCTAGACCTGATTTGACTAATTTGCTGATTCTAACTTCCTGACCAAAGCTTAATCCTGTTTCAGTCTTTGTCTTCATAGCTTCTTCAGCTTTTGACCTCTCAAGCCATTCCAAAAAGCAGCTGCGTTGATGGCTTTCTTACCAGGAAGCTGGACTTCCAGTACCTGAATCAGCAACACCAAATATGAGCTTTATAAATAGTAGATTAATGTCTGATTACCACATCACAACATCTGCTTTTTGTATCAATACTGTGAGTGGGTCTGTAACTTGGTTGATTTAGAGTTTAGTGGCAGTGTTTCGCCTATCACTTTACCTCTAAAGCTGTACCTCCTCTGCAGGGAAATATTAGTGAACCTTTCTTGAAAGTTACATAATCTTGTTCACTATCCTGAATTTCCAGATCTTTGCATACTCGAGTGGACATAATTTTAAGCTCTAGCACATTTTGCTGACCGCTTTTCTCATCAAGGACTACAACTTTTGCTCGTGTTCCCGGCCATCCTGCAAATGCACGAACCTGAAAGGCAAATTTACTATTTACATTTATGATTTTAGACCAAGTGTAAATATGAAGGTTTCTTTACCTTGTTATGTAGAACAAAAGCTTCCTGGTCAAAAGAGAGCCAAGCCTCATCTGGAGCTATCTGTGCATCAATTGAATCATTTCAGTCACATAAGAACCAAATTTCGAATCAGATTGTTATATCTCAATATCTCATACAGGAAGCAATATAGCAGCATCGCCTAATAATTTTCATGCCCTATTTTGGATGATACAAGACACGCAACAGATACCTTTGGAGCTAAGGTAGCTTTAGAATCATCTTGGGGAGCTGCTTTTGATTTTGCGGACCCATCAAATATCGAGGGAAGTTCACGGATAAGAAGATTAGAACCTAAAAACGTTTTTTTCGCTTAGATCCTAATCATAGAACCCAATTATGTTTAAAAGTTCTATCGAATATCATAAGTACAAGAATTACTATATCACCTTCAGAAAATAGGAACGAGAGTAGTTCTGGTGCCTGCAAATGATTCAAACAGAGGTCATTAAGATCCAGAAAATATAATAAGATAACTATCTACATCGAGGGATAAAGTGAATACCTTTATTAGATCATCCACTTGGAACCTCTTAGAGGCAATCACTGGCCCTGCATCTAACTTACGCACAGTAAATGCTAATGATACTCCTGTTTCCGGGACACCATCCTAGTGCAAACACCAAGTGTTATTGTGCACACTTGAAGCAACAGTCTTAGCAATGTAGTAAGTAAGAAGCTAAGCAATAACATGAAGAGTGTAATGAGTTCATATTGAAAAAACAATTGCACCTGTAATGCTCTTTGAACTGGAGCTGCACCACGGTACAGCGGCAGCAAACTTGGGTGTATGTTCACTGTCCCTAAAACATTAAACATTGGCTTCAAAACACAAGACTCATTTGCAGCTATCTACTATAAAGAAACTACATTCGTTTCCATAAGTCCATCAACCAATTCTTTAACTAACCATGTACCGGAATCTTAAGGAACTTAGTAGGCAAAATATTCCCATAAGCTGCTGTAATACAAAGCTCAGGTTGCAACTCTCTTAAAGCCGATAAAAATGCTTCCTGCATAAAAGAATCACAAGATATAGCAATGTCATCGTCACAAGAAAGAACAAAAGATCACATCTTTCCAAAAGCAATAGCTTGATATTAATCAGACAAGAATTCTTACATCTCCTGCCTTCTCAGGGGAGAAAATGAGATCAGAAGGTAAGCCTTTATCAAGAGCGTATTGCGCTACTGGTGAAGGCAACACTTTTTTACCCCTATCTCTCCTTGATGGAGGCTGTGTAACAATACCTGCAACCTAGAAACAAAGCCGACTTAAACACGACTCGAACCGCGACCAAAAAGACACGAACGGACTTAGACACGACAAAAGAATCGAAATAACGAACAAAACAAAAGATTAAAAACGCTAAAAATGTCAAACAAAAGTGCCCAAAGATCTTCACTACATTTCTCATTATCTTAATTCAGAATCAAAATGGTTAACAAAAATCAGTTTCACAATGTCCAAAAAGCAACCTTGTTCCACATTTACAAAGAATCATAATCAGATTTCCAATTTTCGAAGTTAATCCAATGAAGAGACCGAGAAACTCGAAAATGGAGAAAATTTCTAATCTCAGTTTCAGACTATATACCTCGAAGGAAGAGTTTGGAGCATTAGATGCATTGAAAAGAGCTTCAAGCACACTCACGGAGACCTAATTTCGAGGGAGGGGATTAGATTAAGCTTAAACCCTAAACCCATGAAGATGTTAAAAAGTCTTTTAACCTGAGGAGAGCCTAAGAAGATGAGAGGCTTCTTCTTCGGTGATGGAGCTATAGATGAAACAGTTGAAGAAGCGTTGTAGCAGATGAAACGACGTAGTATCATTGCTGCTGCTTCAATGGTTTCGAAGCTTCCTTTGGATTTTGGAACAGAGACGACGAGACGGAGATGATAATGTTGCTGATTTAAACCGGTCAGAACCGAATTGAACCGGAAAAACAGACATAACCAAATCGAAGTGAATTTTTAATTCGGTTTAGCAATTTTTCATAACTTATTTGGACTAATCACTTTGGTTTTCACTTTTCACTTTTCAGATTTTGGAATTTGTGATTTTTTTTCACCTCGGAATTGAATTTTTCTCAGTAATAAATTAGCATCTTATGAACCAAAACAGTGTTCAAAGGTTCAAGTAAAAAATTTGTCGAAACAGAAAACAAATCCTAATGCCTTTGGTTAGGTTCATTGTCAAGCATCAAAGCTTGTAAACAGGGGTGATTCCAAGAAGGTGGAAGCATTTCCGCATGACTATAGCCGTTGCTTCGCAAAGTAAGAGACGGCTCGTCTCCTCGGCCGAACCATTCACCTGTAAAGAGAAAGATGAGAACAATGGTGGGGTTTGTTTGATTACAGTCTAATCATCGGTATAAATAGAGAATGCTCACCTGACAATTGGAGTAAAATTTGGTGAACTCTTCGGATAAGTAGTAAAGGTACTTGCAAAGCACATTCGGTAACAATGTGGTGCACGCTTCCTCCACCGTCTGCAAGTAAATCGTTCACAACAACTGTTCATCTTCTTGTTACCAAGAATATCAACGTACAATCTAATGAGTATATGTTTTACCTCAGCAAACTGAAGCAGGTGAAGCCCTAGTGCCCGTTCGGCTGCATGATCCAACGCTATCTTTCCTGTCTGCAATAAGAAAAGTGTTAGCGCATTACACAAACTTTGTAGGTGATTGAGTTCATGCTGCTAAAATACCTTTTTTAGCTCATCTATGTCTTTTCCAGACTTTCTGATGATTGAGCAGATCCGAGCATGGGCGTAGAGAAGGTAAACGGCTGTATCTCCCTATATGATCAAAATATTCAATAAGCATGTGTAGATGACTCCATAATGCAAAATATGTAGACTAGCTCCAAAGTTCAAGTACCTTGTCATTAAGCATTTGATCAAAGCTAAAAGTATAACCCGTAATTCTGTTGGTCTTCAGGTCAGCATACCTTGAAAGAAAATTAAACAAAAGTCATTTATCACATTTGTGCAGCCTCATTGCAAAAGTCATTGAAAACCAGAAGATACTAAATAGAATTCACTATCACCAGCAGTAGAATAGAGAGATATGAATACTTACTTCAGGGCACCATATCCAACTGCCTCAGCTATTTGGTCCAGCTCCTCGGGTGACCATTCTTTGTCCTTACCTAAACAGAGAAACAACATATACGGGGATGAATAAGACCAAATAATAACTGAACAATGAATAGTTCAGCAATTGAGAGAGTGCTGACACAAAGTTGGATACCATACCGCGCTCAATAAGGGCAGCTTTACTGCGATCCTTGGCCTCATCTAGCAAATCAGCTAGGCGGACTACCTCTGCTGCCCGAGTTCTAAATCGCTTGTTATCATCTCCAAGGACAAGACCAAAACCAACATGGCTAACTCTAGGGTAAGTTTTATCATCGTCTGGAAGCCATCCTGCTTTTCTGGCAGCCTACAGGAAAAACAACAGTTACGACTGAGTTTCAACTAAGACAACATTTCACAAGACGTGAAAAACAATGAAAATATTTATCAAAACCTACTTTGAAGAACATATCAAAATGCTGCTGCTGGCCAACGTCGGTCACATATATAATCCACTCAGCTTTCTCTTCATTAAGCCGATACCTGGGCCAAGCCAATAATATATGAGATGCATTTGCCAAAGATTGCTACTAAACTCCAGATTAACATAAAGATAACCCACCAAAGAGCAGTTAGATCAGTTGAGGCATAGTTAAAACCACCATCACTCTTTACAACAATGAGTGGGATTTTAAAGCCTTCAATGAATATCACACGAGCACCTTTACTTTCTTCAACTAACCCCTTGCTGCTCAATTCCTCAATTACGTTAGCGATATAAGGGTTGTAAAAGCTTTCTCCCTGTCATAAAACAATGTAGTTTCCATTACCCATTCATGTATATCTCAAATAATTTAGTATACGTCCCAGTTATTCCTTTACCTTTTCTTCAAGCTCGATTCGAAGGCGTTTGTAAACCTTGGCAAACTCGTTTCGGCTGATTTCGCAAATCTTAGCCCATGCCTGGCGGTAAACAGGATCTCCACCCTGTACCGAAGAAAAAAATAGACAAGTAGGTGCATATTGAGACACTGTGAAATAGAAGAATGCACCAGTGATTCAGTATTGAAAAAAAATGTTATTTACCTGAAGACGGACCACAGCCTGTTGTGCTTTTTCCTTAAACTCAGGATTCAAATCAAATTTCAATTTTGATTCTCTGTAAAACACCTATCAGAGAACATCAAAAAGTTAGAAACTAAATTGCATTGGTTCTTAACATAAAGCATATAATGAAACTTTTGGTACATCAGAAGAACTGTAAAGCTTGAGAGGCCATATGAAACAAGACAGCTGACCTGAAGATCTCCAATAGCTGTCTCGGTCACACTCTCTGTATCAGGAAATTTCTCAAAGAGAAACTCAATTAGCATCCCAAACTGCATAACAAACGCAGCTTTTTACTTCAATGAATACAATAAGCAAAACTTGGTTACGTAATCATTTGAAAGGCAGAAAAGTAGCTACCTACCTGTGTTCCCCAGTCACCAACATGGTTTCTGCGAAGAACTTCAACCTTTGAGTACTCGAGCATGCGAGCTAGAGTGTCACCAATGATAGTTGATCTAAGATGACCAACATGCATTTCTTTAGCAATGTTGGGAGAGGAAAAATCAACTACAGCTCTCTTAACCGAAAGAGTAGGTGCCCATGTATCAATCCCATCAACAAGCATATTTTCAATACTCTGCAGATAGATTAGAAAACAATTATGACAAACACAAAATTATTAACACAAGAACTAGAACATGACTATACCTTAGCCATCCACTTAGATGATAGTACAACATTAACAAATCCAGGACCAGCTATAGAGCATGATTCCACCATCTCAGAAGTAGGGAGACTCTGAATAAGAGCCTACATGAAAAAAATGAAACAGAATGAGTTAAAACTTAAAAGAGATAAAAGCAATGAAATTCTAAAGACTAAACCAACCAACAAACCTGTCCAACAGCGGGAGGACCACGGAACTGCGTACCCTTTCCTTTAATTAGAGACCATAGTCCCATTGCATTGTTACTGCAGACAAACAATATGATGAATTACACAAACAGAAAACAACTTAATTGGTAGTTTAAGTTGGAAGAGTGAGCACCATTGGTAATCTCCAAATTTGCCAGGCTCGATCAAGGGCTCAACATTAGGTTCATCAGGAACCGTTAACTTAAGCGACACATCGAAGAGCTTAGCGAGTTGGCGTCTTGGATTTCCGGTGAATTCTTTACTCTGTCAACATCATTCAACAAAAACAGTCATGAAACAGGAAGGAAGATTTACACTTTCTCCTGGATTAAAAAACTATACTGTTACTTACAGCTACAATGGTTGCCATCGAAATTGAAGCAGAAGACTGGTGAGAGCAGAGGAAGCCAAAACGGATCCGACGAATAATTGTTTAGGGTTGGACAATTTTTTACCGTGTTTGACAAAAGTCAAATTTCCAATTCACTTTTATTTTAATCGGGCTTTAACGAGAGGCCCATTATTCATTTGTCACAAAACACATGACTAGTTTCAAAATTTATGTGTAGCAGTCCTTAATTTATTCAATATCTCGATGTTTGTTTCTAAAATCAGTTTTGTTGAATCTAAATCTATGTTTTATTTTTGAACTATATAAGGCCCATGTAAGATATAAATATAAAATTTTATTGATATTTTTTGAATTTTGAATAGTAAATAAGTAATCTATACATTTTTAATATTTAATTAAATAATTTTGTTTTAAACAAATTTATGCATTCTATTTTATATCTATTCTACATTTTAATTATACACACTCAATCTTATTGATGATATTTGAATTTCTAAATAGTAACTCAAACACTTTTTCTATATTTAATTTAGTATTTAGAAGAAAAGAAAAAAAACAAATTTCTATCTTATACATTCAATTCTGCAATACAGTTTAACTATTTATTTCATCATAATAAACTTGATTTTAATTTTATACACTTCACCATAAGTAATAACAATTTCATATCAAACAATATTTTAAATTTTTTTTGTTTGCACCCAATGGGCATCGATTTAACATATATGATTATTCATAACACTTGCAAGATTTTTGTTATAGCTTAAACTTTTTAGTTTTTGTTAGGTGTTTGTGGATCACCTATAATTTGTAAGGTTGAATTCATTTAGTTTAATTTTATTGGTCAACGATACTTTTCGACACTATCTATTATTAATTCATGTCTGTGTTTCAATTTAACTAATTTTAGTTATGGCCATAAGAAAATACTAACCACACAAAAAACTATATATATTGTACTATTGATGTCCATCAGTTTCAAATTACTCGAAAAATGAATATAATTTTCATGTTTGTAGTTGCGACGTATTTCGGATTGAATGTAGAATTTGAAATGTTTCCATGTCCGTCAAACTATATTCTAATTACGAACGAGCTTGGTCCCGGTTTGGTTCTACAATAGCATTGTCACTCAAGAGACAACAATTTAAATGTCAAAAATTTACAGTTCAATGAAATAAAAAAAATTCGTTTCGCAGATAAGATAGGAAAAAGGACAAGATGGACTTGTGTTTTGAAACACGACTTATACATGCGATATTATTCAGAATTTATTGGATACAGAATGGCCAATGTTCGTCGATGTGGTGCTTCACGTCAGTGGATTGCCAGAAAAGCTGGAATTTACCTTACAAGAAATCAAAATCCACCACCAGTGTTCCAACATTTTTGGAATAAAACTAAATAATGTTTATGACAATGATATTTTTTCATCTTTATAATCTACGTCAACATTGTACGTACCCTATAGTTATAATTTATAGAAAATTAAATATGAATATATGGGTACAATTAAGTTAATTTTAGTATTGACTTATTTGGTAATTGATGCTAGGAAAGCTGCCTAGGTGTTTTGAGTTCCATACAGGGTAGTTTTTTTTTTTTTTTTTATAATTTT
>Ga0041059_1001851_pt1 | contig 16456 bp, 14 predicted proteins | sample AraColnosormetaG_FD_56232 | JGI IMG/M metagenome (GOLD analysis project Ga0041059, IMG submission 56232) | Arabidopsis roots microbial communities from North Carolina, USA - Col MF nosort | ecosystem: Host-associated > Plants > Roots > Unclassified | place: USA: North Carolina | collected...
AGTTGGCATAGATAAATGCGAGATTTATGTAACAATCAATTAATTATCCTTCAAAATAAACAATAGGAANAAAAAAAAAAAATGATTTTTAATGAAATAACACATTTTTTTATTGTATTTTCATTTATAAAAATTCAAATATATTTTATAACCTAATGGTAATAGTATATTATAGTTATACACTATAGTAGGATCTATGATATCTATATCTGGAGTTTATCTGAATCGTAAAGCAAAGAATCTAATTTTTTTAAAAATTGTCTTAATAAAAATAAAAAATCTGGTGTTATTCACAAAGAAATAATATTTCTGAACTGTAAAAAAAAAAGAATCAGTTAAAAATTCCCTGTAAAATTTGATATTATCCAATTATTTGTTAAATAAAGAAGTCGAGTAGCCGCCTGAAAGATATATGACGGCAGGCAACAAGCAAAGCACGAAGTCATCTTCTTCCTATTTCTTCTATTCCTCCTTCTCCACGCTTCTTCTTCTTCTTCCTCAATCTCTCTTACGATTCCTTCAAATCATTCTTCCATGGCCACCGTATCTTCTTCCTCCTGGCCAAACCCCAACCCTAATCCCGATTCCACGTCTGCCTCAGATTCCGATTCTACTTTTCCCTCTCACCGCGATCGCGTAGACGAACCCGACTCTCTCGATTCCTTCTCCTCCATGAGTCTTAACTCCGACGAACCTAATCAGACTTCTAATCAATCGCCTCTTTCTCCCCCTACGCCCAATTTACCGGTGATGCCTCCTCCGTCCGTGCTTCATCTTTCCTTTAACCAAGATCATGCTTGCTTCGCTGTCGGCACTGACCGTGGCTTCCGGATCCTTAATTGCGATCCCTTTCGCGAGATTTTCCGGCGTGATTTCGATCGTGGCGGTGGTGTTGCAGTCGTGGAGATGCTTTTCAGATGCAATATATTAGCCCTAGTTGGTGGCGGACCTGATCCTCAATATCCTCCTAATAAGGTTATGATTTGGGATGATCACCAGGGCCGATGTATCGGAGAACTCTCTTTCAGGTCCGATGTTAGATCCGTCCGGCTTAGGAGGGATCGGATTATTGTCGTTCTTGAGCAGAAGATTTTTGTCTACAATTTCTCTGACCTCAAGCTGATGCATCAGATTGAAACCATTGCCAACCCTAAGGGTTTGTGTGCTGTTTCTCAGGGTGTTGGTTCTATGGTTTTGGTATGTCCAGGTTTGCAGAAAGGTCAAGTTCGGATCGAGCACTACGCTTCTAAACGGACCAAATTCGTCATGGCTCATGATTCCAGAATAGCTTGCTTCGCTCTCACGCAGGATGGCCATTTGTTGGCCACTGCTAGCTCTAAGGGTACTCTGGTTCGGATCTTCAATACTGTTGATGGTACCTTGCGTCAAGAGGTACGCTTTTTATTCACAGAAAGCTGAATACTTTCTAATGATTCATGTAAGAATGCTGGCAAATTTGGTTGTTTAGTCTCTGACTTGTAGTCTGGCACTTCTGAGGATGAAATAGGTAAAAGAAAGAAAGTAGGACTATATTTCTATTATTAGCTTAGAGATTCAGAAAAGTGCTCTTTTATATCCTCGTGATTGCTTTGAGCTGATTTTCTTGCTGTTTCTGGATGTGTGTGATAGAGGCCGATAGTTTTGTGCCTCTGTGATTTATTTCGTTTTCACCTCTATTCCTGTTCTTAGATTAGATGTTACCTTTGATAGACTGCTGAGGTTGAGACATGTTGAAAAGGATGCATCTTTTCCTTACTGAGGTTAACCTGGTAATGTTTTGAAAACATTAGCAGGTTCTTGATGAGTCCATCAGCAAGAGCCATAGTTATGACAAAACACACTTTGATTTATATTACGGCTGAACAGAGTCTAATTTTCATTAGTCACTGAATTAAGTCCTCTTTGCATCGGTTCATCCATAGAAAAAGTTTCAAGTATCTATCTTATCATCTTATTCAAGATTTTGTAATCACTCATCATGTATAAGCTATGAAATATTGTGATTCTAATATCAAGGAAATCTCAAATATATCTGTGACCCCTATAATAATGCTGTATGATTTTGGAATCCATGGCACTATAATACCAACCTGATGTGACTGTACAGGTAAGGAGGGGTGCGGATAGAGCAGAGATCTACAGTTTGGCCTTCTCTTCAAATGCTCAGTGGTTAGCTGTCTCAAGTGACAAAGGAACGGTCCATGTCTTTGGTCTCAAAGTCAACTCCGGATCTCAAGTGAAAGACTCATCCCGAATTGCACCTGATGCTACTCCCTCATCCCCATCGTCGTCTCTGTCTTTATTCAAAGGTACTAAACCAAAAATCAGTTACTTTCACAACTTAGCAGCATATTTGATCAGAAACTCACCTCATAAAGCTCCCATTGACATAATTAAGCATATAACTCTTTTACTCTCTTTAGGAGTGTTACCGAGGTATTTCAGCTCGGAGTGGTCGGTGGCTCAGTTCAGGTTGGTTGAAGGAACTCAGTACATAGCCGCCTTTGGCCATCAAAAGAACACCGTTGTTATTCTTGGCATGGATGGGAGGTAAGCAAACATTATTCCATTGACAAACTTTAATCACGAAATTGCAATTGAGAACCTGACAAACATAATTCTCTATGATTTGTTCTGTGTATGGCATATTTGATCTGACCGGAGTTGGATTGTGTTCCTTTGATGTTCTTAAACAGCTTCTACAGATGCCAGTTTGATCCGGTGAACGGCGGTGAAATGTCTCAGCTTGAGTACCACAACTGTCTGAAACCGCCTTCAGTTTTCTAAAAGCTTTACTACTTATACTCTTTTGTTCCTTCTCTCTCTTTATATCTCTCTGCAACTTAAGCGGTGAGATATGGTGTATAGTTTTGTGTATATAATAATGATGGGTCGTCCTATAATTTGTAAAACCTTTTATCGCTAACCAAAACTGATTCACGGCTCGTCAATTTGTGTCTTCCAAACAACTTGACTAAACCAATTGTGTAATATCGATCAGTCAACTTTATTTAGTTTGGCCACGTGTACTGAATGCCTCGTGCACACAAATTAATTAGATATTAACGATGGCAGATGAATCTCGTAAACCAGAGTTTCGAGGCACGAGAAAAAGGAATCCTATAAATTTCAGTGACCTCAAAATAACCAATTTCTGAAATAATGTGTATAAAACTGGAAAGATTCGAGTACGTACATAACCTAATGTTAGGTTCGATATTGCAGTACATAGTTATTAAAAAGTCCAAGAAACAGGACCACATACATACTGGCTAGGTTTTACGAAATTCAAAGCATATGTCATATATATAGAAGCACCGCGTTGTGATCTCCCTCACTCTCTCTTCCGCGTTACGAGTAGTGTGACGCGGTCTTTGATAAAAAGAACAAAAACAGAAATGGCGATGAAGCTATATGGAGATGAGATGTCAGCGTGCGTGGCACGTGTTCTTCTCTGCCTTCATGAGAAGAACACTGAGTTCGAGCTTGTCCCTGTCAATCTCTTTGCTTGCCACCACAAGCTCCCTTCTTTTCTCTCCATGAACGTACGCGCTGCGCATATTTCTCAACACATTACTATCATGCACACATATCTGTATGTATGAAAGTATCTAACCATATATGTTCTGTTCGATGCAGCCCTTTGGCAAAGTTCCAGCTCTACAAGATGACGATCTTACCCTTTTTGGTTCGTATAAATTTGTTTTACATAATGATTTTAGTTTAGTTTAACAAATATTTGTCTACTGAAAACAGAGTCGAGGGCAATCACTGCATATATAGCAGAGAAGCATAGAGACAAAGGAACGGATTTGACAAGACACGAAGACCCTAAAGAAGCAGCGATTGTGAAGTTATGGTCGGAAGTGGAGGCTCACCACTTCAACCCTGCGATCTCCGCCGTCATCCACCAGCTCATCGTCGTGCCGCTTCAAGGTGAGTCTCCTAATGCAGCCATCGTGGAGGAGAATCTGGAGAATCTAGGGAAAATACTTGACGTGTACGAAGAGAGACTTGGGAAGACAAAATACTTAGCCGGAGATACTTACACACTCGCCGATCTCCACCACGTGCCTTACACTTACTACTTCATGAAGACGATTCATGCCGGTTTGATCAACGACCGTCCTAATGTCAAGGCGTGGTGGGAAGATCTCTGTTCTCGTCCGGCTTTCCTTAAAGTCTCTCCAGGCTTGACCGTTGCTCCCACCACAAATTGATCTCAAAGATTCTCTCTAGGTCTTTTTGTTTTCTATGATATCAAGTTTTTGTTGGGTCTACATTGGTTATTTGCGTTTGCTATTACATTGTTTTATTCAAAACAAATTGGTAAATGTAAACGCAGAAATGTTGTTTGCGTTTACAGTTTACAAACATATTTGATGAAGTAAAATACATGATGTTTCTTAATGAAATATTTGCTTTTTAGTATTCAAAAAAGATGACTAAACTCAAAACAAACTGGGATCAAGAATTCAAGATTCAAGACCCGTATATATTTATAAGTATATCACACAATGAAGAAGAAACAGATATTCCTACGTAATTGTCATACGAATCGATTATCAAACATATGAAGTAGCCTTTAAATGTTTGTTTCATTCCAAACACGTAAAAAGTTATTATTTTACTAAACGTCCAGAATCCATATACATTTGCAAATTCACTGAGTTTTTTCCATAGAATTGATGAAATTAAACCAAATCAGGATCCCAACTAGACCAGAATCGTTAATATTATAACATTACAGTGAAGAAGAGCCAGAGAAATTTCTCTGCAACTGAGTCATATCTTGAGAAGCAACATCAATTGTACCATTGAGAAAACCAGTGTACCAAGAAGCAGAGAGCTTTGGCGACCTCTTGCGACCAGGATCGCTAAAATTGACATAGTACATTCCGAAGCTGCTTTTATATCCAACCTGTACCTCAAACAAATCTATCAGCGACCATACGAAGTAACCTCTCGTGTCCGATCCACTCCTGATCAGTCAAATTATTTGTCACAAAGAGAGAGTCAAGTAAACCGAAACTAAACCACCGATCAGTCAAATATATTAACGTGAGGACTAAAATTTGAAAAAGGATGACCATACTTGATAGCGTTGAGGACAGCACCAATGTAAGCTTGAATGTATTCAACTCTTGGTGTGTCTTGTAGCATCGAATCGTGTTTCATCGGTGAACCTGTTTTTGTTTTCGGGTGCGATTTGAAGAATCTTAAGAACAAGAAGGTTTGCTTTCAAGTAGACAAAAACAGAGCCAGAAGACAAAAGAGAATGAAGTGTACCATTTTCAAGAATGTAGATTGGAGGATTGTTATAGCGATGCTTTATATGCTGAAGAACACCTTCCAGACCCCATGGAACAGCATCAAACTTCAAAATAGAACAAAAGGTTTTGGCATAAGTACATATGTCAATATGTTTCTGCAGAATTGCAGGACCTTACCACGAATGATGAAGAGTTCCCAGTGGCTGTCCAAAGAAGAAGACTTATAAATTAAAGAGAGTTTCAAAAAAAAAAATCGATTGAATAGTGATGAAAATAAACTTGGCATACAGATAATATACGCGCCCATGTCTGTAAAGAAGTCTTTGTTAGTGCTGCTGGGAAAGATATAAGGTGCGGGCTGGTTTGTGACATAAACTGTCGTGTAATGTATAATTCCTACAAAGTCAGATGATCCTTTAACTTGCTCTGATTCTTCCTCTGAGAAAACCGGTAATCTCGATCCCAAGGTTCTCTTCATTTCATCCGGATAGTCCCCAAATACCAAAGGCTTCAACATCCTTTATTATCAATTTAGTCTTTAGATTTTGTCCTCAAGTTAAGAAATAAAGTTTTGTTTCTCACCATCCATAGAGGAAAGCTTTAGCTCTTTGAGTTGCGATTTCATCGTCCTTGGAGTTTGTATAAGGAGTTAACCCCAATGCAAATATACTAAGGCCTATGGATCCTCTTTGCTTACTCTGCACCGTCATATGGATTAAGTTCATACGGGTTGAGAGTTTTAAGAGCGAAAAAGAGATAAAAATGTATACCTTGTACTTTAGTTTATACAAATTTGAAGCAGAGGCATGAGCTAGCAACATGTTATGGCCTGCAATATATGTTTCCATACAATAATTTCCTGTAGTACAATTTCCATACCTAACGTCTTTGCCATAAAAAGCAAAGGCGAAGATTGTAGCTTCGTTGATTGTAGTCCATAACTTCACATCCTCCCCAAACTCTCTGAAGCATACATCTGCAAAAGCTGTAAAGTCTTCTCTGCAATATAACAAATAAACAACATTAATTCTATTTTTGTTTTTCTATTCATATTTTAAAACGTGACTTTGTTAGATCATAATCTTCTTTGATCATTTACATGATTTTGTGGTTGATCCATCCTCCATACTCATCTTCAAGAGACTGAGGAAGATCGTAGTGGTAAAGTGTAACGTGAGGTTCGATTCCTGTTTAATAGTTTTGTGAGAAGCAAATGAATTGGCTTTAGTTCCGTTAAAAGTAAAAAGACAAAAACCTTACCATGGCTTCGTAGCTCTTTGATGAGATTCTTGTAAAACAATAAACCTTTTGGGTTAATGCGTCCTCTTCCATCTGAAAAATGACACAGACAAAAAGGGTCTAATATAAGAGGTCAGAGACAACATTATTAGTTACTTGGGAATTAAGAAACCAAGAATAGGCGTTACTAGGTATAAGTCTTGACCAGGAGATAGAGAATCTGAATGATTCTAAGCCCATTTCTGCCATCAACTTAACATCTTCCTGGACAATAACATCTATGAATGCAGAGCCAGAGACTTACGATAACTTCTTCAACAAAGAAGAGAGACAAACCTTGTATTTGTGATACCCATCACATGCTATATCTCCATTACTTCCATTATCTGCGATTTTTGAACAATGATCTATACAATCTTCTCACAAAAACGCCGAATGATGACTCAAAGTTGAAAATAAAACAAAACAACTTACAACAGTGGGAGGTTGTATCCCAGACGCTAGGAGTTCTTCCGTCTTCATTAGCAGCTCCTTCCCACTATTTCCACAAATTCCCCCAAAAAACTCAAATTGTAGACAAAACAATTAAAAATGGAAAACCCCGATTGCCATTGATGTGGTCAGACTCGAACCTGATAAGCAGAAGTACCGGCTCCGAAGAGGAAATCCTCTGGAAAATCGTTTCTGGTGAAGGCATCAATGTAGCTTGTCGCCAAAACGATAACCAGAATAATGGATAACAGATTGAAATGTTTCATTTTTGATTTTCCTCCTCCGGTTTGAGTCCAAATGAACAAATAATTGAAGAGTCCGGTTCTGTCGTTTTCTTGGACCATTTAAAAAGAAATACATATATTGAGTGAAGTGTATTTTGGTGAATTGTGAGGACTATAGTCTATATCTTTTCTATTATCTTCCACTCGTAATACGCGACAAATAAACATCTGAAAACGACTATAGAAATATCTTTTTTTTGGTGAAGTGTGTAATCCTTGCCATGTACTGACTCTACCTACATGCCAAATTGCCAATATAGGTAACACATCATAATGGTTCGGTTGTAGTTTAAAAACAAATTTCGGAAAATAACAAAACAATATTCATATCCAAATCTTATGATGACCGACAAAAATCACAAGACAGTTTCATTATTCATATCCAAATCTTATCAAACCACTGAGTTTTTTTTCATACGATAGATGAAATGAAAACCAAACAAAACTAGGATGATTTAGTTAAATAGATTACAAGGACGAAGAGCCTGAGCATTTTCTCTGCAACTGAATAGTATCTTGAGAAGCAACATCAATAGTACCATTGAGGAAACCAGTGTACCAAGAAGCAGAGAGCTTTGGAGACCTCTTGCGACCAGGATCACTGAAATTCACATAGTACATTCCATAGCTGGTCATATATCTACCTATTAACTCATACAAATCAATCATCGACCATACAAAGTAACCTCTCGTGTCCGATCCATTCCTGATCAGTCAAAATATTTGTCAGGAATAAAGTCGATCAATGCTAGTATGATGAACTTGAAGATGAAGAAGGAGAGTTCTTTTACGTGATGGCGTTGTGCACAGCACCAATGTAAGCTTGAATGAATTCAGCTCTTGGTGTGTCTTGTAGCGTTGAACCATGTTTCATCGGTTTACCTGTTTTTTTTTTTGTGTGTTTTTTTGGTGTGAATTGAAGAATCTTAAGATCAAAAACAGAGCAAGTAGACAAAAGAGAATGAAGTTTGTACCATTTTCAAGAATGTAGATTGGAGGATTGTTATAGCTCTGCTTTATATGCTGAAGAATACCTTCCAGACCCCATGGAACAGCATCAAACTTCAAGAAAGCAAGAAGGATCAAACCAGAGCTTTTGGCCTGAATATATGTATTGTGTGTTCTGCGGATTTATTGGTCCTTACCTCGAATAATGAAGCATTCCCAGCGGCTGTCCAATGAAGAAGAGTTATATATCAACTAAAAGAGTTCGATCGAATGAAAAGAAACTAGGCTTACCGATCAGATATGCGCCAATGTCTGCAAAGAAGAGTTTGTTAATGCTGGTAACGAGAGAAGGTGCGGGTCGGTTTGTGACATAGAATGTGTTGTAGTGTACAACTCCTACAAAGTCAGATGATCCTTTCACTTGTTTTGACTCTTCTTCTGAGAAAACCGGTAATCTCGACCCCAAGGTTCTCTTCATTATATCCGGATAATCCCCAACTACCAAAGGCTTTAACATCCTGGATTACCAATTTAGTCATCAGATTTTATCCTCAAGTTACTGAAACAAAGAAAGCATTTTTCTCACCAGCCAAAGAGGAAAGCTTCAGCTCTTTCAGTTGCGGTTTCATCGTCCTTGGAGTCCGTATAAGGAGATAGCCCATAAGCATATATACTAAGGCCTACGGATCCTCTTTGCTTAGTCTGTACCATCATACTGTTTATGTTCATATGGGTTTAGGGCTTTAAGAGCGAAACAGAGATAAATGTGTATACCTTGTACTTCAGTTTATACAAATTTGAAGCAGAGGAGTGAGCTAGCAACATGTTATGGCCTGCAATATATGTTTCCGTACAAACATTTGCGGTAGAGTAATTCATAGGAGGACAATGTCCATACCTCATTCCGTCGCCATAAGAACCAATGGCGAATAAAGTAGCTTCGTTGATTTTAGTCCATAACTTCACATCCTCCCCAAACTCTCTGAAGCATACATCTGCAAAAGCAGTGAAGTCTTCTCTGCAATATAACAAATATTCTTTATTTTCTAGCCATATTTTTTATATCAGAATCTTTAATTGTCCTTTTACATGATTTTGCGGTTGATCCATCCTCCATACTCATCTTCCAGAGACTGAGGAAGATCATAATGGTAAAGTGTAACCTGTGGTTCAATTCCTGTTAAAAGGTTTACCAATATGTCTATCAGAACCCAAAAGCTATGAATTGGTTTTAGTTGCGATAAAGTAAAAGACAAAAACCTCACCATGGCTTCGTAGCTCTTTGATGAGATTCTTGTAAAACAATAGACCTTTTGGGTTAATGCGTCCTCTTCCATCTGAAACATGACACAGACAAAAAGGGTCTAATATAAGAGGTCAGAGACAACATTATTAGTTACTTGGAAATTAAGAAACCAAGAATAGGCGTTACTAGGTATAAGTCTTGACCAGGAGATAGAGAATCTGAATGATTCTAAGCCCATTTCTGCCATCAACATAACATCTTCCTGGACAATAACATCTATGAATGCAGGGCCAGAGACTTACGATAACTTGTTAGACAAGTAAACGGCAAAGAAAAGAAACTAACCTTGTATTTGTGATACCCATCACATGCTATATCTCCATTATTACTTCCACTATCTGCAATTTTTGAACAAGGATCTATAAATATTTCGTATACAAAGAATTTTAAACTAATTGAAACAAAAAAAGCTTACCACAGTGGGAGGTTGTATCCCAGACGCTAGGAGATTTTCCGTCTTCATCAAAAGCTCCTTCCCACTATTTCCACCAACATCATTCAGAGAACCAAAAAAAAAACTTAATTTTATAATCAATACAAAACACAGAAACAGAGTCGAACTTGGTAAGCAGAAGTGGCGGCTCCGAAGAGGAAATCATTTGGAAAATCGTTTCTAGTGAAGGCATCAATGTAGCTTGTCGCGGAAACGGTAACCACAAATACGAAAAATTGAGAGAAAGGTTTCATTTTTGTTTCCTCCTTTCGTCTTTGATTAATTACAAGACATGTTTAGTGTTTAGTCGTGTTCTTGGACTGTTTAAGTAGTGAGTGATAGGTGGATCTTTTCTATTCCATTTTCCACTCGTAAAAAGCGACAATATCTGTGACAGATGACTAAAAGTTTATCTTCTTTTCAGTATTGTATAGTCTTTATGATGTGTGACCGACATACATTTCCAAATTTCTGTAATTATAAACGTTAACTAATCTTTCATTTTTGGAATAAAAATTCTAATTGGTGGATTAAGAGTTTTTACCCCTTTCGCTTCATGCTAAGATAATTTGTATGTAGTAGATTGAAAGAGAAAGAGTGTGTGTTCACGTTTACCCTAATTTTATCTGTTTTGTAATTGCAAGCCTAAGCCCAACTAATGTATTTGGTTTGGTGAAAAAATTAATAATAAAGAAAGAGAAGAGAAGAGTGAGTGGAGTTTTGTGGTTACTTCTGGATTCATCTCTTTGTACTAAAGTTGGTGAAGACAAGACAGTGGACCCTTTCCAAAAGGAGAGCTGCCACATGATTCATGGTTACAAATCTCCAGCAAAAGTCAAATGCTCAATTATATAACTCGTTTTGGCAAGTGATAAGTTTTAAAATAAAAATTTGCGCATCCAGGGAATCGAACCCTGGTCAGTACCGTGGGAGGGTACTATGATACCACTACACCAGATGCGCTTCCGCATGCGTTACCTCAAACGGTTTTGAGATTGTTTTTACTAGTCGCAAATATTCAGATTTATGTTCCGTACAAAATTAAACAGAGTAAATCCAGATACATCATGGGCTTTGGGATGATTTAGAATTAGTTAGTAAACAAAACAAACAATTATGTTTAATCGAGATGTTATCTTCTGGTCACAAATTAAGCCTTCATTGACTAAATTAAAGTCCACTCCAAGATTAGGCCCATGAGCATCAGAAACGCAGTCCATTCCAAGATAAGGCCCACTAGTTTCTCATGCTAGTCTGTTAACGCAGATTTAAAAGAAATATGTACGATACAAAATGTGTCTGAAAATCAATTATAAATTTATAATAATGTACTTATAAAAACGTATATAAAACTGTAATGATTTCTGTTTATATTTTAATATTATTCAAAAATGTTGTACAAATACGACCAAGAATATTAATAGGTGTTAATCATATACTATACGATCATAATATTTACCCTCAATCTAAAAGGTAAAAAAACCTCTTGAATCATCAGGACCAAGTACAGTTCATTGACCATGCGAAAGCATAAATTATATTTTTCCAATGAAATATTTTTCATTCAGGAAAAGACTCTAGTTTTCAATTTCATGTCGAAATGCTGTCAAACACATTTTTCTTAGATAGATAAACTAAATATAAGTTTGATTTGAGTTAGTAAGTTAGATACATTCATACATAGATTGGTTGTTATAAATGACCACACTCTTGATTTTACTTTCTTGACAGGTGGTTGTAATTTCATTGACCACAAGTTATAATGCAGATATCGCTTAACTTATTAAGGTACGGTATCGATATTTTCATTTAGTCACCATCATAAGTTACCACGTCTTCTTCTTCTTTTGCCTTATCTTCCATACACCTACTTGGATCGGTTGAGAGTAAACATATAACATAACAAGGAGTCAAGGGCATATAGTAACGTGTGATAATAATATATATTTCACTGAATCAGGTATATCATGTTAATTACCTTACGTAATGACAAATGTCAAATGTTGTATGGTAGTTAGCAATATAGAAAAACTTGTTAATATTCCATTGATACCTAAATAAGCTATCAACTTAGTATTCACGTAATGTCCTAAACAATTCAATTCTAACCAACATTATAACTTAATATCGTTGAATTGTTAGACGAAAATAAAATTTGAACCCTATATAAATTGCTAAGTTCTTGCGTACATGCTTTGTAGACATAAATTATTAGAGAGACGAAAGGAAAAGCATGTTTAAACTCTGTCTCGTTCTCGTCTTGGTTATTGCAGTAGATGCAAATCCGGCTAAGTCCGGTTCTTGTAGTTGCTCCGGGAATATATCAGCGAGCGATGTCGATCGAGTTCATTTCGCGATGAACTTGGAGTTCACCGAGGCCGAGTTCTTCTTAAAAGGGGCTACCGGAAAAGGACTTGATGCCTATAACGCGACACTTGCTAAAGGCGGACCACCGCCGATAGGGGCCAAGAAAGCCAACCTTGATCCTATAACTAATCGAATCATCGAGGAGTTTGGTTATCAAGAAATCGGTCATCTTAGGTAAAACAATCAAATTCAAATTTTCCTTCAATAGTTGTTGTGCATGACCTTTAAAATTTTAAAATAAGTTACGATGATATTGAAGGGCGATTACGGATATGACGGGAGGAATTCCACGTCCGCTAATAAATCTGACGAGAGAGAATTTCGCAGTGTTTATGGATAGAGCGGTTGGACGCAAATCTAATCCGCGGTTTGATCCTTACGCCAACTCACTCAACTATCTCTTAGCTTCATATTATATCCCTTATGTTGGCCTTACCGGTTATGTCGGAACCATCCCTTACCTTGTCTACTTCAATATCAAAAAGGTAATCAACTATGATTGTGTATATATATTTTCGCAGGAGAAGAGTAATATGGTGCTACTGCTATTTACGGATTTATATTTGAAAATTCTGGCAACCCAAAAACCATACTATATAATATGTATCAAAACTAAAAGTAGTTGAAAGAAATATATTCATAATCTTACTTTCAAATTAGTTTAGATTTAAAATAGTTCTAATAGCTTACGCATAGTAAAAGCTTTACTAAACTCTATAAAAAAACAGGCTAATGCAAAAATACATGTTATAACAAAACATTTACATGTTATATATATACACGTTACAAATTATACTAAGGTACACGTTAAGCTACACTATATACACGATCGACATAATAATTTTCTATTAGTGATTATTAAGATATTAATGTATATCAGCTAGTGGCGGGTCTATTGGGGGTGGAATCGGGTCAAGACGCAGTGATAAGAACGCTTCTGTACGAGAGACAGAATGAGAAGGTGGAGGAATACGGTGGAGTCACGGTGGCTGAGCTGACCAATGAGATATCTAACCTCCGTAATGAACTCGGTATGTGCGGGATCAAGGACGAAGGCTTGTGCGTGCCGTTGTGGCTAGGAGCGGAGAATCGCACCACCAGCAACATCCTCTCCGCTGATCCTTACTCTCTCTCTTATGACCGGACAGCACAAGAGATCCTCAGGGTTATGTACGGCACCGGTGATGAGCACCGACCTGGCGGGTTTTGGCCGTGTGGTGCCAATGGAAGGATCGCTAGGATGTTTCTTGATGAAGGGTGTTATGGTGAATATTGCGTTGTATGTTCACATGACAATTAAAAGTTTCCATTGATACAATTCACTAGAAAATAAAATCGTGATTAAGATTGTAATAGTGATCTCATTAATTTAATACTGGTGATTATTAGTCCATGTATTTATTGCTATCGAAGTTTAATAAATAAATAAAACCGTGTTGCCATTTTTGTAAATTATTTTGGTGGGTCCCGATTTAAGCAGATTTGATGAGTAAAAAAAACCCGCAAATTTCTTGACTTTTTTGGTAGGATCAGCTAAATTGAGAAAATAAGAATTAGCTAAATGAATGGGACAGTAGAAAAGATAACAATTTCTTCCACTTTCCAGCAAAATATGAACCGTAACACGTTGAACTCAATCATTTCTAATGACGATTATGATGCTACACGTATGCACTACGGCGCGAGACGTATGAATACTTCATAAGAATCAAATCTAAGCCTCAAACCAGCAGGGGAAATAAAGTGGAGGAGCAAACAGTGAAATCACAGGATGCGGGTACGAAGCAGTCTCGGGGGTTGAAAGCAAGTGTGCAACCACGACACTATCTGCCTCGTGGCTCAAAGACCACCCACAAATTCGTCTCTAACCCATCTACAAAAGTCGTACCGGACCTTCCTTCAAGGTCCACCCATTCCTAGTTTTTATGTCGAGCTTCTTCTGGAATGTTCGAGGTTTCAATAAAATTACTAAACATTCCGTAGTGAAGAACTGGATACAAAGAGAATGATTTCAGTTTGGTTGTCTACTAGAAACAAGAGTTAGAGAAAGTAAAGCAGAGAGTATTGTCAGGAAAGTATTTCAAGACTGGTCATTTCTATCTAACTATGATTCTCATAGATTAGGTCGAATTTGGGTAGTGTGGAGTCCAAATGTGAGATTAACGCCGTGCTTTACAAGTAGTCAAATGATCACTTGTTCTGTTCAGGTGGAGGGTACAGACAATGAGTTCTTCTGCTCATTTGTTTATGCATCTAATTTTGTGGAGGAGAGAAAAGTCTTATGGGAAGATCTGCGAAATCATCACGATTCTCACCCATGTTTAGGAACAAACCGTGGATGATTTATGGTGATTTCAACGAAATTTTAAAAGGAAGTGAGCACTCAGGTTTTAACACTCAATCGATTCTTACGCCTGGTATGAGAGATTTTCAAGATGTCTTTCAATACTGCTCTCTCAGCGATCTGCAATCTCATGGGCCTCTGTTTACTTGGAGTAACAAAAGGGATGGTGATGAGCTCATTTGTAAAAAACTAGACCGTGTTCTAGTAAATGATAAGTGGTCCACATGTTATCAACAAGCTTATGGAGTTTATGAGGCAGGAGGCTGTTCTGATCACCTTCGCTGCAAAATAAAAATGGGAGCAGATAAGCCTATCATTAGAAAACCTTTCAAGTTTACAAATGCTTTGGCTACAGATCCAGATTTTCTGCAGATGGTTAAGAATTACTGGGACACAACAGATGCTCTTTATCACTCGACTTCTGCTATCTACAGGTTCTCGAAGAAGCTCAAAGCTTTGAAACCAAGCATCAAAGCTATGAGTAAGAACAAGCTTGGAAACTTAACGAAGAAAGTGAAAGAGGCTTTTACAGATCTATGTCAAAAGCAACTGGAAACTCTAACAAACCCATCAACACAGGCCATAAGAAGTGAGTCAACAGCTTATTTTCGTTGGTTACATGTGTCAGAGTTGGAGGAAAAATATTTGAAACAAAAATCAAAACTTCACTGGCTCAAAGTGGGGGATGGAAGCAATAAAGCTTTTTACAAGGCAGCAAAGGTGCGTGAACAGCGGAATTCAATTAAGGAGATCACTCGTTCTGATGGCACAACTGCGGATACTCATGAGGAGATCAAGAAGGAAGCTGAAAGTTTCTTCCATGATTTTCTTGCACACAGGCCAGCCCAATACCAGTGTATACCACTCGAGGAGTTGAGAGATATCTTTCAATATCACGTTTCAGAACCGGATGGAGCAGTGCTGATTCGTGAAGTTACCGAGGTAGAGATTAAGGAAGTGTTGTTCTCAATGCCATCAGATAAGTCACCTGGTCCGGACGGCTATACTGTGGAATTTTTGAAAGAGACATGGTCAGTCATTAAACCCGATTTCATTACAGCGGTTCACTCATTCTTCAAGTATGGTTTCATACCTAAAGGAGTGAACACCACTATACTGGCTCTCATTCCAAAAAAGAAAGTGGCTAAGGAAATGAAGGATTATCGCCCCATCTCTTGCTGCAATGTTATCTACAAGGTAATCTCGAAGCTCATCGCTAACAGACTGAAACTCATCCTCCCAGATTTTATTCTCCCTAACCAGTCGGCTTTTGTTAAAGATCGACTTCTGATGGAAAATGTCCTCCTCGCTTCAGAAATAGTTAAGAACTATCACAAAGAAACAGTCTCCTCTCGTAGCTCAATAAAGATTGATATTTCAAAGGCTTTTGACTCAGTGCAATGGCCCTTTCTACTCTCAACGCTCACTGCCATCAACCTTCCACCGAAATTTATCAAATGGATAGAACTTTGTGTTACCACAGCATCTTTTTCTGTACAAGTGAATGGTGAATTAATGGGTTTATTTCGAAGTGAAAGAGGTCTTAGGCAAGGCTGTGCACTATCTCCGTATTTGTTCGTGATTTGTATGAATGTGCTCTCTCACATGCTCAATAAGGCTGCCTGGGACAGGAGGATAGGGTATCACCCGCAATGTCAACATCTCAAGCTCACACACTTGTGTTTTGCAGATGATTTGTTAGTTTTCACCGATGGCAAGAAAAGTTCTATAGAAGGAATTCTTCAGATCTTTGGTAAATTTGCAGATTTC
>Ga0041059_1001852_pt1 | contig 16451 bp, 18 predicted proteins | sample AraColnosormetaG_FD_56232 | JGI IMG/M metagenome (GOLD analysis project Ga0041059, IMG submission 56232) | Arabidopsis roots microbial communities from North Carolina, USA - Col MF nosort | ecosystem: Host-associated > Plants > Roots > Unclassified | place: USA: North Carolina | collected...
ATAACTCGTAAAGTATTTGAAATGCTGCCTCATTAAAAACCTTACCAGGAAAACCCAATGGGAAAAACCATGGTTAAGGGAAAAAGAGTGCAACATACAATAAATATCCGAAAAATAGTGCAAGAATAGTTGAATATTCATTTTGTGTTATATAAGATGGATTTTTACGCAAAAGAACCATGAAAACTAATTGTATGTGTCCAACATCGGTTGCTAATAAGCGACTATTTTGGGACAGGATATTTTACGACCCTTTTTTAGCGATCGTTTTATATCGTCGTTAAGTAGTAGTGACAACCTTGTTTGCGATTATTTTGGGACTAATATGAGGGTCGCAAAGGGCAGGTTGTCTTATATATGAATCAATAATGAAAATACATAATTGAGCTTAATAGAGTTTTTTTTTGCACAATAACTATCAAATGCCAAAACACTATTTAAGTATTTTGAGTTGATTAATGACGTTTCACTTTTTAATCATATATTTAAGTAGGTCTGTTAACGACGGGAAGTTAGGACATAAATCTTATTTCCCAAATTTGTTTTCATGAATCTAACCTCACCACAATGTATTTGGGACGAATTCTAATGTGATTCATAACACTGCAATCGAAGCGAATCTCTAAACTTTATCTTTACGATATATCAACGCCATTCCTGCAGGTCCGGTCATATAGTTCCATTGATTCTATCCACTTTACCGCATGTAATTTGGATCATTTATGGAAGTAATATACAGTTTTTCTTGTATGAGTCAATAACGAATAGTTTTATTTATACTAACAGGATTGACGATACATACATGCAGTACCACATTTACAATTAAAAAAAAAATCTTTATCATTTACGCATATATATGTATAACCACGGCGAACAACATTAAAAATCTGTAAATTTAGTTTTAAGGGAAAATAATTTTTTTTAAAATACTTATTATTTTTATCACCCACACGAAGCCAATGAAGTTTTGATTTCTGTTTTAGGAAACCTTCTTCCAACTCTACAACATGATCCCAATCCCTGTAAGCCTTAGCTTCCTCCTCCATCAGAGCTGAAGAAGGATTAACAAGGGTGGCCAACTGCTTATCACAAAGAATTTTATGAGCCTCCTCTACTCTGTGTGAGTTTAGCTAGGAAATGCTATTCATGAGATACGTTGTCCGAATGGTTCTATAGCTACATCGCAAGAAGACATTAAGTCCGAAGCTGTAAGGTTTTTTGAGGATTTCATGACTCGTATACAGGTGGACTTTGAGGATATTCCCAAGGATCAAATTGAAGACCTGTTGGAGTTTCGATGCTCTGTTTCAGAACATGATGATTTGGTGAATCAGTTTTCAGAGGAGGAGATCCAAGCGGTCCTATTAAGATGGCGGGTAATAAATCACCTGGCCCGGATGGGTTTACAGCTGAGTTCTTAAACCAAACTTGGTTCATTGTAGGAATTTCGTCACAGCGATCCAATCCTTCTTTCTTTTGAGCTTCTTACCCAAAAGGGTTAATACTACTATTCTAGCCCTTATTCCGAAGAAGAATGATGCTTCTAAGATGAAAGACTATCGTCCCATCTCCTGTTGCAATGTTCTTTATAAGGTTATATCTGTTGGATTAAGCTTGAAGGAGAAGTAACTTGAAGAGCAAGTTACTAATGAAGAGAAAAGGAAATTAAGCTTTAAATATTCTAGGAGTTATCTAGAATATATATATTTGGAGTTATCTAATGTTATTAGGAGTTATCTAATGATTAGGATAATGTTAAAGTTTTATTATATAAGGAGATGCTAAGTTGTGGCATAAGTTATGAGTTTTAGAGAGATTAAGACTTAGAGATTGTTTAGTTTTTGAGTTATTTTCCTAAGCTAATAAGAGAGTTATTTTTATAATCCTAAGTGTTCTTAATCTTATTAAACTTTATTTGGTATCAGAGCACTCACGATCCACAAGACATCATGGGTGAAATTACGGAGACGTCAAACACGGCGTTAGCAAAGGTTAACGAAGGAGGAGGAGGGGGATCATCATCCCTCAAGTGCCCGATGCTAAACTCTATAAATTACACCGTATGGTCTATGAAGATGAGTATCTTACTTCAAGTTCATAAGGTGTGGGATATCATAGAGGAACCATCGGACAACAACGAGAAGAACGTTATGGCTATAGCCTTGTTGTTTCAATCAATTCCTGAATCACTTACCTTACAATCGAAGCACTTGGGAGCGGAGAGAGTCAAAGAGGCAAGATTGCAAACGTTGATGGCTGAGTTTGACAGAATAAAGATGAAGGATAATGAGACAATCGATGAGTTCCCAGGGAGGTTATCAGAGATATCATCAAAATCAGCTTCACTTGGAGAAACCATTGAAGAACCTAAGCTTGTCAAGAAATTTCTTAAGAGTCTTCCTAGGAAGAAATACATACACATCGTGGCTGCACTTAAACAAGTACTAGATCTTAAGAAAACAAGTTTTGAAGATATTACGGGAAGACTCAAGGTTTATGAGGAACGCATTACTGATGAAGAAGAAGTTCAAGATGACCAAGGAAAGTTGAAGTATGCGAACTCGGATTCTCATACGAGTCATGAACAAGGAAGTGAATATAGAGGAAGAGGACGTGGTGGACGATCTTATGGCAGAGGAAGAGGTCAAGGACGTTACAATGAAGGGAGAGACACTTCCCGAGTCGTTTGTTACCGGTGTGACAAAACCGGTCACTACGCTTTGGACTGTCCGGATCATTTACTTAAGCTGCAAGAAACACAAGAAGATGAAGCAAAGAGTACAGCAGAGGCAGATGAGTTAATGGTTCACGAGGTCGTATATCTAAACGAAGAGAAAGTAGTACCAAGTAAGTTCGATGCAAGTAATGGAGGAGATAATATTTGGTACCTCGACAACGGAGCTAGCAATCACATGACAGGAAATCGAAGTTATTTTACTAGCTTAGACCAATCTATTACTGGAAAAGTGAGGTTCGACGATGACTCTGGAATAGACATCAAAGGAAAGGGTATGATCGAGTTTATCGATCGAAACGGAGAACAAAGAAAAATGGTTGATGTTTATTTTATTCCTGAACTAAAGAGTAACATAATTAGTCTTGGTCAAGCTACAAAAGCAGGATGTGATGTGAGGATGAAAGGAGAAGACCTAACTATGCATGATCGAGATGGAAAGCTACTTGTCAAGGCAGTTAGATCAAAAAATCGATTATACAAGGTGAGTATGGGGATCAAAGACACAATGTGTCTTTATTCAACAACTCCAATCGATTCTTCTAGATGGCATGCGAGGCTAGTTCACATTAATCACGAGACTATGAAGTCAATGGTTAAAGGAGAGCTTGTCGTGGAAATTACACTTGCTAACTTTGAGTCAAATGTGTGTGGCTCATGTTTACTTGGAAAACAAACAAGGCAAGTATTTCCACAAGCTACCATGTTCCGGGCTACCAAGGCATTAGAATTAAGTCATGGAGATCTTTGTGGACCAATCACACCAAACACATTGGCAGGAAACAAGTATGTGTTTGTACTCATCGATGACTTCACAAGATACATGTGGACTATCATGTTAAAAGAAAAAAATGAAACCTTCGGAAAATTCAAGAAATTCAAAAGCTTGGTAGAACAAGTACTAAATTTTAAGACGGAGATGGCACTAAAATTTGAGATGAGTGACCTTGGAAGAGTGACTTACTATCTCGGGATTGAAGTTTGTCAAAACAAAGAAGGAATAACACTAAGTCAACGACGGTACGCACTAAAGATACTAGAAGAAGCGGGAATGGCTGAATGTAACTTGGTTCACACGCCAATGGAAGCTGGTTTGAACTTGTCTAAAGCCCCGAAAGAGAAAGACATTGATGCTACAAGTGACAGGAGGAATGTTGGATGTCTTCGATATCTACTTCACACAAGACTGGACTTATCTTTTTGTGTAGGTGTATTGAGAAGGTATATGCAAAGTCCAAAGGAGTCACATGGAGCAGCAATGAAACAATGCTTACGATACTTGCGAGGAACCACAACACTCGGTCTAGAGTTTCGGAGTTAAGATCAAATAAATACGAAGCTAATCGGCTACAACGATAGCAGCCACAACGTGGATGAGGATGATGGCAAAAGCACCACAGGTCATGTATTCTACTTTGGTGGAAGTCCAATATCGTGGTGCTCACAGAAGCAAAATGTCGTAGCCTTATCATCATGCGAAGCTGAGTTTATGGCGGGAACTGAAGCGGCGAAACAAGCGATATGGCTTCAAGAACTTATTGAGGAGATCAAAGGAAGTACATGCGAGAGAGTGATGATTCTAATCAACAACAAATCAGCGATAGCACTCTCCAAAAATCCGGTGTTCCACGGACGTTCGAAACATATTCACAAGAGGTATCATTTCATTCGAGAATGCGTTGAGAATGAACTAATACAAGTGGAACATGTTCCGGGAGAGAAACAAAAGGCGGATATTTTAACTAAGGCACTTGGAAGGATCAAGTTCAAGGAGATGAGAGATCTTGTTGGAGTTCAAGATGTGGTACAAGAAGACTTCAAGCTTAAAGGGGAGAATGTTGGATTAAGCTTGAAGGAGAAGTAACTTGAAGAGCAAGTTACTAATGAAGAGAAAAGGAAATTAAGCTTTAAATATTCTAGGAGTTATCTAGAATATATATTTGGAGTTATCTAATGTTATTAGGAGTTATCTAATGATTAGGATAATGTTAAAGTTTTATTAATAAGGAGATGCTAAGTTGTGGCATAAGTTATGAGTTTTAGAGAGATTAAGACTTATAGATTGTTTAGGTTTTGAGTTATTTTCCTAAGCTAATAAGAGAGTTATTTTTATAATCCTAAGTGTTCTTAATCTTATTAAACTTGAATATCTAAACTCCTTGCCAATATATTGAAAACAATTCTTCCTCCCTCTATTGCTCCAAACCAGTCTGCATTTATACATGATCGACTTATGATGGAAAATATGTTGTTAGTCTCTGAATTTGTCAAGGACTATCATAAAGAATCAATCTCTAAACGGTGTGCTTTAAAGATTGACATATCCAAGGCTTTTGACTCGGTTCAATGGCCATTCTTGCTCACAGTTCTAAAGGCAATTAATCTCCCGGATAAATTTGTTCGCTGGATTGAGCTCTGTATTAGTACATCCGCTTTCTGATCTGTTCAAGTAAATGGAAAGTTGGCGGGTTTTTTCCGTAGTGATAGAGGTCTGAGACAAGGGTGCTCTTTTTCGCCATACCTATTTTTCATTTGTATGAATGTGTTGTCGAGATTTCTTGATAAAGCGGCTGTAGACAAACAGATTGGTTACCACCCTCGTTGTAAGAACATGAGCCTCACTCACTTGTGTTTTGCAAACGACATCCAGGTTTTCTCAGATGGGAGTGCAAAATCAATAGCTAATATTCTATATTAACTTGATGTAAAGGAAAAGGCACTTCCAAAGAGTTGACACAAAAAGGACTTCAAGTCCCTGGCTAACAGAGGTCTCGGGTTTACATATAAGCTTAGAGAAGTCCACTTTGTTCATGGCAGGGTTCTTCTCAACACAAAAATGATATTCTCCAGCAGTTTCCCTTTGAAGCGGGAACACTTCCAATCACCTCATGGATTGGAGGTTTTCGTCTTTTGCAGGACGACTTCATTTGATAAAATCTGTTCTATCTAGTATCACTAGCTTTTGGTAATCCATCTTCAGGGTGCCAAGTAAGTGTATTAAGGAACTTGAAAGTCTCCTCTCTGCTTTCTTGTCGTCTGGTCCAGATTTAAGCACACGAAAGGCAAAAACTGCTTGGTTGGAGGTTTGTAAACCAATAAAAGAAGGCGAGCCAGATCTATGCTTATTATCTGAAACAAACACCGTGAGCATCATGAAACTTATATGGAGACTTGTTTGAGCTAAAGATTCTCTCTAGGCTAACTGGGTCCGAGTCAACTTGTTGGAAAATAAGTCGTTATGGTTAGTTCGTGGAAGTAGTAACATGGGCTCCTGGATGTGGAAGAAGATCCTAAAGTATAGAGACAAGGCTACTCCTCTACAAAAAATGGAGGTACGCTCAGGTTTAGAAACATCTTTTTGGTGGGATATTTGGAGCTCTATGGGGAGACTGGTTGATATTTTTGGTCCTCGTGGTTGTATTGATTGAGGTATTAGTTCTTCAAGCTCGGTGGCTGCTGCTCTTTCAACGCATCGTCGTCGTCATCATTGTAATGAAGCATTGAACAAGGTTGAGGAGGAGATGGCTTCCCTGAATCTTCGTTCTACTCAAACGGGTCGTGATATCTCTTTTTGGAAACGGAACAATGGTGCTTTTAAACACTCTTTCAGTTCAAAAGATATTTTACATGCAATACGAGTTCCTAATCCTATCTGTGAATTGTACAAGGGAGTATGGTTCCCCAACTCCACTCCCAAGTACTCATTCATAACATGGATAGCATTTCGTAATCGCCTAGCTACGGGAGAAAAATTAGTAAAGTGGAATAATGATGCTAATGGGGGTTGTTCTTTCTGCGATGAGGCTATGGAAACTAGAGAGCACATTTTCTTCTCTTGTCCATATTCATCAGCAGTGTGGTCAGCCCTTACAAAAGATTTGCTTGGTCAACTCTTTACAACAAGCTGGGAATCAATGACTGCCCTACTCACGGATCCACCAAGACCAAAAGTCCATATGTTTGTCTTGAGGTATGTTTTTCAGCTGTCTATTCACACCTTATGGAGAGAAAGGAATGGAAGGCGACATGGGGCATCGCCAATCCCATCATCTAAGCTAGCAAAACTGATCGATAAGAACGTTCAGAATAGACTTACCACTTTGATAACATCGGATCTCCCACGTATGAAGGCAGCTTGCGATATTGGTTCCAAACCCATGCTCGTTAGCAAGTTTTTTCTTTGAATGTTTTCCAAATCTCAAATTTTTAGACAGATGTTGTGTTTCTTTTAGAATGCCTAGTGGACATAGGCATTGTAAAAAGGGTGAACATAATTTAAAACCATAGAGGATGAAATATTTAAGGATCTGCGGATGAAAATTTTATAATTAAACCTCTCTCTTCTGACACACCAAAAATGGACGAAACTACCCCTATCCCCGACACAAATCTCTGTTGCCAAATAAACGATATTAGTGACATAAAATCAGAGCATTAATTGCTCGGAAATCTCTGGGTAAAGATTTCGAAAGATACAGGCGGCGTTATGGGGAAGACAAAGATAATATTAGAAAAAATGATTACACAGATATATCTCGATTTGTGGAAGTATATGTCATATGAGTTCCGCTATTTATTACCACATCTACTTCATCGTTGCCCACACAAAACCAAACAGAGCAACCTTAAAAGAGCCCTGAGAAATTTAATGCGCTGAAGAATTGAGTCTTACTGGGAAGTTTCTGGGTAACATTTCTGAGCTTCATTAAATAACAGAAGGTATTTATGTGTCGTCTTCCCGAAATCCACTTCTTCTTCCATATACTTAGTTCGATAATCGTATAATCGCTAATAAAGAATTTACGGCTATATTTTTCAGGTACATTATGACAATGGTGGTGCGTTTGGTTAGAGGGGAGTGGAGGAAGGACGAAAACGGCTGTTACGAACACGTCTCAGCTTTAGAAGTATTTTCTATGACAGTTCGTCTTAGGGAGACCGATGGTTATAACAAGGTGGTTAGCGAGGTAAAGGAAATGTTGTCTATGGCCGTTACGGACGAGGTCAAGCTAAGTTACCAGTGGCCAAAGTGGATGATGGGACCATACTGGACACGAGCTAACTCAATATACATCGTTGACGATGAAGATATGACATTATTCATGGCTATAAGGGCGGATCTCGATGAGGTACATCTACGAGTGAAAGTGATACATGGAGGAGTGGGAAAGAGTGTAAATTATTCCACGAGCCATCTTGATCTTGGAGGCATGACTGCAGAGGAGATATCAGATAATTACTGGAATTCCGCAGAAACAAGGTCAATTTGGGATAGTGCGTTAACGAGGTTGTTGACGAAGAATGTGGGTGTCGTTAACGGTAGTGCGAGTGATCTTCAACCAAGAGTGAACGAGACAGTTGAAGGACCGAGAAGGATAAACGTAAATGCAGGGATAAGGATAGAGGAACCGATAGACGCAACGCCTCTTAGAGCATCGGTACCCAAGCCGTCCGTTGACGGAGATAAACGAAAGGCATCCGCAAAAGAGAAAGGCAAAGGACAAATTATCGAGTCAACATTGCCTCTACCTGTGCTAACGACTAGTTTACCAAGTATTAATATGTTTGACGCAGCACAAGCTTCTGCAGAAGCGGAGTTTGAGGCGTTTAGAAGAACATACTTTGCGGAAATGTAGCGAGGTATGTGTGCTACAGAGATGACCCTAGGAGGACAGCAAATGGGGGCAGCTGAGGCAACCGCGGGAACAAAAACGGCTAGAACATTGGATTATGAAGGGGACGTTATTTTCATGGGGAGGTTGTTCAAAAACAAAGATGACTGTTGCACAAAATTGGCAATTCATGCGATTCGCCGCAAGTTCCACTTTATTCGTGCGATTCGCCGCAAGTTCCACTTTATTCATGCGAAATCATGTCCAACCATGGTCATCGCGGTCTGCGTGGGGAACACTTGCCCGTGGCGGGTTTATGCAACCAAATTAGTAGATAGTGATCGGTTTGAAGTGAGAACGACCATACTGCAGCACACCTCCAGCGTGGACGCAAGAGGCAACCTCTACAAGCAAGCGTCAACAAGTAATAGGAAAGCTAATGAGAACACGGTATGTTGGGGTTGGAAGAGGACCTAGACCTAATGAGTTAAGGAAAATGCTGAGACAAGAATTCAGCCTCAATGTTTCGTACTAGAAAGCGTGGAGAGCAAGAAAGATTGCTATGGACAATACTATGGGGTCGGCAATGGGGAGTTTTGCATTAATCCAACCATACTTCAAACTACTGATGGCAACGAACCCAAACTCAATTCCCGCGCTAGAAACAGAAACGGATAATTTGGGAGTTATCTGTTTTATGTATCTGTTCTTTGCATCAAACGCGTCGATCAAGGGGTATGCTTACATGATAAAAGTTGTTGTAATCGATGGGACTCACTTGAGGGGCAGGTATGGAGGTTGTCTTGTGGCTGCGAGCACTCAAGATGCAAATTTCCAATGTTTCCCACTAGTCTTTGGAATTGTTAATAGTGAAAATGACGAGGCGTGGACCTGGTTCATGAACAAGCTAAGTGACTTTGTCCCTGACGACCCAGACCTGATCTTCGTCTCGGACCGGCATACCTCCATCTACGCAAGTATTAGAAAAGTACATATTAACGCGATACCAAATTTATTAGTGAGTAATTTCTATAATAAAGGTAAATATATTGTTAGTCCAAATATGATATATTAGTTAGGTAACATCATCAAAAGATGTGTTTGATTAGAGCATGTTAATCAAATCGTTAGCAAGTAATAGGGTACACGGTTAATGTTTGTCTTATTATTTATTATATGCAGGTGTATCCCATGTCCTCGCATGCAGCTTGTGTGGTTCATTTGAAAAGAAACATTATCGCATTCTTTAAAAACGAAACTATAGGAAGTCTAGTATCAACCACGGCGAGAGCGTACCGCTTATCTGATTTTAACAAAATATTTACGGAGATACGAGCAATGAACGGCCCATGTGCTGACTATCTAACCGGAATTGGTTTTGAGCATTGGACACGATCTCATTTTGTAGGGGAGGGATAACGTCATGACAAGCAACATCGCAGAGTCTTTGAACAACGTGTTGACCATGTCAAGAGACTATCCGGTGATCTCGATCCTAGAATCTTGGAGAACAACTTTGGTAACATGGTTTGCACTTCGATGGGAAGCAGCTCAGATGGAAGATAACATATTACCTCCAAAGATAAATGACATGGTTATAGAGAACTTTGAAAAAGGGGCAGGTTATGGAGTCTTGAAAATAGGCGACGGTCTATATGAGGTTAGAGATATGGTGAATTGCGGGTACGCCGTAAATCTGTGGGAAAGAACGTGCACATGCCGCCAGTTCCAGCTACTTACCATACCATGTTCTCATGCAATCGCTGCGGCAATCAGAGAAGGGGTCAAAGTTAACTCAATGGTTGGGGTACACCACACCGTCCACAACTACGTTTAGAGTACAAAGAATTGATTATGCTAGTACCAGATATGGCAACGCTAGCACCATCACCAAATGATGTCGAAGGAGGAAAGCTAGCACCACCCTATGTGAACAACCACCGGGGAGACCAAGGAAAAGAAGGATATTTTCACGTGGTGAATTCAAGGTAATTTTACCGTTACAGGCTAATAATGTGTATATCAATAACATGGTGTCGGGATATTTTACATATGTTGAAAGTTTTGTGAATTTGTGATCAGAGAAAGTCGAGTAAGCGCTGCACACGCTGCCGTTCAGTTGGCCACAACCGAGCAACATGCAAGGGACCAATGACGGTAACTACTCGAAAAGACACCCTACTTAAATACATAAAAACACCCGGTTACCTTTGCTAATACCTAAGATAACACACATGAACCTTAGGATGAAGGGGAATGCAAGTTTTTTGGCGGAGGGAAAACGGATGGATGACGATGGGCAAAGAAAGCCTAACGTGAGGTTTTATAAATAAGGAAAATGACGCTGGTAGAATATTTTTGTTTGTAGAGAATGCGGATTCTATTGGCCTAGCATGTATAATTATCGAAGCAATACCCATTCGTAGCGTGATGTATGAATGATAACACCAGTTAATGTTTAATTATCCTTTAGCAGCATTCGACCATATCTAATTAGTAATGTAGAAACTTCATTAGACATTAAGATGTTTCTTAGTAAATAACATATTTATAAGTAATAGCTTATAAAAACATATTTATTGTTCAAGAAATAAAAGGGTAAGGTAGATAGTATAACAGAAAGTAAAATATATTTTCCAACTAAACTTTCTTTCTTCTGGAGAATACTTACATTGTTAATATATTAATTATCGGATACCTAGAATTAGGGAAAGCAAACAAACAATTTCTCTTAATATATTACATTCGTAATAAATTAATTATCGGATACCTAGAATTAGGGGAAACAAACAATTTCTCTTAATAAGTAATTACATACAGAAACTCACTTATCGAGATGATTCTAACTACTTATCGAGATGAGTCTAATTACTTATCGAGATGAGTATAACTATATCGGTGCCATATAGTTAGATATTTGTTTAAATACTGTTACCAACTTTAAGGCATATACTTGCATAGTAGTAAACTAATGAACAATGTAGTAACTTCATTAGACATTAAACATTTTTTTATTCAACATCATATTTTATAATATTATCTAGGTAAGAACTAACTTACATGGTATAACTTACAATGATAAGATTTGGATTACAAGATACCGAGAGTTTTGCAAAACAACCAATTTGTCTACATAAATATTGTCGTATAAATGAACCATAAATTATTGAACTTAACCTAAATCCAACAAGTAAATAATTAACATCTTTGATAAGTCCGTACTATTATTATCACATAACTTAAAATATGATTAAATAAATTTCCACAATACAAGGGAACAAAATAAGAATAATTAAAATCTTACCGAGTAATTGTATAATTAATGTATAACCAAATTGTTGGCATTAGAAAGTAACTTGATAGGGGTATATGAGAAAAAAATAAAATGTAGGAGATAACTTTTACAGTGACACTTAACATCTTTAGGAGTCAAATTTAATAAGCCCATAATAAATTTATTAGATAACTTAAATTATGTCTAAATTAACACATTAAAAGGGAAATAATTAGAATTATAAAAAATCCACAACAAAACAAATTTAAACAAAGTATTAGGAAGGGATAAGTTTATATCGCGATAATAAAGTACTTGGTGGATATTAGGAACGAAAGTTATATGGGAAAACTAAGGGGGCGAGAATGAAGGCAGACACAAGTTTTTTGGTTTGGGTTTCAATGCAATCAGGTGAAAACTCCAGACAGTCATCCATACCACCAACAATATGGGCATGAATCAGGAAAATGGTCATCAAGCCAGCGTCAACATGGTCAATCACTTGCTGGATGCATAAAGACCTTTCAACTGAGTATGGAGTAGGTAAGAGCTGAGTCATGGTTGGATTGAGAGCCGACTGTCTGAACAGAATAGGAAGCATCCCGGAGAGTGGTTCGAGAGCCGTCTTGAGGCTGGCATCAATGCGCAAATGAATGTTACAGTCGAGAACCATTATCTTAGCACAATTGAGATCAACACATAAGGCTACCCAATGTTTTTTTTATCGAAATGGAATGGCAAATAGAAGTAATCAACATCCGTGAAAAGCTGAAGGCGGTCAAAGTCGCCATCACCAGCTATCGCATCAACCAACGACGTAGTAAACTGAAAATCTTGAGGAACATGAGCTTTGCAAAACTTGGGATACAGGTGGCATAGTTGAGAGATAAACTTGGCATCAAGAACATCCACACGAAGTTTGTTGCCATCGACCTCACCTGTCTGGAGGACATGCCTGCTAAATTTTAACAAACCGTCCATCACCTGCAATAAGGCCAAGACATCACAATATTGTCGATGTTAATATAAAAATTATCTGGTAACACTGAGAATAGTGCGATAGACGACCTTGTTAGTAAAGGTTTTTCTGTCAACAAACTCCAGGATATCCTTGTTATTCATAGTAACATCACCGACGAGAGCGATTGAACTATAAAACGGTACCAAAATTGTTATATGTCATTGATAAGTGGGAAGGACGAGATAAGTAGTTAACACAAAAGAGACCCAACAAACAGTAAGCCGAGAAAAATACCTGATTGCTTTAAGTTTCTTTAATGAACAGTTAAAACGCTCTTTAGGATCTAAAGATGCAGTTGCATTGGGAGATGGATGCCCTACCAACAACTTGGTTTTCTTGTCAAACTGGAACCGAGCATCCAGTTTGCTAGAAATGTTTCTCTTCCTTTTACTCCTTCGTCCTCCGTGATTAGCGACAACAGAATTTTGGGTTTGCACACCTGTTTTAGATTCCTAGTAAACGATAAAAAATTGTTTATGCGAGCGACGTAAATCTATAAGGGTAAAACCATATTTATCAATCAACAAAGAGAATCCATTTTACCGGGATGGTGAGAGGTCGATCTCTTTGAGAATCCTATTAAACGAAAACAATTTGTTTAAACGATAGAAACAAATAAAAACGGTTAATAACAGACTTATCGAACAAACAAAAAAATGACATTTTACCTGAATGCCCATAGGTCGATCTGTTTGTGATTCTATTAAACGATAACAAATTGTTTAGACAATAAATTCATTTTTATATGGGTAAAACATGCATGTAAATAAAATAAAATTTTTTACCTACATCGCTTGAGGTCGATCTTTGTTACTAGCCAAGTTCTGTAATAGATAGTAACAATATTATGTAATAGTTAATTAAATATCACGGTAAACCTTATATGTGTGAAAATTTTACTAACTTCGTCTTCTCCTTCGGCTAGAAGCTTGGGGTCCTATAGTCAGAAAATAGATTCTGATTATCAACTACATGTACAAACTAAATTGGGTTTGAAACTTGAAATTAATCAACAACATTGACGTTGACAGCAATCCTAACCATAAATCAAAAAAAAAAAAACTTCTCGATAATTCTTAGTCGGTAACAAAAATATTAACTAAATTACATATATAATACCCGAAACTAATAAGAGTAAATTGTTACTAAATTACAAATCAGCATGCTTAAGAGTGAAGTATTGTTTACCTCATCATCATCATTGTTACCGCCACCGAGAACTTTTCCGGCGGAGTCCTTTGATGCATGCAATTATTATCCAAAAACCATTCTTACGACGCCCACATTTACCGGGGAAAAAATAAATAGCTAGTGAAAATGTTTACCACGACATCACAATTGTTTCCGGCGCCATTAACCTCTACCCCCCCCCCCTTCTTTTGATGCCTGCAATGGGAATAAATCCATCAACTTTGAGGCCGAACAATACTTAGCGGGTAACAAACACTCTTAAATATATAATATTAATAATATACGGTATTGATAATATTGTAGGATTATTAAATAACATATCATCATGTCAAAAACCAAGTTATGCAACTTTTACCTCATCGTCTTCACCGTTTCCGTCTCCATTAGACTCTACACCACCATCTTTTGATTCCTGCAAGTATACACCAATTATAAATGATGTATAATAATTATATTAGCTTCTAAACTTGAAATTAAACAAAAAAAACTTTCTCCTAACTCACATAACCCGCTAAAGCTATAAAAACTAACTAAATATTATCAGTTAATTTGATTACCTCAGCATCGCCATGGTTACCAACTTCCTCAGGGTCGACGCCCATAGTTTTTGGTCCCTATAACCAAAAGAAACAAAAAAATATTTACCCCATAACATAAAAAGTAACATTTCTAGTAGTTAGTTAGTTACTAACTGGTGAACTAACCAAATAATTTTCTACCTCACACCCTTGAAAAGATTGACCAACCGCCGCCTGAGACCCACTACAATCACCAGGGAAACACCCTTTGTAATATGAAGCTATCACATCAACATAATTTTCAAGACCAAATCCTTTGTCGGGAGCTTGGGTGTCGCGATTAGAATCTTTGTCAAGGCGGGAAGAACGACAAACCAACGGACGGACAGGAAAGAGAGTGTCAAAGTCATCGTCTTCATCAAATATGGGTAGAGGATTATTACGGGGAGCAGGCACGTGTTTCTCTTTCCTAATCACTGCAGGAACTTCTTTCCCATTGTTAGCAGGACCGTCTTTCCCATTCTCATCCGAGACCAGTCTATTTGAAAGAAACCAATCGGTAACGCCTTTCATTATTTTTTTTGTACTGGGCAGCGAACTTAGCATCTAACATTCAGGATAGCGCGCCCATGTCAACCGAAACAACCGTTTCATCTTCATCCGTCAATGATTGATGGGTCCTTCAAACCCAGTTAAATTTTTTGGGAGTCTGCCCTTCTTAGAAGCTTTTCTCCCACGACCACCTTTCGAAATAGCGTTCCTTTTATGTTTCTTGGGTGCTACAACAATTTCAGATGGGACGCAACCACCAGGAAACATATCATTGTTGAACTTGGAACCTTTGGACGCCAACTTCACCATTGCGTCAACACGGGGGTCAACTTCGTCAACTGCCCAGGAAAGATCTTGGGCGGGATCAAGAACGACATCGGGACGGATGATGGGATCAACACGGGTCTGCGTAATAACACAGTAACACAAAACATTAAATAGTATCCGGTATTCAATAGTTTATCACCTGACATTTAGCGTCAAGATCTTTGGCGTTACCGAGTTTAAACGGAACAATCTGATGGGGTTTAGTTCAACAGTCACTTCATCAGACTCAGACCTACCCGTCTCTTCCGATACAGGACCTTCTTGAATAGCAGGAGCGGCTTGAAGAACAACAAGCTGAAGGACGTACAATAGACCTTGAACTGCTAAAGATGTGGTTGTGAGCTGTTCTATTTCTCTCTCTTTGATGGACTTCATCGTCATCTCAAAAGTCAAACAACCCCAAGGATAATTAAGAAACGAAGTTAGGTTTTCGGACATCTCGGCGTGCTCTTTGACAATTTTCGAATAATGTGATGTTGGCAGGAGATATCCGTCAAAGAGCGCTGATAACACTATATTTTACTCATTTTAGGCTTGTATTTATCATCATTTATCTTAGTGATTACTCATTGTTTCATATCATTTTGCATCACATTTAGCTTATTTTGCACACTTAGGCATTTAGGATCATCTTGCATACATATTGCATATTTTGGTGTGTTTTCAGGTGCAGAAGGAGCTTACAAGGATTCTACTCGACCCTCTACTCTATCCAACCAGGAGGGAAGCAGCGGAGCATTCTACTCGACCAGTTCACTCGATCCAGGCAGCCTCAAAGGAAGCAGCAGATCGATCTACTCACCCCTCCTACTCGATCCTCTACTCGACCCATTTACTCGACCAAGGGCGACCTACTCTACAAGACTTGTTGATCTATCAAAGCTTCTTCGGATCCTCCTCATTCCCCACTCAACCAGACATCTGAGCATACAGATAGGAGAGGAAGAAGCATCTACTCGAGCAATTGATCACTCGGATCATGGAGGCAAAGGCGCAGACTTTGCAGCACCTTGTTTACTCGATCCCCAAGATCGAGCAATCGCCCAAACCGCCCAAACCGCCTCAAGTCTTTTGTCTTCTAGTGAATCTAGGGTTTTCAACATTTTAGTATAAATAGATCGCTTTGGGGTTTGTCCAAAGGATCTAGCTTTTATCTCTTAGTTTTTGCTTGTGTTCTTGAATCTTAAAACCTTAATTACTCTTAATCTATTTTGTTTTTGCA
>Ga0041059_1001853_pt1 | contig 16448 bp, 14 predicted proteins | sample AraColnosormetaG_FD_56232 | JGI IMG/M metagenome (GOLD analysis project Ga0041059, IMG submission 56232) | Arabidopsis roots microbial communities from North Carolina, USA - Col MF nosort | ecosystem: Host-associated > Plants > Roots > Unclassified | place: USA: North Carolina | collected...
AAAAAAAAAAAAAAAAAAAACGTAATATTTGTTTGGAACTGTTTGTATTTCTTTTTTTTCTTAACGTTTGTATGTCTATCTCATTTATAACTCCGAAAGTTGATCGCAGTAACTAATGATAGGTATTTTTCGAAACTGCTGACCATATTTCACTGTTGATGGCGTCATGGTCCGTATGTCAACAAAATCTAGTATTATGTACGTACTACATTTAGTTATGTTATTTTCTTGAGTTCACGTGTTGGCTTGGTTGATAATACACGGGGTATCCTCGTCCACGCATTATGAGGTAGAGTTCCTCCTGCTTCATTCTCACTTCATTCTTCCCTCGAAATATTCAAATTAATTTATTACAAATCTCTTCGTGTTTTTAATTTTTGACGAAGTTTCTTGAAAGTTTAGGATATTTATATTTAGGTTTTTAATTCGTTAACGAATTTCTTAGATCTGAAACTTTTACAGATTTCCAAGAGCAAGTTTCTTATCTATAGTCATCCTTTATTTATCCTTAGAATATGAAGTTATCAAATGAAATATTTCTATCTACTATTTTAATTGGATTTATAATATATATAGTGACGAATGTACAATTATATCAATTAATCTCAATTTTCCGAATAATATTTGCTAACTAATATACATCATGTTTTAGCTAGTCAAAATTTCACCTGGGATTTTATATGTTACAATTTTGGTAAAACATTTACTGACTATCATTTCTAAAACATGAACTGTGGTCATTTGGAGGATTATTCTTAAACCTAAACTTTGATTTATGAGTATATAAATCTAAATTAAATCACCCTTATATCAATTAATGAATCATTAATATATATGATATATCCATTACCCAAAGATATTTGTATCTTTCGCTTACTTTAAAATGTTGAAGCTATAAAATTTTACATATTTGAAAAATGAGTTATTAGTATTTCATCAACAAAATGCATTCTACTGTATATTGGATTCCAACGCAAACAATAACATAGCTACAAAGCTATCACAAAGCACTATCATTAGTTTATTACACTAAAATTTCGAATATTTTCATGTACGACTTCAAATATTTTTCATTTTCTGCCGCATTCTCATGTCATTAGTCATCATTACTCCCTCTCTCGCGTACCCAACTCTATATAAGATTTCTCCTTCTTCTTTTTCTCTTCTCATCGAACTTTCCTCTTTCTTCTCTCATCTCCTCTCTTTCACTCTTCACACCAGAAGATACAAAAAACAATCACTGTCTCAAGCCTCTCTATACCGAAGATAAGAAAACAAAAGCCATGGTTTCTCTTCTTACAATGCCGATGAGTGGTGGTATTAAAACATGGCCTCAAGCCCAAATTGATTTGGGTTTTAGGCCCATTAAAAGACAACCGAAGGTTATTAAATGCACGGTGCAGATCGACGTAACGGAATTAACCAAAAAACGCCAATTATTTACACCCAGAACCACCGCTACTCCGCCGCAGCATAATCCTCTCCGGCTAAACATCTTCCAGAAAGCGGCGGCGATTGCGATCGACGCGGCTGAGCGTGCATTAATCTCACACGAGCAAGATTCTCCACTTCCCAAAACCGCTGATCCACGTGTTCAGATTGCCGGGAATTATTCCCCGGTACCGGAATCTTCCGTCCGGCGAAACCTCACCGTCGAAGGAACAATCCCTGACTGCATTGACGGTGTTTATATCCGTAACGGCGCGAATCCGATGTTTGAGCCAACAGCTGGGCACCATTTATTCGACGGAGACGGAATGGTTCACGCAGTTAAAATAACCAACGGTTCAGCTAGCTACGCATGCCGGTTTACAAAAACCGAGAGATTGGTTCAGGAAAAACGATTGGGTCGACCAGTTTTCCCGAAAGCAATCGGCGAGCTTCACGGTCACTCGGGAATCGCACGTTTGATGCTGTTTTACGCACGTGGGCTTTGTGGTCTGATCAACAACCAAAACGGCGTCGGAGTAGCAAACGCCGGTTTGGTTTACTTTAATAACCGGCTTTTAGCTATGTCAGAAGACGATTTACCGTACCAATTAAAAATTACTCAAACCGGCGATCTCCAAACCGTTGGACGTTACGATTTCGACGGTCAGTTAAAATCCGCAATGATAGCTCACCCGAAACTGGACCCGGTTACGAAGGAGCTTCACGCGTTAAGCTACGACGTCGTTAAGAAACCTTACCTGAAATACTTCAGATTCTCGCCAGACGGCGTTAAATCGCCGGAATTGGAGATCCCGCTCGAAACTCCGACGATGATTCACGATTTCGCTATAACGGAGAATTTTGTGGTGATTCCTGATCAACAAGTCGTGTTCAAGCTCGGCGAGATGATTTCCGGTAAATCTCCGGTTGTTTTCGACGGAGAAAAGGTTTCCCGATTGGGGATAATGCCCAAGGACGCGACAGAAGCTTCTCAGATAATCTGGGTGAACTCTCCGGAGACGTTCTGTTTTCATCTCTGGAATGCATGGGAATCGCCGGAGACGGAGGAGATTGTGGTGATCGGATCGTGTATGTCGCCGGCGGATTCAATCTTCAACGAGAGAGACGAGAGCTTGAGAAGCGTTTTGTCGGAGATCAGGATAAACCTCAGAACACGTAAAACCACGCGTCGTTCGTTGTTGGTTAACGAGGATGTAAATTTAGAGATTGGTATGGTTAACCGGAACCGGTTAGGAAGAAAAACCCGGTTCGCGTTTTTGGCTATTGCTTATCCTTGGCCAAAAGTTTCCGGTTTCGCTAAGGTCGATCTTTGCACCGGTGAGATGAAAAAATATATTTACGGCGGTGAGAAATATGGCGGCGAACCGTTTTTCTTGCCCGGCAACTCCGGTAACGGCGAAGAAAATGAAGATGACGGTTATATATTTTGTCACGTTCATGACGAAGAAACAAAGACATCAGAGCTTCAGATTATTAACGCTGTTAATTTAAAGCTTGAAGCTACGATTAAACTACCGTCTAGAGTACCGTATGGGTTTCATGGCACATTTGTGGATTCGAATGAACTCGTTGATCAATTATAATAATTATTGTACTTTTTAATGATTTGATAAATTTAGAAAAATAGATAGGTTTACAAAGTTGCGATTGTTTTAACGATTAATGAAGAATGGTTAGATACTTGGATTATAATTTCGCTTTCTTTGGACGTTCATGGTTGAAAGACATATCATAACACATAGCTCGGAAATAACATTTGTATGCAAATTCCAATCCATAATCTCCCTCAGAATCCGTATAAAAAAAAAGACTTGGAGATGTTAAGAAAAAAGAGTAAAATAAATTCAGTTGCATCTTCATCATACAAACACTGGTTAATAACTTACATGACTTAATTATTATGCGATTATGTTGTTTTCTTTTACTTCACGTAATTGTGTAACACTTGATTATTATGCTATTTTAATTACGGAGATGAAAATTAAAGTTCTTAAAAGTAATACCTATATGAACTAAGATCCTGATTATTATACGGATAAATCAGATAATGTTGTTTCACAAAAAGATTAAAGGAAATAAACTAACTCAATAACAATGTTAAGTAATATAGATATATGTGGATTCTGATTAGGATTATTTGCGTTCATGCATTGACTCTGGATAGCATTATAGAAACTTAGCTGTATACTATAGAAGATGACTATTGCAATGACGAAACAGTAGCAATGATGATGAGAAAATCAAATGTAGATTTCTCGTACGTACGTATATATAGAAAACAGAAACCCGCAAAAAAAAAACTGTTGAATATTCCCATAGATTTCAAAATTATCGATCAATTTACAAATGATGGGCAACAATTTGTGATATTAGTGAAGCCACGTATACTATAATGTATAGCTAGTTAATACAATATAGTTACTATATTGTAAAAGCGTATATAGTGGCCATAGAGTCAATATGTAAATATGTCTAGAATTATGGACACAATCGGTGGGATTGTCAGATGAATGTATGATGATGATGTCATGGACCTCATGGTATTTACAAACGTTGCATGGTTAATGCAACACGTACGTTGTAACCATTTCATTTCAAATTTCCATCCAAATTATTTGGACCAAACTCTTATCGAAAAAAGGAAAAAATATTGGACCAAACTTGTTATCTTTGATATGGTCGTCATCCAAAACGAATAGTTCTATACAGTGAAGGTAGCCATGTATTTCATCGGTTCTGTTCCAAATAGTCTCGAAACTACGTAAAGTTATTTAAAATTTAAAAACAATTCCAATTTATACAGAAAGTCAAAGTCAATTTTTTATTTGGAAAAAATGAATTTGCATTCGGATAGTAAGTAGTGACTGTTGAACTAACTATATTGGGGTTGAAGGAAGCAATTCATTGTTATTAATATTCTGAAGTCAATGAAAATAATCATGTTTGGGTTGATGGATCAATTTGTTTCTAGCTAGTATAATATGTCAAACATTTTTGCTAGTAAAGATCCGCTGAATTTTTTTTAAGTTCGAACACTATAATATTTTTTCGTACTTTTTTTTGGTCAAAAGAATCTATACTATTTTTTGTAACAGAAATGTTTTGAGTAAAAATCTCACATTATTCCCACATATAAAAGATTAATATATTGTTACCATTTAACTACATCTACAAAACGAAAGTATTCGATTATATAGTTGGATGGGAATACTTTATTGGATCACAAATTCAAACATCCATCTATCTTTTCATCTCTCTGATGAGTGGTGACTCTTAAATTGAAGAAGTGAATAAGATTCCCTACAGCTTGGCCGAGAGGTAATGAGGAGTGTCCCAATCAGTCTTGATGTGGGTTCGGCTGATCTCTCTCAGTGAACGGCAACCACTTAGTGCCATTGTAAGCTCAAACTCGTCTCTTAGCATTTGTAGCATCTTCCTAACTCCCGCTTCTCCATCCGCTGCAAGCGAGAACAAGCTCGGCCTCCCGACCTAACGGAACAAGTAATTAATCACATGTCCTTTGGATATTTATATGATCAGTGATAATACTCATATGCAGCAACGGGACACACATTTGTTTCATTGTTTGGCTTCATTTCGACAAATTAAAAACAACTTAATAAAACAGAGGATATATTTGGGTTTGTTTTGAAAATTTAGAAGTTTGGTGCAAAATGTTAACAATTTGTAAAAATCAAGAAGAGATAATCAAGGTTATTGCAATGAAACTGAAAATGAAAGGAGCGATTTGAAAACCGTGAGAGAAAACAGGGGAAATGACAAGAGCTAAGTGTATATGATGAATGAACTTACAAAGACACCTGAAGCGCCAAGAGCCAATGCCTTAAAGACATCGGTTCCACGGCGAACCCCACCGTCAAGAAAAACCGGAATCCGACCCTCCACGGCTTTAACCACCTGCGATTTGTGTTTGCTTGATTAATCAATGAAGAAAGCTGAAACTTTTTGTTTTAACAGTTTTAAATCTTGATCCATTTAAAAGTTTACCTCTTCTAAGGCCACTATAGTTGCAGGAACATAATCTAGCTGACGAGCTCCGTGGTTAGAGACTATTATCCCTGCAGCTCCATATTCAACAGCAATTCTTGCTGCCAAAAATTTGAATGATCATAGAAATTATCTTAAAACATAATGAAAACTTCAAGCAAAAGGTTGATGCATATTCTCATTCTTAGTATATTTGTTTTACCATCCTCAGCTGTAATAACACCCTTGACAAGAATTGGCAAGCTTGTGATAGATTGGAGCCATTTTATATCCTGTAAGAAGAAAACAAACAGCGAAAAGAAGCGAGTTTACTATGTTTCTGAATCTTGGTATGCAAAAACAAAGAATTGATCATGTTACATTTTCTGACCTTCCAGCTAAGTGATTGATCAACTTGACCAGCAACATATGAAGCTAGCCCTGAGTCATTCGTCTGCAATTATCCACCAAAAAAGGTTAGTTAACTATTGAGCTTTTAGGTCAATTGAAGACTTTGTTATATGTCTTTTGACCTTGTCTATTTTCCCAAGATCCAACCCTTCGAAGTTCTTCAACGTTAGACCTCGAGGAAGCGCGAATCTGCAAGAGAATAACTATCAAGAAAACCAAAAGATCTAACAATCTGGTTTATGTGATGGTGGAGTAGTTTCATATCACCTGTTTTTGATGTCAGATTCTCTGCGTCCAAGCCTTGGAGTATCTACAGTAAGAGCAATAGCTTTGAATCCAGCTTCTTCAGCTCGTTTCACAAGCTGTATAACCACATTTCTATCCTTATAAACCTGAATCAAGAGAGCAAATAGTCAACACAGAGCCAAAAAATCAATAAGAAACAAGTAAATCTTCTGAAACATACATAAAGTTGGAAAAAACGAATCCCTGGTCCGGTTGAAGCAACTTCCTCAACACTACAAGTAGCCCATGAAGATAAAGTCTGAAAACATCAAACAATACAGATAATGAAAACACAACAATAAGAGAATATCCAATCAAGTAAAAGAGACAGAGAGAATGAATCAAAACCATGATTGTTCCAGCAGCAGAAGTAGCTCTCGCGGTTGCAAGCTCGCCTACAACAATAACAAAAACATTCTCCATAGTGAAACTAAAGTTTTCTTCTTGACAAGAAACCTCAAGATTGTGTTTTGGTTACACTGATCATTACATAACACTAAAGACTTACCATCAGGATGAGCCATTTTCTGCATTGCAGTAGGAGCAATCATAATTGGCATAGAAATATTAAACCCTAAAACCGTTGTGCTCACATCAATCTTGCTTACATCGATAAGAATCCGAGGCCTAAATCTGTTTCCAGCTCATAACACAAGCACATCAATAAAAAGACAGAGAAAGGATAAAAACACATTTTGAGTCCTTGTTGTGAATAGTTTCACTTACAGAATCCTAGAGAAAGCGTTTCGATTCTCTTGAAGAGTCCATTGATCTTCAGCACCAGATGCATAGTAATCATAAACCATCTTTGGTAATTTCTCCTTTGCGATCTTCTCATATTCCATCACGTTTGTTATCTCCATTTTTATTTACTCAACACTCAAAAAAATTCCTGTGACAGATAAATACACATTTTCATCATCAAAATCACTTTTTAAAACCCTTGAATTCAAGAATGAAGAATCAGGAACAAAAAACGACACTGACACTAAAAAAAGTCAATTAGCAGACTAATAAAATCTGCCCCGGCTCAGATTCTATAATCACAGGATCGTCACTCGTTGAGTTTGATATTGATGAAAATCTAACAATCAGATAAACAAGCATCGACGAGAAAAGTAACAGAGAGCTTCTTACCTAGAGGCCTAGAGAGACTTGGTCTTCTCGGGAAGGTGGCGAAGAATAAGAATATAAGAACAAAACAAAATGTTGATCGAGTACTCTTAATATAATATAGACACTCATAACTAAGTCACAAAGAAACATACGTCTCTGTGACTGTGTAAATAATTGTCAGTGATTGTCACGTGATGGATCACGTGAAACACAAGCTCACCAGACACCAGGGCTTTTCATTTGTTACAACAACATGCATAGTTTAAGACCCATTATTCTCAAATAAGATGGACCAGATTAGTCATTTGTGATTTGGCTCCAATTTTATGATTTATAAAAGAGTTGGGAGTCCACAAAATATTGGTTATATTGTGAGTGGGTAATGGATGTTGTTCAGAGGATCAGGTAGTTAGTACTCTGCTGTTTTAAAATCCAATAGACTTTGGTTAACAAATTGTTTAAATCACAAAACCATTTACGGTTCGACCGAAAGAACCGAATTTTATTCTCTCTGCCTTATCACCTCTGAGTGGAAAAAATTGAGTGAGCGCCATTGTAGGAGAGCTTCGGGAAAGAAGAAGAAGAAGAAGAAGCCATGACCATGGCTCTTGCTTCTTCTAAAGCTTTTTCCTCAATCTTCAATACTTTATCACCAATCAATCAGTCGAAATTTGTGTTAGCTTGCTCTGGTTCAAATCATGTAGACGTCATTGATCGGAGAAGAAGAATCATGATCTTTGGCTCGAGTTTGGCTCTCACGTCGTCTCTGCTTGGTTCCAATCAACAGAGACTTCCGATGGAATCCGCAATCGCATTGGAGCAATTCAAAGAAAAAGAAGAAGAGCTTGAGGAAGAAGAAGAGAGAAATGTCAATCTCTTCCAGGTTTTGCTCTTTGCAAAGCTTTTTGTTTTCTCTGGTAACAAAAAAAAAGAATCCAATTTTTTTGTCTTTTGCAGAAAACTTCGCCGTCTGTTGTTTACATTGAAGCTATTGAGCTTCCCAAAACGTCTTCTGGTGATATACTCACTGATGAGGAAAATGGAAAGATCGAAGGGACAGGTTCAGGCTTCGTTTGGGATAAGCTTGGTCACATTGTAAGCAAAGATCCTTCTTCATCTGTTATGTTTCTGTGTTCTGAGTCCTGGAAAAGCTGAAAGTTTGTTTCTTTGTACAATGTAGGTTACAAATTATCATGTTATTGCTAAGTTAGCTACTGATCAGTTTGGATTACAACGTTGTAAGGTCTCCATCTTCTTTAATCCAATTGTAGCTAAAAATTACAGAGTCAAGTAACTTAAGAGCAATCACAGTTTGGTTGTTTGTGTAGGTGTCTCTAGTTGATGCTAAGGGAACAAGATTTAGCAAGGAAGGGAAAATTGTGGGTCTTGATCCAGATAATGATCTAGCTGTGTTGAAGGTATATATCTAAGAGTCTAAGACAAATGATGTTGAACAAACACTTGTTTAGTTCTTTTAACTACTGTTATGTGCAGATTGAAACTGAGGGACGTGAACTAAATCCTGTTGTTCTCGGTACCTCCAATGATCTACGCGTAGGTCAAAGTTGCTTTGCGATTGGGAATCCATATGGATATGAAAACACCTTGACAATAGGGGTAAGAGTAGTTAGATCCTGAGTTTTGTGTTCATATATACGTTGAAGTCTAAACATTTTCACTTGAAATGGATTTGTTATCATGAGGATTTGTAGGTAGTAAGTGGGTTGGGAAGAGAGATACCTTCACCTAATGGGAAGAGTATTTCAGAAGCTATACAAACCGATGCTGATATTAACTCAGGTATGTAAGTTAATTTTACATGAACCCTAAGATCTTTAAACATCTAGGTTAATCACATAATAGAATCATTAGGAGGTTTATCGGTTTACCTCTCTTTATTGCCGTAGAGATGTCTTCATGAATAGGTTTCTGAAGTATTGATCTTTAGTTTAGGATTAGGTTTCTCTCACCTTGCAAATATGTTAAATAATAACATTATTCCAATAGAAAACGGATAATTACAAGACCATATAATAGGGGAGAAATTACAAGGTAATTCACAAACATATTAATCAGTTTTTGTCATCCCATTCAGTTTTATGAAAATCAATCTTTCTCGCTATGTTGATATAGGCAATTCTGGAGGGCCATTGCTTGATTCTTATGGCCATACCATAGGTGTGAACACTGCCACATTCACCCGAAAAGGTGATATTTGATCTTTTACCATATCTAAGAACATAACCATAACTCTGTTCTTTGATTCTCTAATAAGATGCTGAAGATATAACTTTTTGCGTTGCAGGGAGTGGTATGTCTTCTGGTGTTAACTTTGCCATTCCCATTGACACAGTTGTCCGAACAGTTCCGTACCTCATTGTGTATGGAACAGCTTATAGAGACAGATTCTGAAGTAAACCAAACATCTTCTTTGCATTTTGTCTATCACTTTGTCTATTGTTTGTTGATAATACAATTCGAAAAGTTTCAGACTTGTCTCTCTAAATGTAAATACAAAAAGTTCAAAAACAGTTTCCAATGTATACATATATCTTCACAAAAACATGTGAATCATTGACCATACAAAGACATGGAATAAAATTTTGATTTTGGCCATGATGAAGAGACTAAATCCATGACAAGACCTATTATTGGTTACAACATTGATGAAACTTGGAAAGATTCTCTCATGAAGTCTTAAAAGAAGCTCTACTCTTTCAGCTGAATCAACGAAAGCTGTTCATCGATAGAGCAATCAACATGGCAAGATGTCCTGCAAGAGGAAGGGATTAGGATCATACCAAGACAACGCTGTTCAGTAGGCGAAGGAGATGATCTTCGTATGCTACGATACTCCACAGTGTCTTGGAGAATGATGTTTCCTTGTTTGTCAATGCAATGGAAATTTCCAAGGAAGAATCTGCCGTCTTTGATTCCCACAAGCATTTGGCGGAACAAGAGCTTCCTCAATCGAGATATCGGATCAAAATCCGACCCTTCAGAGGTGGATGCAACAATGGTTGAACTCCTCTCTGCAGCTTGTTCCATTCCCACAACAGGCTTTTTATTCTTGTATATGTTTTACACCAGAACAAGCTTAAACATCAATAACACAACTTTGAATCTTATAGATGCAATAACTAAAGTTCTAAAAACCATTCTCTGAAAGTCTTGGATGCATCTAGTTCTTGGCTTAATAATTCAAATAGGGCTAATTCCGGAATCTAAAAGTTTATATAGTTAACACACATGAACCAAAAGCTAATTTTCCCTGGAGAAATCCTAATTTCACAACTTCGAATCTAGCGATGCTAATAGAAGTGGGGCAAAAAAGATTCGACATTCATAAAGTAAATTCAAAACGAAGCTGAGGGTAACCAAAAATTCTCAATGCCCTACACAAGTTTCAGTTGGAGATTGGAAATCAAACCTTAGGGCTTTCTTCAGTTTCGATTACAGAGTTTTGCTTTCTTTTTTAATCACAAAGAGAAGAAACTCAAAGGGCTTTGTATAAACAATTTCAGTATGGGCCTTGTATTCTTAAATGTTTTTGTTTTTATCCTTTTTGATTTTTATGTTAATTTTACACCCATGTTGGTAATATTCAAGTGTTGCAAGATGAATAAATTTTGAAATTTACCCAAAACAGTCTATGATTAGTTGTAGTATCACTTTTTCACAATCATTAATACCAACATATAAGTACAACTTTGCACCAAATAGGGTCTTATTGGTCAGTTTTGAAGTAATGAAACCAATCACAAAAAATTAAAAAGTCCAGGTTGGTCTTCACGAACCGAGGAGTTCAAAGGTCCCTTATTAGTTCATCTTCTCTTCCGTCATCATCTTCCGAAGAGCTTTCTCCGACCGATCTCATCATTGTTTCAAAGTTGTTCCTTAAACCTCAGAGAATCTCTGTATGAATCTCTCCCATTGTCTTACTAACCTTTTTTAGATACTTTCGCATGTCTTGTTTCCTATGTTCTATCTCCAAACTCTCATGACATTCAAAATTGAACACATTTGTCACTTAGATTTTCTCTAATTTCACCCAATTTCATTAACTCTCTCATACTTGATTAGTCTTAATCTTAACTGTTTTTAAAAAAGTTTGCTCCCTTACGTTATTATAATCAGCTTTCAATCTCAATCTGTTTCCAGGTTCTAAATTCTGTATACTTAACAATGGTAGAACGCAAGAAACGGAAACAGATTCAGAGAAACAACAGTGAGAGCAACAGGAATCAAAAGAGACGAATTTCACATGATAAGATTAATAGAGATGAGCTTGTAGTTTACAGAATCTTATGTCCTATTGATGTTGTTGGAGGTGTTATAGGTAAAAGTGGTAAAGTCATCAACGCCATTAGGCATAACACAAAAGCCAAGATCAAAGTATTTGATCAGTTACATGGTTGCAGCCAAAGAGTCATAACAATCTATTGCTCTGTTAAAGAGAAACAAGAAGAAATCGGTTTTACGAAGAGCGAAAACGAGCCTCTTTGTTGTGCACAAGATGCTCTTCTTAAAGTCTATGATGCAATTGTAGCTAGTGATGAAGAGAACAACACTAAGACTAATGTAGATAGAGATGATAACAAGGAATGCCGTCTTTTAGTTCCGTTTAGTCAATCTTCTAGTTTGATTGGTAAGGCTGGTGAGAACATTAAGAGGATAAGACGTAGAACTAGAGCTAGTGTTAAGGTTGTTTCGAAAGATGTTTCGGATCCTTCACATGTTTGTGCCATGGAATATGACAATGTAGTTGTGGTTAGTATCTGAAATAGCGTCTTTATTTGCCTGTTCTTTGTTGCTTTCTATTGATGTTTTTCGGTCTTTTGATCGAATAGATATCTGGTGAGCCTGAATCCGTGAAGCAAGCGCTTTTTGCTGTTTCTGCAATCATGTACAAGATCAATCCTCGTGAAAATATTCCTCTAGATTCAACCAGCCAAGATGTTCCAGCAGCTAGTGTTATAGTTCCATCAGATCTTTCTAATTCTGTCTATCCTCAAACGGGATTTTACTCGAATCAAGATCATATTCTTCAGCAAGGGGCGGGTGTTCCGTCATATTTCAATGCACTATCTGTATCTGACTTTCAAGGTTACGCAGAAACCGCTGCGAATCCAGTGCCTGTTTTTGCTTCTTCTCTCCCAGTGACTCATGGTTTTGGTGGGTCTTCCAGATCAGAAGAGCTGGTTTTTAAAGTCTTGTGCCCTTTGTGCAATATTATGCGTGTAATCGGGAAAGGAGGATCAACCATTAAAAGAATAAGAGAAGCAAGCGGTTCTTGTATTGAGGTTAATGACTCGAGAACAAAGTGTGGTGATGATGAGTGTGTTATCATTGTCACTGCTACAGAGGTTTGGTTCTGCTTTTTAACTTTATTTTATAGTTATGAAGATATTGTTTTGTTGTTTGAGTACTCCTTTCGTTTTTATGCAGTCTCCTGATGATATGAAGTCTATGGCTGTTGAAGCTGTTCTTCTTCTGCAAGAGTATATCAACGATGAGGATGCGGAAAATGTTAAGATGCAACTTCTTGTTTCTTCTAAGGTTATTGGATGCGTTATAGGGAAGAGTGGCTCAGTCATAAACGAAATCAGGAAAAGAACCAATGCTAATATCTGTATCTCGAAAGGGAAAAAGGATGACCTTGTTGAGGTTATAATCCTTCTTTTTTCTTCTGTTGCTTTTGTATTCTGTTTGAAATATAATATTTTCTATCCATTAGGTATCAGGTGAAGTCAGTAGTGTGAGAGACGCTCTCATTCAGATCGTTCTAAGACTTCGAGAGGATGTTTTAGGAGACAAAGATAGTGTTGCTACTAGGAAACCTCCTGCAAGAACTGATAACTGTAGTTTCTTATCGGGTAGTAGTAATGCCGGTTATACACTTCCATCGTTCATGTCTTCAATGGCTTCTACAAGCGGATTCCATGGTTATGGAAGCTTTCCGGTAAAAAGTTGCATATTGGATTTCCACTGAATCTCTTGTAGTCAATTCCAAAGTCATGACTTAGGCTTTTTCTATATACAGGCAGGAGATAATGTTTTGGGATCAACCGGTCCATACTCATATGGACGGTAAACTTGCAAACTTGGCTTCTTTGTTATCATTAAGACTCTTTTTCTCTGTAAATGATCTTTCTTTATCTATAGTTTGCCTTCATCTTCTGCTCTGGAGATTCTAATCCCGGCGCATGCAATGAGTAAAGTTATGGGAAAAGGAGGAGGCAATTTGGAAAACATAAGAAGGGTTTGTTTCTGAAATCTTTTGATAATCTTTATTTCGGTTTTCTTCTTCTTCTTCTTTTTTCTTGATTTGGTGATTACCTCTATCTACTTCAGATATCGGGAGCGATGATAGAAATATCTGCTTCCAAAACGTCACATGGTGATCACATTGCTCTCTTATCCGGCACACTTGAACAGATGCGTTGTGCAGAGAACTTGGTCCAAGCTTTTGTTATGTCCACTTGAAAAAAAATAGTTAGGGATCATTAGGCCGAGATGAATTTTTTTTCCTTTTATCTCTCTGTCTCTAGCTTTTTGGTGAGTTTCATCACTTCTGCTTATCGTTTGTTTTAGCGAGCTGTTAGCACGATTAAATGTACTATATCTATAACTTATGGTGCCTTTGTTAGTTTCAAGCTTTTGCTTAATCCTCTGAGCTTAAACCGGCTCTGTTCTGCAGCTTTAATCATAGTTTGAGTCTTGCGACTCCTTCTTTTGCTATGTCATTTGGTTTGGTTCGGTTCAACACTTCAACGGTTATGTTTGTAGGCTCTCTTTAGGAGTTAGGAATAAAGACCCTCTCTTATTATGAGTAACGTAACTAACATACATCTATGCAAAAAGTACGTGAAGTCGTAAACGAGAATCCAAAAGTACATTTGTAAATAATAATATTATTAGACAAATCGTGATAATAAGTTAACGTAATTACGTAAATATGTATATGTTTGTGTTCATCACATGTACACTGATATACGGACTACGGAGGAATACAAACATATCATATGATTGGTTGGTTTTCCCATTTTATAATAAATAAATGTGTACGATCATAACAATAAAACTAAATAATTATGAGAAATAATAGTTAGATAGATGATCTGGAAATCGTGTTACTAATATATTTAGCTGGATTTTGATTAAATTATTCTCTTGAATTATGATGCAAGAGTGTGTTATTTAGGACGGAAGAATCTTGGATGTTTCATAATCTTTTGTTTCTATTTTTTTCAACTGATGTTGCTGCGTTTGCATTTAATAGTCACATGTTTTTCTCTGTTGTACTCCATTATTTTTCATCATATTCTATATTGGAATTATCGTAATTTTTTTATATAATTTTCCCACCAAGATTTTACATCTTTTCTTACAACAATTTAAAGCTCTCATTTAAACCCCCTATAAAAATATTCACTTGTTATATTATGAACTTCAGTACTTTTACTATGTGATATTGTACATGGTTTCAAGAACAATGAAATCCAAATGTAAGAGTTACACAATTTAAGAGAATATATATTGTACGGAGGCACGATGTGGCGTTTTTACGTCGATGATCAAAGGTGAGAAAAGGCGGGACGTGCAAACTAAGAATGGACTCATGACAGGATGTGCATGTGACACCAATATCTGCGGCTTTTTTTTTTTACTTACTTGCTAAGTCTCTTCCCTTATTGATTCAGATCTAAATCAATGCTATGTACTGTGTCATTTCAGAATTAACACATGACTTGTCCAAAACATTTTCACATCTTTTGTTTTTTCGTCCAACTATATATCATCTTAAATATATTGAGGTTGATTGTAGTAACGCTTAATTAACAAATTGTACTAAGAATGTATTATTGGTTATAGTCGGCAAAACTCTTCTTCGCAATTTCCTATTGTACGTAATTCTATTTTTAATAAAAGAAGAAGACTTTGATAAGTAAATCTTAAATGAAAGAAATGAGAAATATCAAATTTAAGAACTGACTTGTCTCTTCTCATATTCAAAATATAAGTAATTTTATTAGAAAACATTGCAAGAAAAAAAATTATGCATCTGATCATTTATCTTTTGCTACAAACCTCAAACGCAATAGTTAATCCAATGAATGGATTCTCGTTGAAACGATTTTCTAACAGAATTCTAAAAAACTAATCGAAACTCCAAATTTATTAGAGAAACAAATGATGTCTTCATTGCTAACACATTCATTCAATTTTGTTTTACCCAAATGGTGTTGCACTCCAAAGACGTAGATTGACCGTCTGCTAGCAATATTGAAACATCATTCCACACTGATTTTAAAGTATGAGAATAGATGGTAATATTGTTCACTTACAAAATTGTAATATTTCCCTCATAGTAATAGAATTAGTTCTTTTGCGCATTCACGTTATTCTAAATCCACCATTGATAACTGTGAATTGACAAGTTTTAATGTCCAAAACAATATCAGTATCAATACCCAAGTATCATTTCTCAACATATATTTATTTCGTTTTAGATTAGGTTGTCGTGTAGATCTTTTTCATGAGTACTAAGAAAATATTCTAAAGAATTTTGTTTTATTCCTAATTAATATATTGTTTTTTTGATGTCATCAATAAATAAATTTAAAGAATAGAAATAAAATTAAAAAATCTTTCAAATATTTGCATTGAAAACAAAAAAGAAAAACTAATTTAAAATAAAGATTAACTTTTAAAACTACAACTAATTCAAACGAAGGAAATATGTGAGAAATTTCAATTTTTTAAAATGGTGTCTAAACTAAAGTTGTTAAAATTGAAAAAATATATAAAATACATGAAAGTATGCCAACATATGTAATGGAGTTTGTGTTTCTGGCCAATCCTATGATTGGAATCCAAATTTCCATTTCATCGCCTAGTAAATCGAATTATCGAACTTATAAAGAACAAAAGAAATGTCCTAAGAATAGACTAGAGCATTAGGCAAATCCAATTCATTCTCAACAAATGACCTAACGACTTATCATGTGGTACAGCTAAGTCGAAAATCTTTTATTGAATCCACTATAATAATACAACTCTATATATCTCATGCGAATGAATAATAAAATCATCTTTGTATAAAATAATAATACACTCTACAATTATGTGTATAATATATTATGAGTCCAAAGACTAAATAATTACATAATTTTAAAATTAGGAAGAAAAAAAAA
>Ga0041059_1001854_pt1 | contig 16448 bp, 18 predicted proteins | sample AraColnosormetaG_FD_56232 | JGI IMG/M metagenome (GOLD analysis project Ga0041059, IMG submission 56232) | Arabidopsis roots microbial communities from North Carolina, USA - Col MF nosort | ecosystem: Host-associated > Plants > Roots > Unclassified | place: USA: North Carolina | collected...
ACTAAGGAACGCCGAGCAATACCATCAAAGGCAGAAAGGAATGAAATGAAGAGACAACTCAAAGCTATCAACAAGCCTGCAATCAAGAGTTTCAAGGTTGGTTTAGCCTTCCTTCTTCTTCCATGCTTATATTGTTTCATATCTAACTTTTTTTTCTTATGAACAGACTGAACATGGTGATATATTCGATTGTATCGATATTCACAAACAACTAGCATTTGATCATCACCTACTAAAAAACCACTCTGTTCAGGTTTGATTTTATACATATTTAATTCTCTCTTTATCTACTGTCTTTTCAATTAAAAGATGCCTCTCCTTAGAGAATGACTGACTTTGTATATGCAGCTAAGGCCAACAACAGTACCTGAATATATCACTGGAAACAACATTTCAGAGAGTTTTAGTCTTTTGCAAGAAGGTATAAGCTGTCCAGATGGCACAGTAATTGTAAAAAGGACTACAATGCAAGATCTTATGCATGCACAACGTTTGAAATCCATGGGATTCGAGGGCCCGAGACCTTTTCTCACAGAGACAAACAACATGAATTTTAATGGAAAATTCTACGTAAGAACCCTTATAAGTTGATAGTATATATAGCAACCACCATTTTTGTTTTCCACTTTCATTTTCTGAGTTTCTTTCTTCTTTATGGATATTAGGATGCAAGAGCTGATTATGGACCGAACCCTTTTGCTGGAGTTGCAGGAAACATTAACATATGGAAACCAAAAATCTTGCAAGATCAAGTTAGTATTGGATACATGGCAGTTAGTGGGGGGCCTATTGAAGAAGATTTCGCCAGCATTTCAGTTGGATGGATTGTAAGTTAATTCTGGTTCCTTAGCAAAAGTGACCATGTTCGTCAACTGTAAGTTGCATGAATTTAAAGTTGACAAAAGTTTGAAATATGTATATACAACAGGTGAATCCATCGATGCACCATGGTGATCATGTTCGTTTATACGCCTACTGGACTGTAAGTTTTGAATTATACTAGTAAGAGCTTACACCAATAGTTTCTTTATCAACTTGTCTGTGTCTTATAAGTTCTTTATGTATATGTTTCCTTATAATTGTGTTAATAGTTACATGGAAGCAGTACTGGCGGCTGCTACGGCATGTCATGTCCTGGATTTGTGCAAGTTAGCAAGACTATACCAGTTGGTGCCGTTCTTCAACCATTTTCCATCTATAATGGTCGACAATATGAATTGCGTTTAGGCTTGTTTCAGGTAAAGTCTACTCAACTTTTTATCACTTCTCTTAAAGTCATTTGAATTCATATTTCAAAATTGGGAACAGGATAGTGGCACGGGAAATTGGTGGTTTGTATTTAAAGAGGAGATTATTGGATACTGGCCAGCATCATTGTTCAAGTCCTGGATGGAATCTAACAGCGCAAATTATGCATCTTGGGGAGGGCAAGTGTATAGCCCTATCAGAGAGAAGAGTCCACCTATGGGAAGTGGTCATTGGCCTAGTGAGGGCTTTCATAAAGCTGCTTTTATTAGTGGCCTCAAACTCTTCGATGGTCACGGGAAAGTTTATAATCCAGGACGCGGGACAGTGAAGGTACATGAGAGCAGACCAATCTGTTACAAAGCCAGATATGTTCATGATGTTGATAAACCTTGGTTAAAATCTGTTTACTTTGGAGGTCCTGGAGGGTGCATAGGGTAATTGATCTACGAGATAAAGAGTAACAATATCATAAGATTTTAATTTTACACAGGCTATAGGAAAAATCAACAGATTTGAAATATATCTAAGCATTACTTGCGCTCTAATAAATAATAATAAAGTATTAGAAATTCACAACTTTCAGCACAAATTTCTATAGTTTATTGAGCATAGATTGATAGCTAACTCACCTTAAAGTACATTAAAAATAAAAATCTCATTCTCAACTGCAAAAAAATGTTACAAAGTCACATATGTTCATGATGATAAGGATCCTTGGTTAAGAGCTATTTACTGTGGAGGTCCTGCAGGATGCATTTGGACATAATATATGATATGCAGAGTTACAAGATAAATCTTATATATGTTTGTATGAATAATAAAGTTTCCATGAATCCTCCCAACTTTTTTGCAATAAGTTTGATGTTTATGCCTAATTGTAAAAATGTCACAATCTAATCATCAATTTACAATCCTTTCTAATACAGACATAATGATAACCAAAAATGTGGGTTCTACTGTTACTGCATTTGTCTGAAACATTTCTAAAGCCTCTTTTAATCATGTCTTAAATATATATACCCCTATCCATAGCATAGCTTGCCCCTACTCATAACCTCTAAACTCTTTAGACAACTAAATATATAATATAATGTCTGAACTTCATTCTTCTCTGCAGCTTCCTGTGTTAGACTTAACACAACCAATTGAGTCCTCTATACTGTCTTCTCTCTCTGAGGCTTGTAAAGAGTGGGGATTCTTCTATGTCACCAATCATGGAATCTCTAAAGAGATGTTCAGCAAAATTTGTTCCTTGTCCAGAGATGTTTTCAAAGCTCCTCTTGAATCAAAGCTCAAGCTTGGTCCCATTTCATATACTCCTCGGTACATCGCCTCTCCTTATTTCGAAAGCCTTGTTGTCTCTGGACCTGATTTCTCTGATTCTGCCAAAGCTTCAGCAGATGTTTTGTTCCAAGATCATCATAAACCAGAGTTAAGGTTGTCATTACAACACAAATCAGTGTTTCTTTTTACATATTGTGTGTTTCACATCTTTTTATTGGCTTGAACCTTTTACCTCTCCTCTTTTTTTGTTCAGAGAAACAATGCAAGAATACGGAGCTAAAATGGCAGAATTGTCCAAAAGACTCATAAAGATTCTCTTGATGATGACTTTAGGAGATGAAACCGGAAAGAGACTCTACCAAACTGACTTTAGCAACTGTCATGGATACTTAAGGCTAGTGAACTACACACCTCCACACGACGTGGAGAAGCAAGAAGAGCTCGTTGAAGGTCTCGGGATGCACACTGATATGAGCTGCATAACAATAGTCTATCAAGATTCCGTTGGTGGGCTTCAGATGAGGTCTAAAGAAGGGAAATGGATCGATATAAACCCGTGCAACGATTTCCTTGTTGTTAATATTGGAGACCTTATGCAAGCATGGAGTAATGGACGGCTGAGATCATCTGAACATCGAGTTGTATTGAGAAAGTTGGTGAACAGAGTCTCTCTGGCGTTTTTTCTCTGTTTTGAGGATGAGAAAGTGATACTTGCACCTCAAGAAATTGTGGGTGAGGGAAAACAAAGAAGCTACAAGTCGTTTAAGTGTTCGGAGTACCTGAAGTTCAGACAGAGCAATGAAGAAGGGAAGTTTGAGAAGATTGGTTTCACTGTCAAAGACTTTGCTGGACTAAAGCTGGCTCAACCAGATGATCCTTAGAGACCAAACTGGTGTTTCGGTTTAGAGATCACTAAACCGGTTTTAGAAGAAGAAAGATATTGTTGCGAGTGTTAACTAGTGGAATCAAAAGCTTTTGGATTTGATTTTTGTATTAAAAAATGTTCTGAGTTTTTCTATAACCATCTAAAGTAATGTTTCAGAGGTTTTTCGACATGTTTATTCAAAGTGGGAGTTTTTGTCAAAGCCAACATCATATGTATTCAGTTTCAATGTGAACAAAGAAGCGTAAGATAGACCCACAAGTGATTGTGTCCTGAAAAGGAATTGAGCAGCACTAAACACAACTTTTTCCCTAAGATTTTATAGTTTGTCTAATCCAACTTGATTTATACAAAGTTTAAGGGTCTTACCTTTATTTGTTCTTTTTGACTTGCTTAAAAGCATGTCTGTCTCAGTAACTGAATATTTTCTAGCAGGAACCACAGTTGAGTCAAAGTTTGCTTCCACTTCAAGATAATAAGTATTACTATTTAGCGCAAGTGGAGCCAAAACTCCATTGAAGATGTGTTAACAAAACAGACCAATATTTTAGCTTTCAGTTTTTAGTATGATATAAAAGCTTCTCGTACATTATAGGAAGGAATATACATGAATCCCTACAATGTTTCTATGCATTGAAAGACTTTAGAATATGAAAATGCGACAAGATGAAACTGTAAGAAAAAGCGAAAATTTGACTAGAAAATAAAAAGCTTATTCAATGCAAAAGGGTTTGTATAGCTGAAAACGAGTCTTACACATGTTCAAATCTTGGGAAAATCATGACTAAATTATTCTTCACTGAGGCCTAATAAGCAAAAATGACCAAATTGTTTTTCTATGGAAGTCAAGGGCTTACCTTCACGCCTATGAGCCTCCTCTTCTTCCTGAAGCTTTTTTATCCTTTCCTCATCAGATTTCAAATGATATATCTGTTTCCTCTTAATACCGCTTTCTTGTTTCCTGGCTCGAATTATTTGACCAATATGCTCCTCTCGCTTCTTAGCCTCTCAAACTCAGGTTGTCGAAGACGAATCACCCTGAATATTTCCTGGAAACAAAATTTCGCTTTGAGTTACTAGACAATAAAAATTGCAAGAAGTGATTGCTACATATGAAGATACAGTAGACACAACTTCACAAGCCAACTTACCTTATTATCCAACATTCTGGCCAACCTTTTCTTCTCCTTCAGGTCACTCTTAAGACGCTCAACCTCACGCTAAACAAAATAGAAGAGACTATAAGGACCTTTTTCGCCTAAACTCAGAACCAATATATAGAGATGCAAAACTACTGTAAGAATAAATTTCACCTGTTGCTCATTTTCATAAATTTTCCTTTCCTCTAGCAGTCGTTGCTGATATACAACACTTGGCTGCAAGTCTTCAGGCTTTTTATCTGCTTCAAAGTCATCGACATCAAGGGCCTCCTCCTCCAGAGCATCCGCTGACTACAAGCCTGCTCAACTTTCTCGTTAGCAGGTAAAAAGATCAGAAAGCACCATGAGAGCATCTTGTCTCTGCCCAACATTGATAAGCTCGGCAAACACGCAACATTCATACATCAAAGCATGAGTCAAAAAGGTAAGAATTTGCAATGTTACCATCTGTACGCTTCAATGCACTCTCAGGTTTGGTGAAAATCGCCATGATTCAGACAGGGTTGGACCCTGTGCACTAGCAACAGAGCAAACCCCAAGAGCCAGGCCTGGATTCAGACTAAAGTCTTAATAACCAGCAAACTCCTACTAACCTGAAACAACGATGATTTCAATGAAATATTAATCATCAAATCAAAGAAAAGATTGAAATTTTGACAAACCCACCAGCTAAAATCAATGGAAGCAGAATCATAAAGTTTTCTATTTTACAATTAAACAACTAATTCTCCAAAACCCATAATTCAGTTCATACTATCAAAACTTTTGAGCGAGTGTAGAAAACATACCCAGCGGTGAAATGGTTGATGATTCGGTGCGAACACTTACGAAACCAATCCAAAGAAACCAAAGATTCAATCTTGCGGGAGAAGAAGAACCAAAGAGCGAGAGGGACTTAGAGAGGGAGCGAAACGTAAGTTTAGAATTTTTTGGCATCCTATTTATACAAACAATAATAAATTACAAATAATCCCTTTTCGAGTCGGTTTACCGAAAACAGTTTAAAAAACAGAGTGTTTTGTTTTTCTTAAACCAGAAACCCTAGAAAATATGTAATGTTGAAATTTAACATCAGTTTTATAATCAAAATCTTTATGTACGAGAAATACGTAATCCAAAGTCTGAAAGAAAAAATAAAAAAGTGATCCAAGTCTGTGAAAAACTGACGACTTCTCATGGAGGCCGGAGAAGCTTGTTTACAGCCGTGTCAAGAACATCCACGTTTTTCCTCAGGTGCTTTCTGCAGATTGATTTATTAAGGATTCTAGAACAAATTTCTGTCTAAAATACGATAATGAAAGCTTTGAGCAGACATGTGTGTCTGTGTTCAACATTCAGACACAAACAGGTTGACACACATATAAGGATACAACCGAGCCGCCAAATTCTCAACGCCTTTAATTTCCTCGTTTAATCTACATGTTGAACCAAAAAAGAAATCATACCGGAAGCAAAAAGACGCAGGAGAAACGCATCTTGAAAGTTAGAGGTCAAGCTCAGGAATCTTATTAAAACTTCAGATGAAACAAAGTGTGAGATATCTCTGTCTTAAACTAATAAGCAACATATTTGGACATTGACTCACTGGACTATGCGATTACGTAGAGTAATAACGAGACCGTTATGAAAGTACCTGAGGCAAGAGTTGATGTACCGGTTCCCTTTGGTGGCTGCATCTAGAGCTAAAAAAATTCATAGAACAAAGAAAGGTGGCTCAAGTTGATTGCTCATATATAAATGGAAAACTGAATCTATTGCTCAAAACAGGTAGTGTTATTACCATTTTCCTGAAGCCGTCCCGCTGCCTCTCCAAAGCAAGCCATGTGATCAACCGAGCTACCAGTAGCCTAAAACACCATCAAGGAAGTCTCATAAACAACACACACACAAGGAAAAGAAACAGTTTTCATGAAAACAAACAGTCATAGGACATTGAACAAACTTAGCAATGGTTTCAATGCAGCAAAAGATTATGATCATTCCACAGCTCAAAACATAAACATTGAAATTGGTTTTCCATTTATTGATGAAATCTCATAATTTGAGCTCTGCTAGCTCCTAAAGTTTCTTAATTTATGACATGAAAAGAGAAATTCACAAAATTGATGGATTTTGAACCCTAGACTTTAGTTTTCCCCAAATGTCAAATTTTCTAGGCAATGTAACCGAAGAAACAAAAATCGATTCACAGAAGCGTCTTCTAACCTCAGAAAGAGTTGATCGGAGGGAAACAAAGAGAGACGAAAAGCTCTCCGCGATTGCCTGCGAATCCTTCTCCACCGTAGCAAGTGTTTTTAAAATCTCCCCTTGGTTCAACGACGAAGGCTCCGATCTTCCTTCGTGGTCTTGTTCCGGACTAATTTCCGCCGCCGAATCTGCCTCCACCGGCCGAACCACATCAATTTCAGCTCCGGCATCCATTTTCCGGTGAATGTACTCGATGTTGCCTCAGTAATGACAGTAAGATGTATCTGTTCTCCAAGTTTTAAAAAACTACAAATCCACCCCACTAATATTTTAACTTTTCATAATATGCTTAAACATTTTAAAAGTTTCAATTTAATACCCTTTCAAGAATCATGCATTTGCTGTTTTGCTTTGATGAAGCTTCAACAAGATTTGTTACCACATTGGAGGAAAAATACCAATTCATATGGTACAAAGTGGTAAAAAATGTGAATCAGGCTCGTATAAGACATAAGTCACCTAAACTAGACATTGACTCATCATCAAAAGTCTACGTTAGAAAATTCAATGACGATTAGTCAAATTTTGTACAGCACAAGAGGTTGAAATTGAAACGCCTGTATAAATATTACATCTTCCAAGATTTGAGGTTTTAATTTCAGACATCAAAACAAAAAAGGAAAGAGTAAATAAAATGGTCAAGTTTTTAGTAATCTTCTGGTTTGTGGTCATAAGCTTTAGTCATGTCTCTGCACAGGTATGCCTTGAAAGATCTGGTTTCTTCACACCCAATAGTACTTACGACTTAAACCGCCGAGTCCTGCTTTCTTCTCTTCCTCTAATGTCACAGCTATCGACGGCTTTTACACGACATGGATCGGGGAACATCCAAACAGAGCATATGGTCTAGGGATGTGTGTCCCAGGTACTGATGCACACTCTTGTTCTGATTGTATCATCCTTCAAATGCTAGATTGTTGCAGAATTGTACTAATCAGACAGAAGCTATAGTCTGGAGAATTGATAGAACAGTTTGTCTTGTACGTTACTCAAACCGCTCGTTTTATAGTTCCCTTGGTATGGAGATTCTGAGGAGTGATAACTATACCAGAGATTTTCAAGCTAACTTGACGGATTTGGAAATTACATGGGAGGCTTTGATGATTCGTATGATAGACCAAGCTTCATATTTGTACTATGCAGCCGGGATACGAAAGCTTGAGACGTCTATCTCACGCATTTACGGTTTTGTGCAATGCAGTAGAGACTTATCTCTTCAAAACTGCACCAAGTGTCTACAACAAAACGTGGTTGAGTATAGGTCATGTTGCCGTGGGAGACAAGGAGGTATTATTTTGAGGCCAAGCTGTTTCATTCGATGGGAGCTTTATCCGTTCTTGGGACTTTTTGATAATATTCGTCCTCGTCAAAAAGGTAAGACCATGGGTCCATGTTTTAAGTTTTTTTTATAGCTATGTTCGTAGTTTGAGACTAATATTTTTCCTAGGGTTCGTGCAGATGGCAAAAGCATTTCTACAGGAGCTATTGTGGCGATTATCGTTGTTCCCATCTTATTGCTTGCTCTAGGAGTTGGTCTTTGGAAGAGGAGAAAAGCATATAAAACAAAGACAACTAAAAGTAAGTTTTCTCATGTTTTGAAAACATAAAGTTGATAGTGGTCTTGAATAAGAATTTGAGATATAAATGTTGAATGTCCCTTAGAAACTCTCTGGATACACTATATAATTATGATTTCGTTTTGCAGTAGCAGATGATATTACAACTTCAGGTTCACTTCAGTTCGAGTTTAAAGCAATTGAAGCTGCCACATGTAATTTTCATAATGTTAACAAGCTTGGTCATGGTGGTTTTGGTGAAGTTTACAAGGTATAATGTTTGTCTCTAGTACTTTTTTTGTGTTAGAGAGAAAAAACAGAACATGTTCTGATAATTATGTGAAGATCATATGACTTGGCAGGGAACATTTCCGAATGGAACAGAAGTTGCTGTGAAGAGGTTGTCTAAAACGTCAGGACAAGGTGAAGAAGAGTTCAAGAACGAGGTGTTTCTTGTAGCAAAGCTTCAACATAGAAATCTTGTTAAGCTTCTCGGGTATGCTGTCAAAGGAGACGAAAAGATATTAGTCTACGAGTTTTTGCCTAACAAAAGTCTCGACCACTTCCTCTTTGGTAAGAAAAGAAACAGATGATAGGGTTATATTCTCTGAAACCTTAGTTCTTGATCTCATAGTCTAATTGCTTAATACATGGGATTTTTGCAGACCCGGTAAAGAAGGGTCAACTAGATTGGACAAGAAGATACAACATTATTAATGGAATTACTCGAGGGATTGTGTATCTTCATCAAGATTCACGGCTTACAATCATACACCGTGACCTCAAAGCGGGTAACATTCTCTTAGATGCCGATATGAACCCGAAAATCGTGGATTTTGGTGTGGCTAGGAATTTTAGAGTGGACCAAACTGAAGCTACCACAGCAAGAGTAGTTGGAACAATGTAAGTAATTTTCCATTTTAGTTATATAATCTGTTTGTACTTATTGTTGTTGATAAAAGTTGAAACTGGTATGCGTTGTATTTTTCAGCGGTTACATGCCACCCGAATATGTGACGAATGGGCAGTTCTCGACGAAATCTGATGTGTATAGCTTTGGAGTATTGATTCTGGAGATTATTGGTGGGAAAAAGAATAGTAGCATCAACGAGACAGACGGCTCAATAAGTAACTTAGTCACATATGTTAGTATATTTCCAATGCCATCTCAAACTTTTCTACTTCTCTTAGCAAAATGATCATAGCTCTCAACATTTAAATTAGTTTCTTGATAAATGACTTGAATAGGTATGGAGGCTTTGGAACAATGAACCATTGTTGGAACTGGTAGACGCACCCATGGGGGAGAATTATGATAGAAATGAAGTCATTAGATGCATTCACATTGGATTGTTATGTGTTCAAGAAAATCCTGCTGATCGTCCAACGATGTCTACAGTCTTTCATATGCTCACAAATACTTCAATTACTCTACATGTGCCTCAACCACCAGGATTTGTCTTTAGGGTCAGATTCAAGCCAAATCCCTTAGCTGATAGATTGCAGCGTGGTCCGTCTACTAGCATGTCTTTTTCTTGTTCTGTATCGGTCACGTGTGTTAGTCCTCGTTAAAAGCGAGGCTAATGTTGTATATGTAGATTCTTTCATAAACCAATTATTGACAAAAATGAATAGCTTAATATCAATTAGTCTGGAAGGATAACCTAAAGGTTTTCACGTGTCCCACGATAATTCAAATGAGTGAAGTTACTCGTGAATATATGTGCATGGCCTTTCATGTAGAAAATATAACTTGTTATTTAGTTGATAAGAACCAGATTTCCTAAACATGCACACATTATCTGAACCAACTAAAGGAAAAGAAACAGGCAAAGAAGAGCTCTGTAATAATCCTCTGTTTCGTATTCTAAGCTTCAGTGCCGTAATATAAATATACTTATTTTCAAAAAGAAAAGAAAATGAACATTGGAAACGGTTTGATTTAGACGAAATCTTTGTATATAGTCACTTTTAGTGAATAGTTTTGTCTTCAACGAGGAGCAACACTAGTAATGGAAGCATCATCGATTGAACAGAGAGCAAGCCTATCCACAGATGAACCTACTTCTCCTACTTGTTCATGCCTACCCCGAAAGAAAAATCCAGGTTGTTTAGGCACGGCGAGAACAATCGAGCTAGTAGTGAGCATTTGGACGATCGCTGACATGTTTGGACGATCATCAACATCTTCCTGAACACATAGTAAAGCGATATGGATGCACCTCGTAATATCATGTGTTTGATAATTATCTCCAAATGACGGATCCACAAGGTCTAATTGTGACCCATTGCTCCATAGTCTCCAAGTCTATTGAACATTTTAATAATTTATTGTTATAGTCACTTTTAAATAAAGCAAAAAATGAAAATGAAAGTCTTAAGCTCTATACTCACATATGTAACCAAGTTGCTAACACTATCATCCATTTGATAGAGACTACTGTTCTTCATGCCGCTTATAATCTCAAATACTAAGACACCAAAACTGTACACATCTGATTTCATGGAGAACTGGCCGTACATAGCATACTCGGGAGCCATGTAACCACTGCCACAATACTAAAAATGTTGAGTCCATAGAAGCATAATACAGTCTATAGAGAGGCAATAAATGTTAAGAGAAAAACTTACTAGGTTCCCACAACTCTTCTCGTATTGGCTTCTGTTTGGTCCATCCCAAAAATCCTCGCCATTCCAAAATCTGCAACTTTGGGGTTCATATCAGCGTCCAAGAGGATGTTGCCCGCTTTGAGGTCACGATGTATGATTGTGAGTCGTGAATCTTGATGAAGATAAAGAATTCCTCTAGCAATTCCTCCAATGATCTTGTACCGTCGTGTCCAGTCTAGCTGTCGTTTCATCGTAGTGTCTGCACATGCAAACTGAAATTGTTAGAAACAAAGAATGGCATGCAATTTGAACAAACTATCATAGGCTAAGTATTGAATTTAACTGACCAAAAAGAAAGTAATCGAGGCTTTTGTTGTGCACAAACTCGTAGACAAGAATCTTCTCTTCTCCTTCCAGACAATAACCAAGCAGCCTTACCAGATTTCTATGCTGAAGCTTTGCCACAACAACAACTTCGTTTTCGAACTCTCTTTCACCTTGTCCAGATGTCTTTGATAGCCTCTTCACCGCAACTTGTACTCCACTAGGAAATGTACCCTACTTAAGTAATATTTTTGATAAATATTCATAAGGAACTGACTGTAAGATTAATCATGAAAATGAAGATGTACTCAAATGCAATTCTGAAGAAGTCAGTTCTTGTTACAAATGAAGGACGATGATAATTAATAACTAGTGCTTGTTTGTTCCGCAACTGTGAAATGAACATCCTCATATAGTGAAGCTCTGTTCAATGGTAATACCTTGTAAACTTCGCCGAATCCACCTTGACCAAGCTTGTTAATCGGCAAAAAGTTATTCGTTGCTGCCACAATTGCCTTAAAATCAAACTGAAGTGAGCCTGCAGTTGTAATACTATCCCCATCTGTAGCAACAACTTAAACAGTTTAATACATCAGAGACTATTCACTTGACCTATAAAGAGGAGTATTTTACTTTCAGCAAGTGGTTCCGTGACTTCCGTGTCTTTTCTCTTTACGTTTAACAACGGTATCGCTCCAATCATCTTTTTTCTCCTCTTAGTGCGGACACTAAAAACAGCTACAAAGAGCAGAAGAAGGGCAGTGATTGAAACAACAACAGCAATAATTATGACAGAGGAGTTTCCGCCTTTTCCTGTATTCTCAGAAACAATTTTTATTAGAATACATATGAACCCTGGTTTTAGCAAATCTTTGAACTTCTCAAAAGAAACTGCGCTTAAACATGTAATCAAAGGAAATCGACTGTTCAGACCAGGTCGTGGTGAAGGAATTGAAGTTGGCGGTGGTGGAGGAGCTGAATTCTGCTGCGGTTGAGGTGTTGTAACGGCGGATTGATTGTAGAACAGGCAAAGCTCGAATCTTGAACTACAGCTCGGTACAATAAATTGTCCCCCAATTTTTTCAGTGGGTAATTGATTGATGATCTGTTGCAGACAACTCAAACAGTCTTGTCTTGTAAGATCATGAGTGCACTGAACCAGTGTGTACAAACTATGCAACGTCGTAAAATTGGCACTTCTCGCGTCGAATCTTTTGGAACTGTTGGCAGCTGCGATGGTGGCTTGGTTCATCGTGGTTAAAACCAAATCTTTGAACCGGGCTTGTTCGTTAGATGTCATATTCTGACTGTTAGCCAAGATAATTCCTCCATTGGTATTAGAAGTTGAGAGGATATTCCGGTTAGAGTATCTGAGTGTACACTGATCGTAATAGAGTGTGACTTCTTTCTCGATAGGACACCGAGTTGAGGTTTCGTTGACGGCAAAAGAGACGCATCTACGGCAAACTTCCGGTGAGACATCTCCACGGCAATTGAAAAGTCCTGTTACCCTGTCGGGGTGTTTTCCTGCCGTGGCGTTTTGGAATCCAGTGGAGTATGAGGCGGAGGGGGAAGAGAGAGTAGACAAAAGGGTTATGAGATTAGTCATGTAAGTGCTGCTTCTGGGAAAAGTTGCCCAGCTGGGACAAACATGGTATACATAAGTGGGATCTAGAGCAGATGTTACCACAAGGTTCGAGTATCTTAGCGTACACTCATCATAAAAGAGCGTGACATCTCTCTCGTTCGGACACCGAATTAAGGTGTCCTTGACGGCAAAGGCGACACAGTTATGGCAAACTTCTGGCGGGAGGTCTCCACGACAATCAAAAAGTCCGGTGACTCTGTCCGGAAAGGTTCCGACGGCGTCGTTTCGGAATCCACTGGAGTAGCTAGAGGAGGCGTCGGGGGAAGAGAGAAAGGACAGAAGGGTTTGAAGGTTAGAGAAGTAAGCGCTGTCTCTGGAGAAAATTGTCGTATTGGGACAGCTGTGGTATCTGTAAGTAGGATCTTGAGCAAAAACTCTGAAGCTAGTGAGAAAGGAGAAAATGAAAAGGAAGATGAAAGAGGCCCAAGAAGACATAATGGTTTTTCCTCGATTTAAGTTTTAGTCGCTGGGAATCCAATAGATTAGCCTGAAACAGAGGATGCATGGTTTTGTGAAGAGTGACGGACCAAAATTCAAAGTCAAAGTAAACGGTCTTGTTGCACTGTGGAAGAACGTAACTCAAGCTTTCGATGAAGGCACAATGAAAGAGAGAACGAAAAGAGCCATAACTTCTTCTTGACGAGTAAGTCTGTGACTTTCACAGCGTTTGTTACACGTTCAGTAATGGATTTTGGCCTACTAATCAACCATTTAAACTAAAGGGTTTTGTAAAATGTAAGAAGAGTACTCAAGCTTAATTGTAAGGAAGTTAGGAAGGCGTAAAAGAAGATAACCGAATGAGGCATAACCGAAATTTATTCTTCTCCTTTTCTTTCTGTTTTTTCTTTGTTTATGGGTCCTGATGAAGAGTCTGAAGCCAGACACTAATTATCTGTAAGAGAATACAATTTCTTTTACGTCAGTCAACTTACCAAAAAAAGAAAAAATAATAAAACGGTTGTTACACTTCATTCCAAGTAAATACATTTTGTTCTACTAAACTACTAATCAAACATGTAGTATACGGCTATACTGAAGGTTTTCTTTTTAAATTTGCTTTGTGTGGAATTTTAACCAATAAGGCCCCTAGGCTTTTAGAAAAGGCTGATTCATGTTAACTAAAATGCACGAAACGATATTTAACACTTGTTTTCATTTCAAGAATTATGTTTTTTTTGGGGGCTTAAATTAGGGCTTGGCGTAATTGTTTGTGTTAGCTTAGCTTAGCTTATATATACTTTATTCGTGCCTATAATTGTTTGGCTTTCTTAAGTTCTGATTAGTCTTTTCAATAGTTCTGATTAATCTCCCCGTTTTAATTATTCGTCTTCCCTAAAACGATGCTATAAGTGAAGAATACTTGATAAAGGGGCAATCGATCTAAAAGGATTTGGTGGTTGTAGAACCCTGAAGTATACGTCACAGATTAACAAAACTGATTCTCTTCTTTACAACTACAATGTTTGTATCACCGAAACTTATTTTCTTACTGAACTGAATATAATGTATAGTTTACAGCCTAAAATTTCAGAGAAACTTACTATGTTCCTTATTTGTGGAGAATCAAATGATGTCTGGCTATTTTTTTTGTTTTTATTTTATTTTCAGACATGATGAGGAAAAACCTGCTCGTTCATATATTAACCCGACTCTAATCCCTCAGATAATGGGTCCAGTTCACGCCTGCTTTGGGGGAAAAATCCCGGTATGCCAGGCGCTGGCACACTGATTGTGTTACTGGTAAGCATTGAGACAATGGTTGACAACTTTGGACGGTCTTCTGGATTCTCTTGAACACATAAAAGAGCAATATGGATGCATCTAGTGACTTCATTACTCTGATAGTTCCTTCCTATGGACGAATCCAGCAGCTTTAGTTGCGAGCCGTTTCTCCAAAGCCTCCAAGCCTAACACAATGTACGTACAATTAGTTAACTCTAAAGTAAGATGCTTAGTCAAATTTTTAGCGTTAGTAAAAAATGCAACAGTTCAGGTCTTTATGCGTACATAGGTAACCAAGTTGCCAGCAGTAGTAGTTTCATCGTTCTGGTAGAGGCTGCTATTCTTCTTGCCGCTAATAATTTCAAGAATCAAGATTCCAAAGCTGTAGACGTCAGATTTCATGGAGAATTTGCCATGCACCGCATACTCGGGAGACATGTAAACGCTGAAAACGTACAAGTCAGGTTAAAAAAAACAGAGCAGGGATTAACGAAATTCAGGTTTATCGGTTATATGAGCAGAACTTACAAGGTTTCAGCTATCCAGTTCGTATTGCCTCGACTTTCCTCCATTCCAAAAACTGTGGCCATTCCAAAATCTGAAATTTTTGGGTTCATATCGGCATCTAAGAGAATGTTGCTGGCTTTGAAGTCACGATATATGATTGTGAGCTGTGGATCTTGATGAAGATGTAGTATCCCTTGAGCAATCCCTCCAATGATCTTGTATCGCCGAGTCCAGTCTAGCTCACCTTGCTTTTCAGGATCTGCACATCTCCATGTACAATCATTTACTTTAAAGCTGTAGAAGAATCCTTTGAGTAATCATTCTGTTAAAGGGAACTATACCGAATAGAAAATAGTCAAGGCTTTTGTTGAGAACAAACTCATAGATCAAAAACTTTCCATCTCCTTGCAAACAGAACCCAAGAAGCCTAGCCAGATTCCTATGCTGAATTTTTGATACAAGAACAGCCTCGTTCCTGAACTTTTTTGTGTCTTGTCCTGATACTTTCGAGAGCCTCTTCACGGCAACTTCAGTTCCATTTGAAAACTTACCCTACAGAGCATTGAATGAAACAACAATCGCCATTTATTACCAGTAACTTAGCCTATGTGTTTGACTTGGCAAATTTGGCAAACCGATAGCTTAATACCTTGTAAACTTCCCCAAATCGACCTTCGCCGAGCTTATTGCTCTTCGAAAACTTATTCGTTGCAGCTTCAATTGTCTTAAACTCGTATTGCAATGAATTTGTAGTAGAAACATCACTATCAGCTGAAAAGAAAGCGTGTATTAGTTATGCTTCGTCTCTTGGCTAAGGAGACAATATAGGCTTATAATGAAAAAAAAATACCGATAAAAAGCATAAATCACAAGACACTAACATTCAAATTCAGTTCTTTGCAAAGACTTTCTCCTCCAGCAAATAAAAAATCCTAGAACAACTAGTATCAAGACGATGACAACTGCTGGAACGGTAATCACCACTACAATTCCAGCTGAGACTCCCCTGCTATCTGTTCATGACATAGATAATTGAGTTTATTTCAGTTTTTTCTTACAGGCATAGTTTAATCGGTTTGAATACTTACCATTATCTGTAGTGTTCGCCCCGTGACCTACAGAAGGTGGTCGCGGTACATTCATTGGAGGTTTCGGAGGAGTAGCCAAGGTAATGTTATGAAAAGCCTTAGAGAATGTAAAAAGCTGCCACCGGAAAAAGCAGATTGGCCGCATAACATAGCCTCCAGTATTATTTCCAC
>Ga0041059_1001855_pt1 | contig 16443 bp, 10 predicted proteins | sample AraColnosormetaG_FD_56232 | JGI IMG/M metagenome (GOLD analysis project Ga0041059, IMG submission 56232) | Arabidopsis roots microbial communities from North Carolina, USA - Col MF nosort | ecosystem: Host-associated > Plants > Roots > Unclassified | place: USA: North Carolina | collected...
TTTTTTTTTTTTTTTTCAAAACTAAATGATGTTCTCATTTTTCATCCAAATTTTATCATTTTCAACGTTTTTAGCCATTTATATATGCAGTTTGTTTTATTATTTGTTGATTTGTGTTTAAGTAAATAACAATTAAAATGCTTTGGCTTTAAAATGTTTGATGTTTAAGGTTTTTGCATCTTTTCTAAATAAAAACATTGGTTTAACCATTATTAAATATTTTAACTTATCCCAAATTTTGCCTATTCAAACTCACAATGTTTCTTCCTTAAATTATCTTCCTTACTTCTTGCTTGTGAAGTGTGAACATGTTTTCATTTTTTCCACTCTTAAATTTAGTTAGATCAATTATAATGGGCAATTTACGCATAAATCACAATTAATCAATAAGTTTATAAATAGATAAACCAATTAGAAAAGGTGTTGTTTATTTTTAATTTCCAATTTTTTTTACTGTGAAAGATGAATCCTTTTATGGCTTTATCAAAAGAAAGTATTAGCAAATAAAATTTTAGGCAAGGATAGATAGTTTAGGCGTTAAAAAGATAGTCAAAGGATTAACTTAATTACGTTTTGCACCGACTTAAAAGCAAACCAAAAATCTAGAATCGGAGTAGTAATTACCGGAGCATTCATATTTAGTACGTTAAGCTTGCTGAGTTTTATAGCACGAAGAATTGACCAAAAGGTTTACAAATCCGTTTTTTCAATATTTATGCGTGATAGTATCATATTAACTAGAAGAAGAAAAACCATTAGGTTTTGTAAACTCTATAAGTAGGAAGAAGGTTCAAGATTCAAAGCCTATATCCTAATTCTATTCCTTCAACCTAGTAAACACACACAACAAAATTCCGCAATGAGATTGTTCTTAATATTTGCGATTCTGTGTGGTTTTTACAATGAAGCCTATGGGAAAGGTTCTTTAGATATCGATATGAAACTGAAGTCTCTTAATAAGCCTTCCTTGAAGACCATCAAGGTATGGACTAAATCTAAATGCGAAGATATGACATTTTCTGTATATTTTTTGGTTTCTAAGCTCCCAAATCGATTTGTAGAGCGAAGATGGAGATATAATAGATTGTATAGATATCTACAAACAACATGCCTTTGATCATCCCGCTTTAAGGAACCACAAGATTCAGGTAAACAAATTCTACTATATAACGATCATATAAATCAAAGATTTTGTATATACAAAATTTGGTTATATTTTGCTTTGGACCTAGGAAAGTTTCTATCTTTACCTAATCTACATTTATACATGCAGATGAAACCGAGCGTGGACTTTGGTACAAAGAAAACTACTATTCCAAACAACGGTTCTTCGGAACAAATAACGTCTCAAATTTGGTCTAAATCCGGAAATTGTCCCAAAGGGACAATACCGGTACGTAGAGTTAGTAGAGAAGACAAACAGAGCCTCTTCACCGTCTCATTTTGGGAGGAAAACTCCTCACAGATATAGCTTTCTCGACAAGGCTCTTCAACACAAGGGTAGTTTCAATATAACAGCTGCAAAAATAACTCATGCCCGCCCAAAGCTTCGATCGGTACGTTAAACATAATTTATTTTGTTATTCGTATCTACATTCATAGTTTATAATTTTCCTTCTCTTTGCTAATAAAAATGAAAAGAGAACCAAAAAAACAACACATCCATTCAAAAGCTAAATCGTTAGACTAAAACCTATATATGGTTAACTAGAAAACACTTATTGTTTGTTAATGATATAGGAGGCTGTCCTTATGGCCTTAGGGTATAATTTTATTGGAGCTCAATCCGATATAAATGTATGGAACCCTCCGAGGGTTCAGGCTAGCGACTACAGCTCTGCTCAGATATGGCTGCTTGGTGGCCTCTCAGATACTTTTGAAAGCATAGAAGCTGGTTGGGCGGTATATTTTTACTTCCATCGAAGTACTATATCTCGTATTTGAGGTAAATTTTAAACTGATCGCTATCAACCTATTTCAGGTGAATCCAAGTGTTTTCGGAGACTCCCGCACACGTCTTTTCACATATTGGACTGTAAGTAATAACATCACTAAATCACTAATGACTTTATAACATCTTAAATCTCTTCCATGAGTTCATAACTTCTCTTTCTATTTGGATTTGCAGAAAGATGGATACTCTAAAACGGGGTGCGTCAACCTCTTATGCGCAGGTTTTGTGCAAACAACTACTAAGTTTGCATTGGGTGCAGCAATAGAACCCGTTTCGACTACCTCGCAAAAACAACATTTCATCACCGTGAGCATGTTCTTGGTAACATTTTTGCCTTATACACATATCCAATGTTTTAAAAGTAGTCTAGGTAGTTGTCTATGCTTTGATAGACCGTAAAGATTGGAGTTAGGTGTTTATGTTATTAAGCGGAGTTAAACACATTTAGGCAGTCCTTAGATTCGTTTTTTTTGCTTTTATCGTATGTGTTTTGGTTAATGCCTCAAAGTTGGCGTTATAAATCAAAAATATGAAGCAATAGTTTCCTTTGGCACATGTTTTAGAACCTGCATATATACTCTTTTAGCTTACAATGTTTAATGATCGACTATGTTTGCAGGATACCAACAGCGGGAATTGGTGGTTGACATGTGCTAACAACGTGATAGGTTATTGGCCGGGGACACTCTTCGCCTACCTCAAACATAGCGCAACCGCTGTGCAGTGTGGTGGAGAAGTACATAGCCCAAACGTGGGGAAGAAGCCACATACAAGAACTTCAATGGGGAGTGGGCAATGGGCCTCTTACCTCTGGGCTCAAGCTTGTTACCACAGCAACATTAGAATCAAGGACTATTCCTTGCAGATCAAATACCCCAAATATCTGTCCGAGTACGCTGATGAGTACGAGTGTTATTCTACAAAGCTCCACCGGAAAACATACATGTCAGAGCCCTACTTTTACTTTGGAGGACCTGGCCAGAATTCTCGTTGTCCTTAATCTTTGGGTGAATTTGTTAATGTTCATTCTCTTTTTTTGTTAGTCTTAACGATATGTACTGAATTACAAACGTCGATTACATAAATTAACAAACTGCGAAATCTAAAAGAACGTTGAAAAAGAACAGAAAGTGAAATAACTAGATATTCTCAGTATTAGTCAAATGATATATGCAAATGTAAGAATATAATGTACTTAATTATTAAAAACATATACAGACAAGTTTCATATTGGATATTACTTTTTAAATGGATTTCAACAAAAATAATAATTTGTCATTGTATGCGATAATACTTCTACACGATTTGGTAACGATTTCTCTCGAACCGAAAAACAAAAACTAATCACCGTTTAAGTTTCTTCATTTTAGTTTCATATCATTGATATGTTGCGTTTTTGGTGTTTTACGTCTTTTAGTATTGAGTTATTTATCGTATCATAGTCCGTCTTTTGCGTCTTTTCGGTCGTGTCTTGAGTCATTTGCAGGTTTTAGGTGTTTAAGCGGGACATAAATATTTTCGCGACTTATCGGGCTCATTTGGACCAGAAAAGATAGCAAGAATCGAGAAATCGTCCGCCAGCACTGGATCGATCGATCCCAGGTGATCTGCATTGATCATCATCAGCCTTACACACAAAAAGGCTATCATCTGCAAAAAGTAAATGGTGTATAGAAGGACCTTCAGGAGAAAACCTCATACCACTGATGAGACCTTGCTGTTCAGCTCTGTTTAGAAGATGCGATAGTCCTTCAGTACATAAGACGAAGAGGAAGGGAGACAAAGGATCACCTTGTCTGAGACCTCTCTGTGGAACCACAAGACCATGCGGGTGGCCATTAACCAAGACAGTGTAAGACACAGTAGTCACACAAGACATCACCAACTCAACCCAATCATTATGAAAACCCAAAGCCAACAACAGGTGACGCAGATAACTCCACTCAACACGATCAAAGGCCTTAGAAAGGTCTGTTTTTATGGCCATAAAATCCTTAGACATTGAATCATGAGTTCTCAGCGAGTGGACAATTTCATGAGCAATGAGAGTATTGTCTGAGATTAGCCGCTCTTCTACAAAGGCAGACTGAGTGGGCGAAACAAGATCAGCAAGGATAGGCTTTAGTCTTGAAACCAGAATCTTTGAGATTACCTTATACATCACTGAACAAAGACTGATGGGCCGAAGGTCAGCCATAAGACTAGCGTTAGTCTTCTTAGGGATTAAACAAATTTAAACAAATTTATCATATAAGTCTAATCGTTTATTTTCTTGCATTTACATTTGAGAAAACCAAACAAACACCCTTTTCGCTTTAGGTAAGAACGAGTCTCGGAAATCCTTAGAGTATCTTTGGTCCTCGTGGATCGACCTCGCATATACTACATTTCGGTTAAGTGTATCGAGCAATTACTCAAGCAATAAATCATCATACCTTAGATATAATTTTCTTACTTAAATTATGAATTCATTGCTTAACAAAAAAATATATAACCCAATGAAAGGATTTTTTTAGAAATAAAAAGAGACCACAACAAAACATAAGCAAATTTTGATTTTATCCACAATATCGAAACGAATGTCATTTGTTAATTGCACAACACAACCAAATGACTAAAACTACATCATTTTTCTTGAAAACAAAATCAAAATTTACACATTTCATTTGCAATACAATTTAACTACCTATTTAATCATAATAAACTTGATTTTTGTTCTACACACTTCATCTTGATGAATAAACGCTAAAAGCAATTATATCAAACTAATATGTATAACATATCATATCAAATCTATATTATAGTTAATATTAAAATAGTTAACAAATAACAAAATCAAATTCAACAAACTAACAAAAAAAAACCTTTAACAATAGAATGGCGTAATGGTGCTTTTGAAGAGTTTTTTGGTTTGGTGAAAAAATAGGAAATTATCTATTTGTTTGAGTATATGGAATCTTTTCCCTTTTAGGATTAATAAATGATTGTAATTTCCAAAATTATTGAATTTTATAAAATAAGATTGTACAAAATCTGAAATCCTTTTAAAATTTTAAGGAAAAGTAATTTTTGTTTTGTTTTAAACTTAGTAGACTCTAATAAAAATTAGTAAATTATTTTTTAATTTCTATTTATATTTAATAAGATACATCTAGTTTTCTCCTATATCCATTTTTTTGAAAAAATTTAGTTTCCTTATACTTATTTTTAAATTTATAATTTCTTACAATTATCCTTTTATAGCCTTTAAATTAATAAAAAAAACTTTCTATATACGTGTCAAATAAGATCAATAAAATTGACATGTTGCATAATCCTATTAGTTATTTTGAAAATCATACTTTATATAATAAGATATATATATATATATATATAATATTATTTTTATTATGTTAGAAATCCTCATATAAAATTTTCTATTTGTTAAATTATTAATGGTAATTAACGTTAATACAATAACATCAAATTAGTATTAGTATTGCTTAAATTCAAACATTAATATATAGGAAAACAAAATGAGATTTCAAAATTATTTATCAATATTTGTTTAGAATTTAATATTAGATTTAAAATTCAATGAAAAATATAAGTTAACATAAAAATTAATTAAAAACATTGAAATATTAGTATGGTATTGATCAGATACACATATTAATATATATATATATATATATGTTATTTCATCAATAAAAAGAAATATTTAGTCAAGTTTCTCAAACTAAATTGAACTAAAAATAGTGATATTATATTAGTGAGAAAGCTTATGTGTTTTGGATCGACGTAATTAAAAGCAAAGCAAAATATAGGAGTAGTAACTACCAGAGCATTCATATATATTTGGTGAGTAGTTATTTTAAAATAAATAAAAAACATATTTGGTAAGTTGAGCTGTTTCATATCAAAGATTTTGTTTACCATATATAAGTTTCCCAAATCTGCAGATGATTGTTGTCATGACTTCCGTTTTTTCTCAATCTTTGTGTTGATATTAATGTGATTGATATTATCACATTAATTATATAAAAAACACCTTATTGTTTTGTAACCTTTATAAGAATGAAGTTTCAAGATTCAAAAGCCTATATCCTAAGAACTCCAAGACAAACAGCCACAATGAGATTTTTCTTAATCTTTGTGATTTTGTGTGGTTTTTACAATGAAGCATATGGGAAAGGTTCTTTAGATATTGATCTGAAATTGAAGGCTCTTAATAAACCTGCGTTGAAGACCATCAAGGTATGGACTGAATCTGAATACGAATATATAACATCTTTGTTATAGTTTTTGGTTTTCTGAGTTTCCAAATCGATTGTAATTTTATTTGTAGAGCGAAGATGGAGATATAATAGATTGTATAGATATCTATAAACAACATGCCTTTGATCATCCCGCTTTAAAAAACCACAAAATTCAGGTAAACAAATTCTACTATATAACGATCATATAAATCAAAGATTTTGTATATACAAAATTTGGTTATATTTTGCTTTGTATATAAAGAAACCACATTTATGCATGCAGATGAAACCGAGTGTGAAATTTGGTACAAAGAAGACTACTATACCAAACAACGGTTCTTCTGAACACATAAAATCTCAGATTTGGTCTAAATCCGGAAAATGTCCAATGGGGACCATACCGGTTCGTAGAGTTAGTAGAGAAGACATAAGCAGAGCCTCTTCACCGTCTCATTTTGGGAGGAAAACTCCTCACAAATACAGCTTTCTAGACAACGCACTTCAACATAAGGGTAATTTCAATATAACACCTGCAAAAATAAACGAAGCCCAACCAAGGTTAAGATCGGTACGTACAGTGTAAGGTCTTAAATATATTTTTTTAAGACTAATAAAAGCTTCATATGGTTAACTAGAAACACTTATGCTTTGTGGATGATGGTATAGGAGGCATTTATTGTGGCCCTAGGGTTCAATTTTGTCGGAGCTCAATCTGATATAAATATTTGGAACCCTCCGAGGGTTGAAGCTACCGACTACAGTACTGCCCAGATCTGGCTGGTTGGTGGTCTCTCAGAGAATTTTGAGAGCGTTGAAGGTGGTTGGATGGTACGTTTCCATTGCTAAAAGTATTATACTTTGCTTTAGAAGTAAACCGTGACCCGATTAACAAAATCCTATATTTCAGGTGAATCCAGCTGTTTTCGGAGACTCACGTACCCGTCTCTTCATCTCCTGGACTGTGAGTAACACTTTTATATAACTACCAACTTTGAAATATCTCAATCACTTACGTGAGTTTATATAACTACGCTTTCTATTTGGATTTTCAGACAGATGGATACACTAAAACAGGGTGCATCAATCTCTTATGCGCGGGTTTTGTGCAAACAAGTAAAAAATTTGCCCTTGGTGCAACCGTTGAACCTGTTTCGAGTTCCTCTAGTACGCAATATCACATCACCGTTAGCATATTCCTTGTAAGATTTTCTAGTTTATATATGATCAACATTCTACACAATTTTACAAAATTATAAAATTGTCCCTTTTGGTTAATGCCCCAAAAACCGGTGTTAAATTTTTTTGAATATGTTTTGGAACGGGCTTGTATTGTCCTTTAATGCTTTATGATCGATTGTATTTGTAGGATCCAAACAGTGGGAACTGGTGGTTGACTTGCGAAAACAACGTGTTGGGTTATTGGCCGGGTACACTATTCAACTACCTAAAACACAGCGCCACAGCTGTGCAGTGGGGTGGAGAAGTACATAGCCCTAACGTAGTATTGAAGAAGCCACACACGACAACCGCAATGGGGAGTGGACAATGGGCATCTTACATCTGGGCCGAAGCTTGTTTCCACACAAACCTTAGGATCAAGGACTATTCCATGCAGCTCAAATACCCCCAGTTTCTATCCGAGTATGCTGATGAGTACAACTGTTATTCTACACTGCTCCACCGGAAAACATATATGTCAGAGCCCCACTTTTACTTCGGAGGACCTGGCCGGAACTCTCGTTGTCCTTAATCTCATGTTGATTTTGTCAATGTTCATTCTCCTGTTTTTTTGTTAGTTTTATCTTCGGAGGACCTGGCCGGAATTTTGTTTGTCTTCTAATTTAAACTAATCAGAGAAGATCTTATATTGATCATAATCTTTTAATTTTTTTCATTACTAACAAAGCCTAAGAAAGTGGAAAACACAATAGGGAGGGTAAAAGAAACTGAGCCAAATCAAAAGGAAGTCTCTAAACTGCTAATCACAAATTGCATCGAGTCTTGATGCCGCGGTGGAAAGTTTCAACCTCTACATGTAGAACAAAGAGACATGTTGAAAAATAAAATGTGATAAAATAATTTTTCCGTGTATACATAAAAAATAAAATAAACTAGTTTCAACCTCTATATAAGTATATATTACCGTCGACATCAATAGTAATAAAAAATACTCAAATGAATAAAAACAATTCTGTGGATAATAAGTTCCACCAAAAGGAAGGATCAACCATAAGTTCATGACTTTTGGGATTATCTTTGGTAGTTAATCTTAGTTTCATAGCACAAAGAATGAGCCAAATGTACGTTAAATATGCATATTTTTATTAATTTGTATATATAGTTTTGTGTATGTTTCTTATCAACTTAAAAAAGAGGAAAAGTAAAATCATATATATATATATATATATATATTATATAATTGAATTATACTATAAGGAGAAGGCAAATTTTAATTGTGTCTAAGTTACTATATATATATATATAATTATGTACATATAATTAATTTTGTATTAAATTAAATATTTGCTACCCTTTATGGAGCTTATATACCAAATTTTGTATTAAATAAAAAATAAATAAATAGTCTTTAACCTTTATAAGGTACTGAAAACCTTTAATTCGTATAAATTAATATATATGTTTTGTTTCACAATAACTAAAAAAATAAGTAAAAGTAGAAACAACAGATATGTAAGCTCTATAAGTAGTAGGAAAAATGTAATTAAGGATCCAAAATAATAATATTTATATTTTATTTGCAACCGAAAATTTTATAGACAACTCGCATTGAAAATGTTCTCAACTTGTTTTTATAGGAGGCAATACTTCTTGCGGTAGGGTTCAATTATATTGGTGCTCAATCAGGGAATTGTCCGATGCCATTTTCCAGTGGAATTTGATAGAAAATTTAAAATTAAGCATCAAAAAGTTGTCTGATGGCATTCATCGGAGTTGTCTTGAATCACCATTTTTCCGTTTCATCTCCTAACGTCTGTTTTTCACTTAAAAAGTCTCCAATTCCAGTATAACTTCGTAAAACTTGTACAAAACAACCGAAAAATACATTAAAAACGAACAAAAATGTGACAAACAACTCAAAACAAACACTAGACAAAGGACATAAGACACTAAAAACACAATATACCACATACAATTTTGGAGACACCCGCACACCGCTCTTCACCTCTTGGACTGTCAGTAACATTATGACATGACTATAGACATTACATTCACTTTCATGAAATTTACAACTACTCTTTGGATTTGGGTTGCAGAAAGATGCATACAGTAAAACAGCTCCATCAACCTCTTATGCTCATGTTTCATGCACATAAGTACTCAATTAGCCATAGGTGGAAGCTTAGACCCTGTTTCGACTTTCGAGTAGCTCGGATATATATGCATTATATCACATATCCCTTAGCACCATATTTTCTAATTTAATTTACAATATCACTCATTGCCACAAGTGTATAAAAACCATAGCAATAGAAGGGTATCAAAGTTCAAGTAACCAATTAAATTAGAACACTAGAAATACATTCTATCATCCAATCTAAGCAATCAAGTTAAATCATTAGAACAATATTGAACTACCGCCGAAGTAAGATCTCGTCTACCGGAGATATTGTCAGATTCTTGCCTCCGTTTTGTATTTGTTGTTTTGATTTGTAAAACTTTGGCTCAAGTCCAATTCAGGTATTATAATATTTTTAAAAAAAGAATATTGAACTATTAATAAAATCTTAACATTTTCTGTTGGTCCCTAGTACTTTTGATGGGCTCTCTATATCTTCGCTTTTGTATGTTTGAAGCATTAAGGCCGAATTCATTTAAAACTCAACTTCTATACCAAAAATTTTATTTTAAATTTTATGTAATTAAAATAAACTAACCAATTTTTTAAAAATTACTATTTTAATCACATATAAAATTAAGTTTTAATTTATCTTTCTATACAAAAATATCATCATTAATGAAATTAACTAATTTATTATATTTTTTTAATCATTTTTTCACTTATAAATTTTATCTAAAACTGAATCGATTAATTTCTTATATCTCTAAAGATATCCGTATGGTAACAAAATTGACTCCAAACATTTCTTAAGTCGATTTCTAAAACCGCTCCAAAAGACCATTGTGCATTAAAAATACTAAAAATCTAAAATTTAAAATATTCTCAATAACAAACATTTACGAACCACTGAATTTTATTTTATTTTAAAAATAATCTATAACATAATAATTGTTTTATCTGTTTTCTAACACAAATTATTCTAAATACATGATTGAAATACATTTCTAAATTGGCGTTTTATAGACTATAGTATTTTGACAACTTTGTTTTCAATATTGGCGTTTCATTATTTTGGTGAAAGATTCCCAACTTATAAAAAAAAAAAACGAATTTTTAATTTTCGTCCTAATCATTTATTTCCTAACCAAAGAAAAAGGCAAATCGCGACCCGTCTCTCTCTCTCTCTCTCTCCTTGAAATCGAAAGATCAAAAAAGCGACACTGAAAATGGAAAATCGGTCAGAAATGGGTAACCGGAGGCAGCAGAATCTCTTCGTCATAGCTTCTCCCGACGAGATTGCTAAGATCCATCGAGCCGAAACTTCCAAACAAGGTCTCTTCTTCTTTCTCCGTCTCTCTCTCTCTTTTTTCCCCTAAAAAAAATCTTTTAAATTGATGACTTTGGATTATGTTACAGCCGGAGCTATTGCCGGAGCTAAGGCCGCCGCCGTTGCCGCCGTCGCCAGTGCGATTCCCACAGTAATCATATAATCTCACTTATCTAAATTTTTTAAATTGAGATCTTAAATGAATTAAATGTAAGAGTTATGTTTCTTTGTTGTTGAATTTTAAGACAAAAGTGACTCACCAATCTCATGTTCTGTAATAATCAAGAGTTTCAATTTTGTTACCTATTCATTTTGTGATTTCTGAATACACCAAGTAGAGTCACATTCTTTTTGATGTGTATATAAGATATGAATTTGGTACATAAGCATGCCTTGTTTTCGTAACAGGTAGCTGCCGTTCGTATGTTCCCGTGGGCTAAGGCAAACCTCAACTACACTGCTCAAGCACTCATTATTTCTTCAGGTTAGCTCTATCAGCAATATGCCTTAAATCATTACTATATGTTCTTCCTGGAACTAAGTAGAAAAAAGATACTAGCTTTAACATTGTTGTAGAAACCTCGAACTTCCCTTTTGAACCTAGTTGAGTTTGGGGTTTTTAAGTATTCGTACATTCATTTCTCCACAATTTTCTTCTGATTTCTATCTTGTGATTATGGTGATCATTGGAACAGCTTCTATCGCTGCGTTCTTCATAACCGCGGATAAAACGATTCTACAAGGCGCAAGAAGAAACACCGAGGCTCAGTTAAAGAAAGTTCAGCAAGACTCTAAATAATTTCTCTTCTTATTGTAACACAAATCAATCATCATCTTTCTCTGTTTTGTATGCATATTTTGCCTTGATTCTTAATAAGAGTGTTATTATTATAAGGAATAACAAATTCTTTAAGACCATTTTTTATTCAGACTTTCAGATTTTGTTCTCAAATAAGTTACAAGCTGGTAGTTATACTCTTAACTAAAACTTTGCTTACACAAAAACTAAATGGTTTCTAATACATTTGTACATTTCACAAAAAAAACAACATCAAGTGTTGTGATTATTTGATTATACAAAACCTAAATCTTCATCTTCTACCCTTTTACTTGTCCTTCGACCCGATAAACTAACTAGTAGAGGTGCCTCATATGCCTCTGTTGCAGTCTTCTTCGTCGCCTCAAGTCCTTGTTGGCGCAGAACATACAAGACCTCTTTCATGGAAGGTCTATGACTAGGCAATGTGTTAGTACACATGAGACCTAGCTTGAAAACTGTTGTCATCGCCTCAGTCGTGGAAGCTTCTTTGATGTCCTCATCAAACGCCTCTGCGGTCGGTTTTCCAGATTGGTAATGTTTCCATGACCAATCTGCTAAGTTTGTGTGTTCATCTCCGTTGTTTCCTTCTCTTCCAGTCACCAGCTCTAGCAAAACTACCCCGAAGCTGTACACATCGATCTTCTCATCTACCTTTGACGTATATGCGTATTCTGCAACATAAAAATATTAGAGATCACACAATGAGCGACTCTATTCGACTCTAAAGAATGTTTTTTGTTTACGGGTATTACCTGGAGCAATGTAACCAAAGGATCCAGCAACAGCTGACATGGTATGAGGTTCTTGGTTTTGCTTAATCAACAGTTTAGCCAACCCGAAATCTGCAATCTTCGCGTTGAATTCAGAATCAAGCAAGATGTTACTCGACTTGACATCTCTATGTATGATTGCGGGAGTACAATCATGATGCATATAGCAAAGTCCTTGAGCTGCTCCAACTGCGATATTCAACCTCTGTGACCATGTAAGGTTATTAGCCTCTACGGTACCTCCCTTCTTCTTTCCATGTAACCATTGATCAAGACTGCGTTTCTCGAGATACTCATACACTAGAAGCTTTGAATCTTCCCTTGAGATACAACACAATAGTTTCACTATATTCGAGTGCCTGATCGTTCCAAGAATCTCAACTTCAGCAATAAACTCCTTCTCAAGTTTCTGGTCCAGTTTCTTGCTGTCCCATATCCTCTTCACTGCCACACATTGTCCCGAGCTTTCGACGAAAATCTTGTAAACTTTGCCCGATCCGCCACTACCGATCACGTAGTGTTCCATCAGATTCGACACGATGTCGGATTCCGCAAAATCTACTCTATGAAATGAAGTGAGTTTCCACGTCTCTAGACCTCTTCTTCTTTGTTTCCTTGTGTAGTCCCTAACCACAAAGAACGTAACAAACAGAGTAATGGTGAGAAGCAGAACCGCGATGACTAGAATCATCGCGAGGATTTTCCCGGGGAACCCTCTTGATCCCCGGCGCTGTTTCCGACAATCCGGTAAGCTGAGAACCGGGTTGTCTGCACAAAGATTAGAGTTGTTCAAGAAACTTCTCTCGTAAGCAAGATTATCAAGTTGCTCTGGTATTCCTCCAGTGAGTCTATTTGATGACACATTAAATGTTGTCAGCTTCAGGCTCCCAATCTCCGGTGGGATTCCACCGGAGAATTGATTCTCCGATAGATCAAGATTGAGCAGACGTGGCAACAATCCTAAAGCTCTCGGAATTTCCCCGGAAAGCTTGTTCTTGGATAAACTTAACGTTATCAACGACTTCCATGAGATGATCTCATCCGGTAATTCACCGGTGAGATCATTCTCATCGAGAAAGATCGATATGAGATTCGAAAGAGAAGTCAATTCCTTCGGAAACTCACCAGAAAACTGATTGTTTCCCGCCTTAAACTCAACTAAGGAAGACCAAGTACCGATTTTCTTCGGAATCTCACCGGAAAATCGATTGTTATCAATCTCGATCCTCGACATATTCCAAGCAACATTCTCCGGTAACTCTCCGGTGAATGAGTTGTTACTCACCTGTAGACTATACATACTTGAAGCATTCCAGATCCGAGAAGGAAACTTGCCGGAGAAGTCATTGTTCTGTAACTGAACAGTCAAGAGCGTTCCACAATCTCCGAGCGACTCAGGGATTTCTCCGGTAAGATTGTTTGAGTACACAACCACTCCTTGAAGTTTACCACCTTTGCACAAATTTTCCGGTAACTTTCCGGTTAACTGATTCTCCGAAACTTCGAATCTCTCCAGCTTTGAATGAACTCCAATCTCTGCAGGTATTTCTCCGGTTAACTTGTTGTTGAAGATTTTAAACTCCTTCAATCCCGGTAGTTTTCCGATAACCGGTGGAATTTCTCCGGTTAACTTGTTGTTGAAGAGGTTTAACACTTGTAATTTCGTTAGATTTCCGATTGATACCGGAATCGAACCGGTTAAATTATTAGCAGAGAGATCAAGAAATACCAAGTTCGTCGCCGAAATTGATTTGGGGATTTCTCCGGTTAAGCCATTAGCGAAGAGATAAAACTCGGTGAGATTCTTCAACCCGAATAAAACATCTGGGATCCGACCCGTTAAGTTATTGACCGATAAGTCAACGTGCTCAAGATCCGTCATGTTTTCGAAAACAACGGGTGAGATTTCTCCGATCAAATTCATCTCCTCTAACCACATATACTTGAGTTTCTTCAACTTCCCAAACTCTATCGGAATCTTAGCCGGAGTAAACTTATCGTTTAACGCTAGTCGAAGTTCTTCAAGCTCCGATAAGTCTCCGATCTCCGATGGAAACGTACCGTCGTATTCGCTCTGGTACAGATTCAATACCTTGAGCTTCGAGATCCGTCCGAGACTTTTAGGGATATCGCCGGAGAATCCGTTAGCAGCTAAGTCGAGATAGTCGAGTTCCGGTGAGAGACGGTCGATGTCGACGGGAAGTGAGCCGTTGAGAAGGTTCTGAGAGAGATCGAGATATTGAAGCTTCGTGCAATTGTAAAGAACCGTCGGAAACTCGCCGGCGAAGTAATTAAACGATAAGTCAAGGAAATTGAGATTCGACAAATCGCATATCGTCGTTGGAACTGTCCCAGTGAAGTTCTGGTTCTTGAAATTGATCCCGGTGACATTTCCGGCGGTGCAAGTGATCTCCGACCAGTTGCACGGTGAAGATGTGTTGTTCCACAGCCGGAGAGACGGTGGATCTCCGAGATCGCGTTTCAGGTTCAGAAGCGTTGACTGGTCGTTGAACTGCGAAAAGACAGATAAGGGTATTGACGTGAGGAAGAAGAAAAGGAAAGGTAAGGGTAAACGAGTCATTCTCTAATTTTTGTTTGTTGAGGTTTTGCCGGGAAATTTCTTCGGCAACCGAGTTTGACTGTGAATGTGAAATGGATACAAACTTTGAAGAAGTTTTCAAGTTTTTTTCAAGTCTTTATAGAGAAGAGTAGGTGAAGTCATCGATGAGATGTGTTTTTTTTTTTTGTAATAAAAATAGAGATTTGATGTTTGGGTACTCATTACGTCATTGTATCTACATATGTGACGATTTTAACTGGATACACATTTGACGATTAGTTACTTATATACTGTACAAGTACAACTTTTTGATTCGAAATTTTGATTTCGTTTTGTCTACAGTTTTGTTGTATTCTCTTTACGATCTAAAATCCAAAACCATGTAAAATGGGCCATGACGAGGGCTTATAACTTATAAGTAAATGATTTTTACTAATGGTATTAGTTTGGAACTTTGGTTTCAAATATGTTTTAAAACATCACTCTTATCTATTAGCATGAAATCTAAAACTTTCAATTTGGCAAAAAACAGAGTCTCCGTTAAGCACCAATAATGACTAATCATATGATATGCGGTCCTTCTAGAACATTATTGGCCAAATTGTGAAAAAAATAAAAGTGTGCTTAAAGAGCTAGTATGCTAAAAGTTGGGTTGTTCAATTCAAAGACGCGAACATTATAAAAAATCAAAGAGTAATTAATAGGCCATTTCTCTGAAATATATTGCCAAGAAAAATGTGCCGTTTGAAAAGTCGGAAGTAAAGTCAAAGTTATCTATAATCTAGAATGATTTTAAAAAAAAATTGATGAAAGAATCTAGAATATGATTCGATTGTTCTAATAAATTGATACTATTGTTATATAATAATTACTCACCAAACCTCTATTGGGAGGTGTTGCTCTGTATATCAACATGTAGTTTCATTTTATTTTTAATTATAGTTTTTATAAAGTGTTAATTTATAGGGTGAATTGCAAAAAATGACGGTTTTTGAAAAAGTTATTAAATATATAGTACTATAATGTATGTAATTTATTTGATAGCACATGTCAGTTGTGAAAATACACTCAACTCTTTCCCACGGATGCGCTTGGAGAGAAAGAGAAGCCACTAGCAGGAGGAAAGAGAAATATATATGACTAATATATATTCACCCCTCTTAATTTTGTTTACTTTATTAGTTTAACAATATTATTTGGTTAAAGTTAATAATATTATTGTAAAAACAGATTTTTTTTTGTTTATCTAATATGATTTGAATTTTAAAAAACGGAAACGAATTTTTTAAAAAAATGAATAGTGATATCAAATTCTATACAGATCATCATAGAAAGATAGAATAGTATATATTTGTTTAAATAGAAACGTTTATTCCGATGAATCCAAATAATCAATTAAATACTTTTTGATGGAAGGATACTAAACCCTAAGATAATATATAGGGAACCCAAGACTTTTAATATAAAACACTA
>Ga0041059_1001856_pt1 | contig 16441 bp, 5 predicted proteins | sample AraColnosormetaG_FD_56232 | JGI IMG/M metagenome (GOLD analysis project Ga0041059, IMG submission 56232) | Arabidopsis roots microbial communities from North Carolina, USA - Col MF nosort | ecosystem: Host-associated > Plants > Roots > Unclassified | place: USA: North Carolina | collected 2013-09-02
TATATTTTTTTTTTTTTTTTTGTCAAAATAAGAATCTATAGTTAAAGCCATTTACTTTGTTTGTAGCAATTTGTTTCGCGATGTAATTCGTAAATTAATGTTAGACACACAAAAAAATAGTCCATGAAATGGAAGCGAATCGTAGATACGTGCAAACAATTCACTCGCATTATTTGATTCGAAGCATTGGCCTTATCATTATGTCTTCAGCTCTAATCGACGATTTGAAAATTTAGTGCAAGAAGAAAATATAACCGATAATATAAAGCACCACATGTATTTGACTTTAATTGCTTAAACTATGGTATTCAAGTTAGATTGTTGTAATGATATATGCGGAAGAACCTTGGATCGAAATTTTGACACCTCTCATTTTGTTACTCGATTCGATTTAGAATGAAAAAGAAAGCTAAACGGATTCGGAGGAACACATGTAAAGGATTCACTTATCTCAATGTGAGACCGAGCTTATCTCGGCAAGATGATCGATGCAATCCACAATTTGGTTATCAGCGAGAGAGCTACACCAAGGAAAGTGCAAAACTGTTAACAGACTAATCATGATACTAATGAATTTGGAACAAAAGCTTGTTTCCAACGAATTTCTGACGTTTTTCATGGTTGACAATCGCTATGTTTTCATGTATTGCTCTATTTAATATGGTGTATTCCAAAAAAATTATATCTGTCAGTCTTTCAAATACTTAAGATTCTTTAACTCTCCTACAACTACAAGTCGAGTAACAACCTCACCAAAATTATGCAGTACAAGTATTAAATGAGAGCGTAATTTTTTCTGAGGGTTTTGGAAAAAATTAAAATCTATCAAAACTAAACAATTTGCTTACAACTTTTTCTATAAAAAAAAACACACACACAAAAAAAAAATTAAGACGACGAAAATTTTCAAATTAAATATTAACATGTGACGTGATAAAAGTTTGGTTAAAGTATATATTTGTTTTAACATTTAAACTGTAATACAATTCACATAACTTTTTTTTGTCAACAAAATATTTTTGGACCCTTGACCTATAATCTCATGCGGTCCGGAACTAGTCGGGAAAAACCGTTTACATAACATAGTGACAACCCATGCTGCCTCAACTATGCTTGCAATGCTTCGAAGTTCGGACATCCAGATATTGCTCGATTTGTATTGCTGCCACTTTTACTACCATTCGGATCTCTATCTTGGTGATACGAAGATCAAGTGTGCATGATCTTGAATCAATCCTATAAAAGAAAAGCTAAAGATGATGATGTTGTTAGAGGTTCTTCGGAGTTGCAATAACATAAGCATGTTGTATTGTCGGCCACCTTAATTTCGAGTTTTTTCTGCTTCGTCGTTGTCTTCTTCTCTCACGACACTTATCAACATAAACAGCAACTTATGTCTCTACTATGTTTTGATCCTTAGTACCCCAAAAATATTATTTTAAAGCAAATCAACATAATCTTAATCAAATGTCTCTCTTTTCATTATTCATAACATTTTTTTTAGTCTTTAAAACCACGCGCCTTAATGTCAAACAGTTTCTTGATTACCTTTCACTTTGATTTCTATAGATTTTTCTCTCTTTCCGAGTAAGTATATACTTACAACATGTCATACATATATAGAGTCAAATTCGATTAGAAAAGAACATTAAAGTTTAGTACCAATGAATGACATGTTGCACTTGCAATGTCTAATATGTTTTCCAAGTGGATTGTTTCGATCTGTAACTTGGTAATATGGTATGGGTCCTTTAAAATCTTTAAAATAATATCTTATTTTTTGGATTCTAATCTAAAGGATATCCATACAAGTGGTGGACCGTTAATATAGTACTTCACGTTCACGGAAGGGCAGAGATCTTCCCAGAAGCAAACAAATAAAATAATTTTTCGTAACATAAATATATATCTATCTTTATATGCGATAAGCTGCGGCGGATTTTTTTCATAAAGCGACGTATTTTTTATTAAGTAAATACCATAGGTAATTAGATGGCAAGTGTATCGAAGCAGGAAAAAGTATTTAATAATTTTAATAAATTAATTAATTACTAACTAGTGTTTTGTCAACTCATGAATTTAGTATTTGAAAATGATTATTCATGAACTTTTTTGTTGGTCAACATTATTGTGGAATTATAAGCATTTCAAATGAAAACTACATTTTTTTTCATATCCTCAAGGATCACGTTGAGTAAATTATCTGTTTTATTACCCAACAAAAGACAAGAAAAACAATAATATTTAAAAGTAGAGGTGGAGGTGGTGAGTGCACGTCAATAGTGCGATCTTCTAGCAAAACATTAGTGAGTTCGGACAACTGGAGTCTTTGGTTCTCTGTTGGAGAACGTGGACCAACAAGCTAGTGACACATAAGCTTCCAAAGTAGACCCCTCCAAAGATCTCTAGTTCTTTAGGTGCCCAAGTGATATACCTCTCTCTCAACCTCTTTGAACAACTAACTCGGTCGCTACACGTTACTTACTCGCTTCCAATATTTGTTTGGTTCGCTTATTTTTAAAGGTCTTCCCCGTGCTTCGTGTACAAACACCGATGCACCCTCGTCGACATCAATTGTTGACACTTTTTAAGCACTAAAAGTTAGTTGGAGGAAATTGATCCAATGCATATTACTAGAGCATCTAATATTTGTTTCGATTTCATCCGATAGACCTTCTAAGTTCTAACCAACATGTTTTCAACACCTTTTGACAGAACACTAGTGTAGGCCTTGGAAATTTGTAGAAAGAAAGCCAAAAAAGAAAAGAAATTTAAGGTCATTAATTATTAAAATGTTGTTAAGAACTTTTAAATTAAAAACGGGAAAAGGACTCCATCTCCTCGCATTTAACAACTCGAGATCTCTACCACTATTGTACATAGACATTCTATAAATCTATCGGTAACAGACCGCAAACTCAAACTTTTGTAGTTTAGGGTTAGGACTATTTTCTGGTGTAACAGACATGTATGTATTTAGAGACTGTACGAGTGCCTCAACTTAGACATGTTCGTTTTGGTAATGTTTTGAGATATATAAAAGAAAATAATGTTTACAATTATGAGATCACAAAGTTTAGAAGAGTGATTGATTGGATTAAATTTTATTCTTTGAACGTAGTCCAAAATTGACAACAAAAAGTGATAATTGATTCGTCTTAATTAAGATAAAACAATTCTCTTCATATGATTGGCTACTACGTAATTTGTTATCACGATTACAAGAATAATAATACATCATTCGTAGATTACAACCGAATATTCCATGTCTCTGATTTCCTATAACACGAGTCAACAAAGAAAAAGAAAAACTAAAACGCGCAACAACAACAACAACAACAACAAAAGTCAACCGACCAAACAAAGGGTCCGAAAATCAATCGACACGTTTTGTTAGTTTACCGTTCCCACGACTCGTCGGGCAGATCTCTCAGCACTTGTCGGTCCTAACTTAATGTCCTTTTAACAGTAAAATTAAAACACAAACCGTTTTCTTTGTTGAAGTTAAACGAACCAATTTATTAAACCGTTGACTTATTCCATTTTATCCTTTTTTCGGGTAAAGAATCAACGAGACCTGATCAAACCACAACTTGAACTCTTTGTTGATAAGGATAAAAGTTAAAGTACTCAAGTTTTCTTTCTTACAACATCCCAAGAACTTCTCCAAGTGTCGTTACTGACATCATCAAGGTATCAAAACCTTTCTTCCTAACTATCCATTTGTCTAATTAAAAAGGTTAAAAGCTAATTTAATTAAAGAGTTAGTACTGTTTTGAATTTCCCCAAGTGGGAAGTCTTTATTTATGGCTTCACGATTTCAAAATCCAGAAAGACAAGTAGAAAAGAAACGTCCACGTCGGATAATAAAATTAAAATTCCAACTTTATTTCTCGTTCACATTTGACACTTCATCACACGTATAAATATCGTCGTGTGTCCTTAGAAATTTACACACGAAAAGTTAGTTAAGCAGCAACAAAAAAAAAACATGGAGAAACAGAACATTATCTCAAACACTTCTTCTTCTTCGTCTTCTTGGATTCGTGGTTCTTGTGTTGGAAGAGGTTGTTTTGGTACAGTAAGCAAAGCTTTGAGTAAAATCGACGGTGGACTTTTCGCCGTGAAGTCGATAGATCTCGCCACGTGTCTTCCTTCTCAAGCAGAGTCGTTAGAGAACGAAATCGTTATTCTACGGTCGATGAAGTCTCATCCAAACATAGTGAGGTTTCTCGGTGATGATGTGTCTAAAGAAGGAACGGCGTCGTTTCGAAATCTTCATTTAGAGTATTCACCGGAAGGTGACGTTGCTAACGGTGGAATCGTTAACGAAACGCTTCTCAGGCGTTACGTGTGGTGTCTTGTCTCTGCTTTGAGTCACGTTCATTCTAACGGAATTGTTCACTGCGACGTTAAATCTAAGAACGTTCTTGTTTTTAACGGTGGTAGCTCCGTTAAGCTAGCGGATTTTGGATCGGCGGTTGAGTTTGAGAAATCTACGATTCATGTTTCGCCACGTGGAAGTCCGCTTTGGATGGCTCCGGAGGTGGTTAGAAGAGAGTACCAAGGACCGGAGAGTGACGTGTGGTCTTTAGGGTGTACCGTCATCGAGATGCTCACCGGAAAACCAGCTTGGGAAGATCACGGTTTCGACTCGCTGAGTCGGATCGGGTTCTCTAACGATTTGCCTTTTATTCCGGTGGGGTTATCGGAACTCGGGAGAGATTTCTTAGAGAAATGCTTGAAACGTGATCGGAGTCAGCGTTGGAGCTGTGATCAGCTCTTGCAGCATCCGTTTCTGTGTCAAGATCATCATGACTCGTTCTTCACTGAGTCGTCTCCGCGTTGTGTTCTTGACTGGGTCAACTCGGAGTTTGACGAAGAAGAAGAGAGCGACGAATGGAGACCAGAATCCATGGTTTCGGCGATGGCAAGGATAAGTAAATTAGCTATAACCGGAGGAGCAAATTGGGAATCTAATGGTTGGACTGAGGTTAGAGACACTTCCGAAGAGTCAGAGGCAAAAAAGGAAGTTCTTGTTTCTCCAAGGGTAGAATTGGAATCTTACATATCATTGGAGTCGTCAAGCGATGATTCCGTAAGACAACCGAGGAATGAAGAGTCGGCGACGGAGTTGGCGTCGGCAGTGACGTGTGAAGCAATATTGTTGGTGATGATATTGGTGGTAGAGAATATTCAAATATATGCCACGTTTTACACCAGTAGTATTATTATGCATATTCTATATTGTTGTAGTTGTTGTTGTTATTATCATTATCAAAACAATAATAAGAAGAATAATTTTTCGAAATCTACATCTTTCATTCTCAGCCTTAACTTTTTGTTTGGTATTGCATGTGATTCGGATCGGTCTATCTATTAACATAAAAACTCTTTTACGTGAGTGTCCTTAACTCTCAATTGTTACCTCCTTTTTTGTTGATAACTCTCATTTAACACACCCAGTTTTTGGTTTGATAGCTTCTTATTGGACCATACATTATAGAGTAAAATATTTAAGTTCGTTAGAGAGGAACTAAGACCATGTAATTAAGTATAGTTAGGCTGATAAAGTATATGGTTAGTGTCAACGTGAAGTTGTCAGCCTCTTCTTATTTTTTTTTGTCGGCGTTGGATAATATTGTTAGGTCAAATAGTCGATGTGAACTATAAAACTTTGTTCAATGTTTTAAAAGGTCAGACAATAAATATGGTAGTAAGGAAGAGAAAATGGAAGATGACGATGAAGTGGTGGGCAACGTTGAGTTGGCTTACTAGAACTCCATAAGTTTTTCAATTTGGAAAAAAGTATCAATCTAAATACAATATACGCTTAGATTATAAAGAAGAACATTCCATCTCTTCATCGCTTATCTCTTCTTCAAAACCTTATTTTTATTAGCAATACTTTTTATAACGGATATATAATTGTACTATTCTATATGTATATTCTTACGATTTATGTAACACTCATCTTTATTGTCGTCACTTAATTACGTACTTTATGATTTTAAGAAAGTTCAATACTTTTTACAGATTTTATTTAATATTTGGCTAACTTAGCGAATGCCTAGATATATAGCTATTGCGGTCGAGCAACTTTTTTCCTATTTTATGATTTTTTTCTATAGGCATCTTATCCATATATTGAAAAAAACATGTAAATTTAGAGATCATCTACGTACTTTTAGTTTACGTAGTTGAAGGAGATCATCTAACTAATAAAGATTATAGAGAACCAATACTACAAAAAAATCATTTTATATCACTTGTTTTGAATATTTGTATTACTTATAATTGATGTAAGAGAATTATTACAAGGAGCCTCCTGCAAATGGTTTTCTTTGAGTTTTAAGATTTGGTAGAAAAATGCAAAAACGGAATTGTATAACTTTTTCCATAAGTGCATTAAAGTTTAAACAGTGTGAGTATTGGTTGATTAGTACCTAATCCATTTTCTAAATAAAAACACATACTGGTTGAGAAAAAGAATAGTAGGCCCATAAAGCGCATATTGCAGTATTTATGGCCCATGATGGATCTGAACTTATAGATCACTTGCAGTAGCCATGGCCCATTGATGGATCTGAAGTTCAGAACTTATAGATCACTCATCTCCCTCCGGTTTTCAATTTGACCCACCCGGTTTAGTATACGAACTCCGGTTTATATAACTTTGACCCAGATCTAATTTTATTTTAACCAGCAAATACAAAAAACTTCCGATCCCCCTTAGCGTTTCCTTCTCCGGCGATATTCTTCTTCTTCGGCTCACATTGCATCGTCTCTCACTCGATCCTTCGTTCTTTCAGGTTTGTTATCTCTTCCCTGATATTTTATGCGCAGTTCGATCTTCCTCCTTTCTCTTTTTGTTAGCTTTATCGACAAATGTAAGCTAGGGTTCTCGCAGAGTAATTGATCGATAGCTTCCTTCGTTTGATCTGTTTTGTGTTGTGATTCCGACCTCTTGAACCGTATAATTGAATCGCGTTTCCATAGTTTCCTCTCGATTTTTGAATCGCGTTATACAATTGTCTACTTTATGTACATTTCGCTTCGGATTCGTAACCGTAGCTTCGATTTTTGTGTTTGAATCGGTTTGATTAGATAATTTATGCCTTTAGGATCTGCATCGATTCGAATTTCGATCTTGAAATCTATACTACTGGTGATTGTTGCTTGAGGTTTATATTGATCTCTGAGAATTGACTGTTTCATGGTGATCTATTTCGACTAAATCTTTGTTGATACATGTGTCTGGTGAGATATGTTGCTCATTGCTTGAGCAAGCGAAGTGAAAATAAGAAAGATGTTATTATACTTCCCTAAGATTGAAATCCATTGGAAGAGATGTGAATTACCCACTATTGATCATCAAATTCGTTTCCTGTGTTCCTTTTCAACTTGCATACCGTAGCTTATGTCTTATTGTTTATATAGTTTCCTGTTGGAACTGGCGGAGAATCACTTAGTTGAGTTTTTCTGTGGCAGATGCGATTGTTTTGAAAGTGTTATAATTGATCTTGCTTCTGCTGTGTTGTATCTTGTACTTACATGTGATGTATGAGTATCGAAGTTGTTGTGACAGATAGCATATGAGCCTTTACATTGTTTCAACTATTAGCTGTGAGATATTTGTGAACCTTGTAGTTTATGATCTCTGCTTTTCTTCCATGAGCTGTGTTTTACAGGCTATTTTGCTGTGTGTGTTGTTCCACACAGATGATCTCATTCAACAATTTTGCAATTTTACTTCTATTTGCAGGGACAATCATTTCGGAAACATGCCAGGTCAGAAGATTGAAACGGGTCATGAGGACATTGTCCATGATGTGCAGATGGATTACTATGGAAAGCGAATTGCAACTGCATCATCTGACTGCACCATCAAGATAACCGGTGTCAGCAACAACGGTGGATCGCAGCAACTAGCCACATTAACCGGCCACCGTGGTCCTGTCTGGGAAGTCGCGTGGGCACACCCAAAGTATGGATCAATCCTTGCTTCATGCTCCTATGATGGTCAAGTCATACTCTGGAAAGAAGGCAACCAGAACCAATGGACCCAAGATCATGTTTTCACAGACCACAAATCTTCAGTCAACTCCATTGCATGGGCTCCTCATGATATCGGACTATCCTTGGCCTGCGGGTCATCTGATGGCAACATTTCGGTTTTCACAGCCCGTGCTGACGGTGGCTGGGACACATCAAGGATTGACCAAGCACATCCGGTTGGAGTCACTTCAGTCTCATGGGCCCCAGCCACAGCGCCTGGTGCTCTTGTGAGCTCTGGTCTTCTCGATCCGGTTTACAAGCTAGCTTCTGGTGGATGTGATAATACCGTGAAAGTGTGGAAGCTCGCTAACGGGTCATGGAAGATGGATTGCTTTCCAGCTCTTCAAAAGCACACTGATTGGGTCCGTGATGTGGCTTGGGCACCAAACTTGGGTCTCCCCAAGTCCACCATAGCCAGTGGTTCCCAAGATGGGAAAGTTATCATATGGACAGTGGGAAAAGAAGGTGAGCAATGGGAAGGTAAGGTTCTCAAGGACTTTATGACTCCTGTGTGGCGGGTCTCGTGGTCGTTGACCGGTAACTTATTGGCCGTATCCGATGGGAACAACAACGTGACTGTGTGGAAAGAGGCTGTTGATGGAGAGTGGGAACAAGTTACTGCTGTTGAGCCTTAGGTTTTTGATGCTTTGCTATCTCTCTGCTCTTCCTTTAAGGAACTGAATCAAACATTTTTTCTTTACTCTTTTCTTAGTCCGGTTTGGTGGTCTTTTTCAGGGAATGTTGAATTGGTTTTCTTAAAGACTTTTGGATTATTTTTTTTCTTATTCTTTTCATAGACACCATTTTAAAATTCTAAAAACCAAGATCTTCATGATATATAGTTTGTCTCTTCATTTGATTTTCTTTTTTCTATATGGTAAAGAGTTTAATTTGAAGGAATTTTGAGTTTTGACCTTCTTCCATAAAATTAGATACGTGTTGTCTGTATTTTGAACCAATTGGTTCTACAAAAAAAGAAGCAGATATATAAATAGGCCCAAAAGGGCCCATTATAAGTTTATAGGGTATATGTGGCCTATAGGCCTTGTCTTAGACCCATTTAGTTCTTCTCTATAGACCGTCTCTCTTTCGGCGTCTCGTATAAAAATCTCATTTGCTTTTCTACAAATCACTCCCAAAATTCTCTCCATCAATCTCTCTTACACACTACACAAATTCAACAACTGAAACCAACTCAGAGCAAAAGCTTGATTTGACACTATGGCGAGCATTAGCAACGAGCCCGAGCGTGAGAACAGAGACGAAGAAGAGACTGGAGCCAACGAAGATGAAGACACCGGTGCTCAGGTTGCTCCTATCGTCAGGCTTGAAGAAGTCGCCGTCACCACCGGTGAAGAAGACGAAGACACCATCCTCGATCTGTATGTATCTCCCTTCGTTTAATCTAATTGCACTGGATCTGATCGTTTTCCGTAGTAGTTCCTCAAGTTCTAGGATTTTAGTTTCGATTCGGAGCTTGATTGTTGTTGTGCGAAAATCTGTAGGAAATCGAAGTTGTATCGATTTGATAAAGATGGAAGTCAGTGGAAGGAGAGAGGTGCTGGTACTGTTAAGTTTTTGAAACATAGAGTTTCTGGGAAGATTCGTCTCGTTATGAGGCAATCGAAAACTTTGAAGATCTGTGCTAATCATCTTGGTAAGATTTGTCTACCTTTATGTAAAATGATACTGGATCTGTATTTCTAGTAGTCTCTTTTTACTCATTTTGATCGTTTCCTTTGGAATTTTATGCAGTTGGATCGGGTATGAGTGTTCAGGAACACGCTGGGAATGATAAGTCTTGTGTATGGCACGCTCGTGATTTCTCCGATGGTGAATTGAAGGATGAGCTCTTCTGTATCCGGTTTGCTTCAGTTGAGAGTGAGTGTGAATTTTGCTTTTGTGTTTTTTTATTTCTCAGTTGATTGGATCTTACTACGTAATTGTTGCTTATAGTAGCACTGCTCTGTCTCGTTTTTGTGTGATTACGGTCATTGTGCCTATGTTATAGTAGCTTCGACGTTATCATTACCTCTTTCTGCATACTGTTTTGGCATAATTGTGCTTCTTAATCAGCAGTCTCGAGCGTAGACACTGTTAATTTATGGCTTAGATCATTGGAGGATCTTGAACTTAGTGATATTGCTGTTTAACAGCATGTTTTGGAAGTTTTCGATGTAGTGTCTTTGGCCAATTTAGAGATTTGGTTTAGTTTCTCTGGTAGATTTCATATGCACCTCTTCGCTAATCTGAAAGTTGAAGAGTATCATGGTAGTTACTTGATGATAAAAACCTATCAAAGGTGGCAATCAAGCTAGAGAAGTTAACTATATAGCTTCATGTATATGATCTGCATAGACAAAAACAGTTAAGTGTAATAATGGTTGCCTCAATGTAGCTTGGATCTGAGCTGTGTGTAGTATTGGAAAGCGTTTTGTGTGTGTTTATGACACCCTTCTGTTGATAAGATGTTCAAAGTCATAGTAGAGTTGCATAATAATCAAGTCTTGTTTACATGATCAGATTGCAAAGCATTTATGCAAAAGTTCAAGGAAGTAGCTGAATCTGAAGAAGAGAAAGAAGAGAGCAAAGATGCCTCTGATACCGCTGGTCTTCTTGAGAAGTTAACAGTGGAAGAGAAGGAAAGTGAGAAGAAACCAGTGGAGAAGGCAGAGGAAAACAAAAAGAGTGAAGCTGTTGAAGAAAAGAAAACAGAGGAGTCTGTTCCCTCAGCTTAAGATGCATGCTTACACACACATACGGCCAGGTAATCAATAGCCTGATGTGTTTTAAATCCATCGAAGGAAGACTTGGCTTTTATTTTCAAATTGAATACATGTTTTGAGTCGTGTTGAGAGTCTATATGTTTAGTGTCACAAAAGTGTCACAGGTGACATTTTGCATATTGCGAGATTGATTTTCGTGCTTGTTTGGGTTTCATTATCTGGAAGAAAAAAAGAGTGTATTTTGAGCTCTCTTATGATTTTTTTTTGGAAAAAGTGTGGACTCAAGAGAAGATTTTATTTTGAGTTCACAAAAATTTGTATGCATGGATGATTCGCGTGTTCTCTTTTTAATGCCAGTCGTGTTATTGAATCACTGAAAAGTGGTTACTCATAATTCTAGATATCCGTAGCTAATTGGCTATAAAATGGGTAAAGTTGGAATTAACTAAGCGACCATTTTTGCAGTTCAATTTTTATGTTCTTCAGTCTATAAATTTGGATAAGACTATGCAGATGAGATCCCTCTGTATGTTATTTTTAATCAAGTCTCTCTCTCTCTGGTGGTCTTTCATTATTCGTTGTATTACAAATGGACAAATTACGATTCAGGTTGGGTCATGTGTCACATAGTTGACCGGACCTACCTGGTTTTCATGGACTTTCACAAAAACTGGATCCCGAAATTAAGAACCCATTAATTCATGATGCTGATTTGTCACTTGTAGGACATATATCCCTTTAACATTAGGAAATTAAATATCATATATCAAATATCTGGTTGATATATCATATAACACTCACAAAATCACTTGATACATGAAAAGTGATATTAATTCATCAAGTGAAAATGAATCCCTAATAAACGTTGCGATCAAAAAAGAAGAAAAAAAAAAACGTTGCGATCAGATGGAGGCTTAACCAACAGTCAAACCCATCTTTCATCTGTCTTTTTTTCTTTTATTTTAAAAAGCTTGATTTGGTTAGAACATAAACTGATATGGCTAGGTACAACATAAAATCTTTGGACGATATTTGTATTCAATTCCAAATGTATAATAATTACCTCGATTTATCAATGACAAGAAACAATAGTTGGATATTTACCTCTAAAAGAAACCAATAGAGCTAGTCACCTTATTTGTCAAAACGTTTTGTATTAATCTCAAATCTAATTGTTAAAGAGTTCAAAGAACCTTCCTAATGAAGTTTACAAGTCCATCATCCATGCATGTGCATTAAATTAGTTAAGGTATAAAACCTAGAAACTTCATCGAAACATCATCCACAACTTTTTAAACCAAAAAACATCATACACAACTTTCAACACTTATCAATCAAAGGGACGCGTTGCTGCTTTTTCTTTCCTGTCTACTTTACTTTAGCAAATTTAATAATTTCATATTCCTTTTTTCTCACGCTATCTTACTTTTTCTCGTGTTTTTTCTTTCCAATTTCTTGCCCATTTGTTCCTATTTTCCAAAACCCTTTTGTTTGTTTTTCGGTTGTATTATTCCGATCCACTTTTACATGCAATGTACTTTGAGATATATATAAATAAGATGGTACGGATGGACCCTACAAGATGACAAGACACTCAAAAGATTTGGTTGTTGAGGCTTTTTGAGTGACGAGTGTCTGATATTATAATACTTACATGGTCATAAATTATTCCCAACCGTGTGCATGCATATGTCCTTACGTTTCTTTGATGTGAAATCTGAATTATTGACGTTTGTTTGTACCAGCTATGCGAGAATACGACAGTAGCATAATGTACACTTTGATTTCCCATGAATCATTCGCAAACATTTTACACCTACATGCATGACAAAAACCACCGAATTACTTCTATGCGCTTACTCTCTCTCACGATGTCAATAATACAGTAGCTAAGTCTAAACTCAACAAAGGAATCGATCACATATACATTTTATCATCTTGATAAAACTACGACTATTACATACTATTCACTCTCTCCAAAATCATGTGGGTTACTGAGAGACGAAAAGGGATCGGTTATATGGTATGGTGCAAATTCTTATCCTCGGGTTTAATCTTGTGTTGATGCAAAAGTTTCTACTCTCTTTATACCCAATTTTTGAGAGGAAGAAGTGATTCATATCTCTCTAAAGGTAGAGAGATCTAACATTTTCATAGATTATATTGCTATAGTAATACCGAAAAGTATCTAATATATTTTATTTCTAATAAATCTAGCTTCAGCAGATGTTGATTAGTTTGTTTTTTATAAAGACAAGATGATTAGTTTCATTAATATCTATGGGCTAGATTCATAAATATATTTAACACTCTCCGGCTATATATAATTCTAGTAGTATTGGCCATGCTCTACCATATTAAAAATTTATATGAGTCTTATCAAAACAAAACTAAAGATTGAATTATATTTCAAATTATTTCAAAATTGTCGACGTCTCGACATCAAATTCAGTACCTATCAAAATCAGAGATGGACCAAACCATATATTAATATACAGGTTACTAATCACAACAAATAAGACAATTGATAGATATATTCAAAATAATATGGAGAAAATAATTAGAAATGAAGAGAACGAGTGATAAATGAGAAAATGGCAAATTCATTTAATGAGGAAGGGACCCTCCCAACTTGAGAGAACTAGTCGACGAGTTTGGTGGATCCCCAAATGGGCCTCCCACTTTTCTCCTCCCTTAAATAAACGGAAGAAGTAACCGCGAGTCTCATTTCCTATGTACAAAGGTTAAACGGAAATAAACATAAATGTAAGAATATTTTGAACAGAATGAAGTTTTGGATGTGTAAAATGTAAACAACAATTTTTAAACCAAAAAGATGAGCGAGTTAAGTACTGTCGGATGTCATGCATAAGTAAACAAATAAAACAATGTTTAGTTAGCAATTGAAATATATAAGTAACAGCTCAAATTTTTACATACATGACACATTCGTAATTTTTGTTTAAACAATATCACATTTATGCAGCGTGAAAACATATGTTTTTAGCAAGTTTTCCTTCGCGCGGGTTTCGTTATCTAACAACAACTTAATCATTTGATAGATAAATACTTTTCTACTTTTTTCCCGGATTATTAAAAGTTTAATTGCATAATTTAACAACACGATTCATAAGAGTATTCATAATCCAATAAAAGAAACATCGTTTTATAACACACAAACACATATCGTAACTTTTTCTACTAGTTTGACATTACGTCACGTTATAAAAAAAATTATTGTCGAGGTAAAATCTGTCTGACCATATGTTTCCACGACTTTTCTGTATATAATAAAATACATCACGTAGTAAGAGACATGCTAATTATCAGTCAAAACTCTGACTTATAATATTCTTCGAATGAGAGAAAAACTCAAATTTGTTTTGCTTTCTGATGATTGTTCTTGAAACAAAAGTTAAGGATAACTGAAATTAAGAGGTAATAAATATTGACCTAATAAAAGATGGACGTGGCTTAATTAGGTTCATCATTCAAATTGGTTGTTAATACATGTTTAACCACACGTTTAAGGCTTTTAACCTTTGAAAAACAAGCTACATTTGTGAGAGTTAAGACAGAGTTAGGTCTGCTTTCTGATTTCACATGAACTTATCGTGAGAGTTTCTTACTAAACAATTCACACACTTTATATGTATGCGTGTTAAATTTTGGTGAGAAAAATGTTAGAAGAAAAGCAAGATTACGCTTTTATTTAACCATCCCCTGATTATCAAATTCTCGTTATCAAAAAAATAGTTGCCGATAATATCTTCACTTGTCTATACACATTTAAATAAAATTATTTAATTTGAACAGTCATTATTGTCAGTTGGATGAGGAACCCTAAAGATAAGAATTATTGCCATTTAAGTATTGATAAAGATATTTAATTAATTGTAACTTCAGTGAAATTTCATAGAAAGAAAAATATATATTCATTTGTTTGGTTCTTATCATAATGGTCCCAAGAATTGCTGCACCAAATGGTTGTATCTCGAGGCATCGATGCCATTACGGTAAAAGCAAATGGTAAAGTAGCTCATAAAGCTACACTCCACAACATCAATACCAATTTAACATTTTCAGATATTCTAATTTTTTAGCTAACGTCTGAATTAACATATTCTAATTTATAATATGAAGAAACGTAAATATTTGAACATTTATATCCTTAATAACTGCTTAGATATAGGAGCTCTAAACATAATCTACACTAATTTTCGCATGTGATTATGCAAATATCAATACTTTGATGATAAACTATTAGTTTGATTAAAGAATGGCAGTGTAGTGATAGATAAGTTATCTCTAAACATAGAAAGAGTTGGACCAAAGTCTCATTCTATCGCTTTCTTTTTTCCCATCTATTTGAATATTTGACTATTCAGGTGGATATTATTCTCGTATAAGAAGTTAAATATATAATTAACTAAAATTGGGTTCAAATATCTTTTATTAATTAAGATTATAGTGAAACATGATTTTTTTTGTCATAATAAATCTATAGTGTCAAGTTCAATGTAAAATATTTTAAGTCAAAGTGAAATCATATTAAGACAACCGAACAACCACACAAAAAAATACATAAACCATTTTGTTTTCATTTCTTTATATTCAAACTAATCATCACCAAAATAAAACCTAACAAATAAAGGAAGTGAACCTTGTAATTTAAACCTTACTTAACCCCTTTATCAGAATAAGGTTTTAATTTTAATGAAATCTCACAAATAATTTTTTTTCTTTCTTTCACCTTAAATTGACTCCAAACAAAAACGGAAACCATGATGAGCCAAACTAACTGACATATTCATTACTATATCTTATTTGTTTTGAATTTTAAAATTAATAGAAACCTAAAAGTAACTCTAGTTTTTATGAACTTATCTCTATTTAACATAATAATAACTGGTGTAATAGTTAGTCTTTCGTATAAGTATGGACTGACATTTGTTTCTTACCCAATTCTAGAATCACAATTTAAAAACGTAGGTTTGCTTCTTCACTTGAACAAACTTGAAAAAAAATTTCATCATTTAACTAAGCTCACTTTTACCAATCAACATATCCTGCATACTATTTTTCACCATTACGATATATTTATGTCGACTAAAGGAATCTCCAAGGCTAAACACTATTTTGGTGTTCAAATTACACCATTTTTAGCACTAAAACTTCTGTTCTATCCAACCATAACACCAAAAATCACACTAAAAAAAGAATCTATTATTATATAATTTATTTAAAAGATTTTTTTTGTTATTTAATAGTTTTGATTAGTATTTATTATTAGTATAGGATTACATAACATTATAAACATAGTATATTAAAATATATATTTAAAAATACATAAAATTGTAATTATTTTAAGTATTTTCATACATAATAATATAAAAATATCATAATTAAATAAACTATTTCAAGAGATATAATATATTAATGTATCCATTCATTTTTATATTTTATATCTATTAATCATTTGTAATTTTATATTTATTAATTGAATTTTTATTGATATAATAAGTGAATAGTGTTTAGAGTTATGAATAGTATCACACCAAATTTGATGTAACACTGTAGCATTACACTAAAATGGTGTGAATTTTAGAGTTCCATTGGAAAGCTTTTAGTGCAAAAATTACACTAAAATGGTGTTT
>Ga0041059_1001857_pt1 | contig 16438 bp, 11 predicted proteins | sample AraColnosormetaG_FD_56232 | JGI IMG/M metagenome (GOLD analysis project Ga0041059, IMG submission 56232) | Arabidopsis roots microbial communities from North Carolina, USA - Col MF nosort | ecosystem: Host-associated > Plants > Roots > Unclassified | place: USA: North Carolina | collected...
GGGGGAGACTTGTAAACCGGAGGAGGGGAGTAGTGCTTAACCGGTGGTGGGGGAGACTTGTAAACCGGTGGTGGGGGAGACTTGTAAACCGGAGGAGGGGAGTAGTACTTAACCGGTGGTGGGGGAGACTTGTAAACCGGAGGAGGCGAGTAGTGCTTAACCGGTGGTGGTGGGGACTTGTAAACGGGAGGAGGCGAGTAGTGCTTAACCGGTGGTGGTGGGGACTTGTAAACAGGAGGAGGAGAGTAATGCTTAACCGGTGGTGGAGGGGAAGAGTAGAAGTAATTTGCGGTGGTTTGAGAGACAAAAGCAAGGGAGAATGCTAAGACAAGGAAAGAGGCCATTGGTGCCCCCATTGTGTTATGTGTTTTGCTTTGTGTTTGATGCTCTTACTCTCTCCCGTTAGCATCCTTTATATAGCTTCTCACATTTACATTTTATCCCTTTTTACGACTATCTCTCATGGTAGTAAATTTGTGTCCTGTTGTGTGTAAGCAATACAAAAAAAGACATTGACTATATTAATAATACAAAGAAAGAAAATGAGGTTAGTCTCCCTCGCTCGGGTTTCATTATTGATTCTCTTCTTCCCTTCTATTATTTTCGGTCGTAGTTGATCGACATGTTCTGAATGTTCCGAACGTATAAAATCACATATAATATAGAGAACATTGAATCTAAAGATAACAGGATTATACCAAAAAAGAAGAAGAAGAAAACAAAAATCTAAAGCTAACAGAATTTAAGTATGAAATATGTTAACCAAACAAAACTACAAGAATTGATCGAGAGGTAGATCGGCCTGAAGAAAGATCATATGAGAGGATAATACATCCATTTCTGAGTATGGTAAATGTTAACAGTTACTTCATTTAACAGCACATGAAATTCTAGAAACGAGGCCATATGGTATGATATGATCATATGTTAACAGTTGTGTACACATTTTTGCAACGTCTGCAATCCGATAATAACTTATGTCTCTACAATGTTTGCACAATCCACAAAATAATCTCATGGATATTTAGCTTCCCACTAAATTTCTTAAACCTATTATGTGTTTCAAACTTTCAATGCCAAGTTGTGCTTTCATCACCCAAAATAATGTATTGAAAGATTTAGTGGCGAATGAAAACTAATATTCCAAATTATCTTATGATTTACATGTTCATCGCAAAACGAAATACGAATTCTAAGCAAAAAAATAAAAAATAAATAAAGAAGTAACGCGTTAAGGTCTTGAAGATATAGGCGGCCTAGTTGACTATAGAAGGAACATTGAAGTAGAAAGATGTCCGTCATGTACTAGATTCTCTTTCGTGCCGGTGACAGTCAATTTTGATTAACTTCTTACTTTTGTTTTTAGGTTTTTAATTCATATGTTTTCTATTACTCTTACACGTTTCTTTTGTCATTACGCTTATTAATCCCTCGCAACTCTTAAATTTATCTAATTATTAATTAGTCTAACATTAATTCAAACCTAAATACATTTTACGATCAAGACAACATATTGTAACTTGTGGTGAATTTTGTTTTAGCTGCTTGCTTGTGAATGATGTAAACAACTCAACGATAAAGGCCATAACATATTGACAATATTTATATTGTTTTTCATATAATGTTAACAGATTGGGAATTATCTTATCACGAACAGGTGTTTTAGAAATGTATAAGGAGGAGGATAATCCAATTTAAGGCTAAGATCGAAAATAGGTCAATAAACTATAATATCGAAACTTGGTCAACATAAGCCAATATAACATCTTTGATAATAAAATTAAATGGGATTTTTTCTTTTGATTTTTATCAAATGGGTAAGTAAACCAGCTGGATTATGATATAGACAAATCAACAACTTAACATTCTATATAGTATTTTTTCTCGAGATTTGACTATTTTGGTTAGGCGTCAAAAGTTCTATAACTAATCTTGACAATTTTGATATAGAAGAAATCGACTTCAAACAAAATTACTATAATCACCGGCATTAATAATTTAGATCAGGTAAATTTAATTAGGTTTGAGTTATTTAGAAACAATACTAATGTTTGAATACAAAATATTTGTTCGGAAAGCATGAGAAAAATACGATCTGATATCAAATATGGTTGCCTTTTGAAGTTCAGTTAATAAGTAGTGATTATAACAAACATTAAACAGAAACATAATTCAAGAATACGGTTGCCTTTTGAAGTTTTGAGTTCAAATTTGTTTTATTCAAAAACGTTACTAGTGTTTTTAGGAAAATTAGGCAAATGCGAAACATCGTTTGGTACTTCAAAGTCCAAGCCAAGTACCAAAAAGGATAACAAAAGGAAAAAAAAAGTAAAAAAACAAAGAAGCTATTTGATTGATAAATGATAATATGTAATTTCTAAGCTCCATATTCTTATTTTTATTTTTGTCAACAAAGCTGCTGGTTGATTTATTATCTTCTCTTCGGAGATAATATATTCATATCAACTAACTATTAGCTACGTGTTGTTGATTTATTTTTATAAATAATAATAATATTATCATATATATACACCCAAATTCAAATGAATGGAAAAGAAAGAACACACATATAATCGAACCATCTTAATTGTTACTATTCCCTGGTAAACACCTATGGAGTTTATTTTGTCGTATTGCACACTTTGCCCAGTGTTTCAAATTTTCAATAAATGAATAAAAATTTGTCCCAATAAATCGCCAACTATTGGATTTAGTGATTCAACTTTATTTTGATACTCTTAGAGTATATTATATTTATACATATGGAATTTTAAAGTACCCTCGACAAAAAGAAAAATAATAATTATTTTTTTTAATTACTATTCTCATTTATATTTTTCTTTTCCAAGTGATGCCTTGTTTTTTCCTTACATTCCTAATTAATTTTGAGACTATAACATAACATAAGTAATGTGAATGTTCATACCAAAGAATAATAATAATATGAATGTGTCAATGTGCTAAAGCAATAATGAAATATATGGTATGTTACTGACATGTTCTAAGTTTTACTTTCTGTTTTATGTGTATATCTCAGCAAACATCACTACTTAGTACTTACTATTCGCTACAACTTGTCTTAATGATCCCCCGCGTACTGAATTACGGACACGGTTCTCGTTTGTTCATAAAACGTAAATTATTAGAAACTAATCATTTTTCATATAAACAAAATTATACTATTTAGAAAAAGAAAAAAGAAAAACAATTATACTATTTACCTAAAAATGATGGTCAACAATTTGTGTATTGATTTCTTCTCCTCCACACTCATTTTTATATTAACAAAATACGAGCTTGTATTTTCATAATGATCTACCAAATAAATCAATGACTTTAAAGCAAAATTCCATGCAAAAGTTAAAGAAGTAAAGAGTCTTTTTTCCTCCAACATGGCTGATTCTGATTGATTTCTCATAAAAAATTGGGTTAGAAACTTAGAATCGTTAAAGCTGGTGATGGAAAGGCTCCCTCCATTACCGGAAAATTCACCTGAACAATTTTTTATTAATGGTTGTTTTGTAGTATTCTTGATGTTCATTTTTGATCGGTTTACGCTGAAACAATTACATCTGAACGTATATTTACTGCACCAAGTTTTTTTGTTCTACTACCTATCACATTGTATATATTATTTTGCATTTTGTTACTGAAGCATGTTATATTTGATCTTCGATATGTATAAATTGTAAAACATAATTATTTCTAATATTCATTTCTCATTGTAATGTGTGAAACTCTGAAATATTTTTTCTCGTGTGAAAGCATTGGAAGGGGTTGGTGGACTTCGTTTCTTCGTGGGGGGCCGCCAGAGCCCAGAGGTCTGCTAATTTAGCAGCCACTGCTAATAAGTCTTTCTGTATAGTTTTGTTATTCATCCTTTTATTAGTTTTGTCTCCTCTCGAGAAAAATTCGTCCCTCTTATTTTTCTTTTTCATTTCTCAAAATGGATGATTGGAGTATTACTCCAAATGTCTATAGAATCGGATCAGAGTTTCCTAGTAGCTAGTAATTCTGCATCGTACAAACAAATAGTTTTACCTTTTTGTTGTAGTTGTTAGGCAACAGTTTCTTTCAGTCATGACTTATGAGACATGACTCATGAGAGAGGTTATGATTAAAATTCCCCCAAATTAGGTAATAAAACACAAAGACGGATTCATATTCGAGACTTTTAAGTTAATAATTTACTATCACATAAGTCTTAAATTTAGAGGTTTCTTTTATTTTGTCTCAAATTTATAGGTCAGTTGAGAAAAGACTAGGCGATTAATTGTGAAATGCACTACATGTACAAATCTTAGTAGGTTTTGACTACTGACTATTAGATCAAAGACCTAACGAAGATTATCTTGGTTTACGGAAATGAACATTTTTGATAATAATAATAAAAAAAAGAACTTTGTCTTTTAACTTTGCTTACTTTCTTAATTTTTCACAAAACAAGTTTTTTTTCTTCATAAAAATGCATGCATCTCTTTTTCTTCTTTAATGGAAATAGATAATACAGTAATCCCCTAAAGTTAGTCTTTCGTCATGCGAAATAACAAACACATGAAGAATGATTGATTAATCACCGACTATGAAAAGTATACATATATATAGCAAATATAATCTAAAAAGACATTACCTCAATCTCATTAATTAACCTTTTCTCAACAACAAAAAATTGCCAATATTTTTAAAAAATCATGAAGGTGGATAAAAAACGTTATTTGGTTTAAAATCGTTTTTGGAAAAGGTTGAAAAGGAAACTAAAACACATTCAAGTACGGTTATATTTTGATAAGCGACATCCAAATAGCCATACATTGTAGTGAACAGGTTTAAATAAGTATTAACAGACACAAATATAAAGTATGATCAGAATCCGAAGAAACTTAAGTTGTTTAATTTCTATATATTTAACTTTCCAGCTTCGGTATCATATCAAGTGTGAATTAGAACTCTATGATTGAGGAGACGACTCAACGAACTAGTGGCTAAAACAATACTTTAAAATACTGTCAACGATATTTTAGATATATAGAAAGTAGGCGTATTTTGTTTATTAACCTCAGCAGTAAATGTGGATAAACATCGTGAAGGCTATGGACCTATGGCCTTTAACTCCTTATGAGCACGTTGTAGCATTTCGTAGGAAACACGTAAACAAAAACAAACTATGTCTCTAAAATCACAAACTATTGCTCCTAAAGTCTAAAAGGAAAAAAATATATATATATTAAGAAGTTAAAAACCATGAAAAGGGACAGACAACAAACATGGAAGATGTTTGATATGTAATACGAACGTGAAACGAAGAAAAGCATCTGCCTTCGGATATTTGTGTGCTGTTGTTACTCTTCTGCAAAGAGATTAGTACCTTTTTCGAATAACTTTAACTTACATATATTGAAAACTCAAATTCTTATTATTATTGGCTAAAATTAGGACTGGTAAATAGTAAATCATGCACACTGCCATCAAAATCCTACCGGTTGATATGAGGTTTTAAGTCGAAATTAGGAGATTAATCCACAGCCCCGAAAGCAATCACGTCTCTTTTCTTGTCCATGTGTACTACATAAAGTTTACACAGTCAGACAATAAATGTAACAAGATAACATTACATAATTCGGACCACAAAGAAATCTATTAAACTTATCTCAGACATTATCAAGTCTTCCCAAACTATGCCAAAAAAAAAAAGTCTTCCCCGTCGACACCATCTTCAAACACGTCTTCAAATAATACAGATAAACAAATATCTTTGAAAGACAACAAACATTTTTCCAAAATTGAAGAGAAGACAAAAAGGAGAGGAATACAAGTCAATAATATGAACTGAGAAAGATATACACTACTAGCCATAGATAAATCCTCTTTCATAATGTATCAAGAATGTTTCGATATCTAAAACCAATCATTTTGTAATGAACATTTGAAATCAACAACACAACTTGATAACATGACATATGAGCTTGAAATCTAGGAAGGGAACAAAAACAGTATATATATGTTAAAAGAGTCTTTTTCAGTTTCTATAACCTCATATTCTACACTCTCCGCGCATCTTTGTTTCTCTCGACTCAGGTTGCTTCAAGGACATAAGTGATGTAATGTGCGATTTCATTGAGATTATACTTGGAAAGGGAGGATGTATATTTCCTTCAAAGGAGATACCACAAGTCACCATTTGGTTGACGTACCACAATGTCCCTGAGTCATCACCTTCTTCCTCTTTGTCCTGGTCTTGAACCTGGTTTCCTAGAAAACTGGAGCCGCAGGAACTTGGAATCAGACTCGTTTTCGTCCATTCGATAGCCTGTCAAAGGTTTTAGTTTTTAAAGAACATTAGATGCAGAGCATAGGTGTCTAGATGATGGATGGAGTTTATGGTTTAGAGATTAGGGCAATGGTTTTATGGCTTTGCGACTTCAAGTTCACGCTACAGCACATATAGTGTGTAAGGTTGCACTTTTCCAAAACCAAACTCAATGTATACCAGTATGTATTAGTCGAAAGACAATCCAACAGAAAAAAATAGATCCAAACTATGTAAACAAGCTTAGAATGCACGTGAATCAAAAGCCAGGAAAAATATAAACAAAGTGGCAAGATATTTGGAGATGCTTATCATTTACCTTGTAAGGCGCTCAGAGCAGTCGCAGCACAGGCAGGGTTTGTAAAATCAACAAAGCAAAGAACAATAGGATCTCCGTTCCGCTGCATTGCCCCATAAATATGAACCCATTAGCAGGTTTATCAAAGTAATTACTTTCTATAACAAGCGATTTTCAGTAATATCCAAACTTTGAAGCAGGGAAAATCTTACATGTTTGGAGTCTTTGGTCACAAGTCTCACTTCTCTGTATCCTACAAAAGGTCGAAATATATCTAGACATCGGTTAAGGAAAGTGGAGAGAAATAGTTTCCGTAAAAGAAAAAAACTTGTAATGTGTCATAAAATAGGATACGAGCTACTTCCCTCCTAGAGCAATTAGAAGGAAGTCCTTCAACATATAAAGTGTTGGATGCATCTGAAGGTAGGTTACGCCTACCAACAGGTTCTGGGGGATCAAAACCAATGGTGTGACCATTTGGACCATGGTCTAAAGGGAGAACTCCACCACGTCTCAACATAAAATCATCTATGGTTTGAACGTTACCTCCTCCTCCTCCTCCTCCTCCTCCTGATCTTCCCATGGAAACAGAACCACCTTCTCCTGATTGCTTCAACAAAAAAAAAAAAACTTTTCAGGTCAATAAAAAAAGAAGAATGAACTGAAAAACTTGCAAGAAAGAATGGTACCACGCTCTGGAGATAGCGATCGTAAGCTGAACCGATAGTTCTAGTATCGGGAACATCGAGATCCTCATCTCGCGGATAATAACCACCACCGTGCCCTATAGTCATTGTTGATGATGGAGCTTCTACAAGACGACAAGCATTGTTTATTTCAAGCAAACTAGGAGCATAACTATCTATGTGTTGAGGAAACGTGAAAGGACTCAGGAGCTTACCGAAATCGGAACGGGGACGTTTCATAGGACCACCAGGAGGATGATGTTGCTGTCGCTGCTGGTTCCAGTACCCATCCGCCATGGAAATCGAAGGATCAGAAGCTACTAGAAGGGAAAAATTAAGGGACCAAAAAAAAAACCCTAATTTCGATGAATAGGTTCGATTGTAGCTGGATTTGATAGATGGAAACCCTAGCTTTGCTCGTTCTTCTGCTCCGAAGCACTCTCGAAATCAAAAGTTTTCTCAAATCTATTGATTCCAATTTCTTGCTTCTCGATTTCGAAGTTTCTGATTATTTTGTCTTAAAGATCCGAAATCTCGATGACCCGGCCCGTTTTATGGCAACAGATCTCAATTTCCGCGTTGGATTAACGGGCTGCTAAATCACTATTTTAAGGCCCATTTAACTAAAGTTGGATTTACGTGGATCTAAAAAAGTCTAAAGATAAGTGAATGTGTGAATCACGGATTATATGTGAGTAACGAGAAAATCATAATGAATGAAAAACTTTGAATAAGTGAATTAATAGCTGACAAAAATAAAAACAAGGTAAATATATAAACGACAAAACAAAAGCAGAATTATGTTTTTATAACTGGTTAAGTGGTTAGTATAAATGTAGGAAATGAGGAGATGGACCCAAACACAAGAACAATAAACAACAAAAGTAAGTAGGTTTCCATGTTTCCTTGGAGCTTTTCTTTTTGTTAACCAAAACTTCATTTGTTCTCAACTCTTAACTCTTAATCCTTTGCCTTAATCATCATTCATTTTGTTTCTCTAAAGTCTAATCATACAATCTATCACCATCGCATCCTCTTAGTATTTCCTTAAATTTTATCAAATATTTCCGCTTCAGAACTTTCCTATTAAATCTTATACTGTCTTGATAATAAAACTTTATAGATACTTTCATAAATATACATGTAATATGGTTTTAACACACATATATATACATAACTATTTATATGATCTGTATTAGTTTCTTGAAACGATATTGTCAAGTGTTATTCATGAGATTTTACGTTTCAGTAAAAATATTGTTCGTCTTATTCATTAACATGTTATTCTTAAGTTTACTTACATAGAGATAATATAATACTCATGTACATTTGATTTAGACTTAGAACTCAACATTTCGAATATAGTATAATATCATCTATGATTCTATATATGTATGGAAAATTGAACTACAACTTTAGTGTCTTGATAGTTGGGCATGCATCATCCAATCCAAGGTTTCGATTTGCTTTTACAATGTCGAGAAGAGCTAGATCCTATGTAATTATGTATTGGCTACCAAACAAATCACATTCATATTCGCTAAATAACCAGTTAACCACTAACTATTTTGTTTTGTCGGTGAATGTCAAGGATTACGCAAATAAAGAATCATATAAGAAGAATAAGATTAAGGGAGACGCACTATTATAGTTTTCACCAAAAGTGGATACATTCTCCTCGACTAACTCCCCGAAAATGTGGAGAGAAGCACCCAGACCAAATGGGCCCACTTACCTCTCCTTAGGGATACTTTTGTCTTTTTCATAGCAAACGGCAACCAACATTCAACGTAGCTGCGCCAAAAGAATAAACCTTCCCTACTAGTAAATTACCATTGCGTGACCTCGTGTTAGCCCGGACAACCTGAACCGGCCAGCTCAGATTCTAATTTATATGTTAGGGAGATTTGGAAATTGATTACAAGTGAAATTGTAATGGCAAGGAATCTATACAATGATATTAAAAGTAATCAAACCAAGAAAGTTATAAAGTCAATATTATTCATATCTAAACAAATACCTAATATCAAAAAACAAATGCTGCACATAGCTAATTGAATAAGAAATCAATATTGATCATAATTAAACAATTACCAATTTGGTCAACAAACAAATGATGCACTTAGTTATCTAATTTTTTTATTTGTGTTTAATCATAAGTTTTTAGATAAAGTGGTTCAAACCATATACTGATATACGCACGTAAAGATTTGTATGTTGATTAGCCAATAAGCTTACTTTTATATAAAGTATAAATTAACCAAACAAACAACTTCTTCACAATAGAGAATTGGAAATCTAACTATGCAATATTGATCACAATGAAAGTACGTACGACGAACTAAAATTAGTTCTAAAACATAGAATATGATGTAATCCACTCCCATACCATATAGTAGTTTTTTAAAAAGAATACAACAAAAACAATTTAAGTTCGAATGTACAAACAACTGCATGGGGAACGCCTCTTCACTTTTTTTTTTTATTTTTCTTTTTTCCTAAGCATCAATAGAGTTATAGGGATGCCTCAATTTTTTTATTTTAAAGTATAAATTGTTGTTAAAAACAAGGAAATAGAATAAAGTATAAAGTATATATTTATTAATAACTCCAAGAAATTAAAGTGTTTCCTTTATATTTATATAGATGTAATTAATTTGTGGTAAAACAATTTTACCGTCGAGTGTCTGTGACTCCGTCTTCTTCTTCTTCTTCTCCCTCTCACATCGTCGTCACTTTCTTTTTGGCTATTCTTCTCTCTGTCATCGCTGTCTCTGACTTCATTGTCTTCCTCCTTCTTCCTTTTTGCTTTTCCGTCGTTTTTCTCCGCCGGATTTTTCTCTCTCCACCACCACTACCTACCTCCTCCTTTGTCTCGCTGGAAATTGTTTCCGAGCTCAAAATTAAGTTCCTGAAGATCGGGTTCTAGTCCTTTTCCATCTCGGAGAAGCGTCTTTAGATCTGGGCAAGCACTGCCATCTTCAAATTTTTTACCTTTTTTCTCCTTCTCTATCTCTCTTCACCAACTGGGGTTTGGTTACGGGTTAAATTGATGGTTTCCGAGGCGGCTAGAACCTCGTGGGCTCTTGTTTGTAGATGATGAACGGTCCTTCGTGTAAGGATCGAAGAGGGTGGTTCTCTTCTGCTCTGTTTTTCACATGGAATGGCAGATCTTGTGACCTATAGTAATGCCGACCACAACCTTGAACAGGTTCTTCTGCTCACTACCTTTCATCATTTCGATTTTGCTCAGTTTGGGAAAGAGTTTATTTGTTCTAAGCAGTAGAAAGCTCAAATCTTTGATTGAAAAATGTAATCTAAGGAGTTTATGGATTGAAACCCAAGTTTAAATATTTGAGATTTTGTTTGTTCAAATTCCAGCAAATCTCTAAGTCTTTCTCAAATTCTTCTTTGTAATACCAAAGAGTCAATTAGCTGGATTTAAAATCACCATTGAGACTCATTACTTGGTGATGTAAACGAATATGCAGTTCTCTCTTTTTTTTCGTCACACGGTTCTTGTTAAAGTAATCTTCTACATTTGGCAGGCATTGATTACATTGAAGAAGGGTACTCAACTTTTGAAATATGGTCGCAAAGGGAAGCCCAAGTTTTATCCTTTCAGACTGTCTAGTGTGAGTTGCTTTCTGCTCCAACCACTTGTTTTTTGCTTGTTTGTTGGATTATTGCTTCATCTGATAAACCTGTGTTGTGTTGTGCAGGATGAAAAATCTTTGATCTGGATATCAAGTAGTGGTGAAAAGCGACTGAAGTTAGCATCTGTATCTAAAATTGTACCTGGGCAGAGAACTGTAAGATATCTTCATTTTATCTACAGTCTTTATAATGAATATTCCATATAGTATGGCGAATTCTGCTTCCTTTCAAGCTTGTATATAATTAACTGTTTCATTTTTTGCATCTCAGGCTGTTTTCCAGCGTTATCTTCGCCCAGAGAAAGATTACTTATCCTTTTCTCTCTTATACAACGGAAAAAAGAAGTCTCTTGACTTGGTTAGTCATCGTGAAACTGATATATTTGGACAATAATTTCAACAACACTTGACAATAACTCCAGGCATAACAGTTCACTTCTTAATAGATTTGTAAGGACAAGGTTGAGGCTGAGATTTGGATTGGAGGCCTGAAAACATTAATATCCACTGGGCAAGGCGGGCGCTCAAAAATCGATGGCTGGAGTGGCGGAGGCCTTTCAGTTGATGTAAGTACTCTGGAAAGGACTCCTTTTTGCCAAATATATGTTGGTTTATCAAATGGGATACTGACGACGTCGTGGTCTGTTGAACTCATCGGTTGATCCTGTTGATATTCCATTTTGGTGTTTAATGCGTTTGTTTGTTTTCTATATATTTCAGGCCAGCAGAGAATTGACATCAAGCAGTCCAAGTAGCAGTTCTGCCAGTGCTTCACGGGGTCACAGCTCTCCTGGGACTCCCTTTAACATCGATCCAATTACTTCTCCTAAGAGTGCTGAGCCTGAGGTTCCTCCAACTGATTCAGAGAAATCACATGTTGCTTTGGACAACAAAAATATGCAAACAAAGGTATCTGGTTCAGATGGTTTTCGAGTTAGTGTCTCTAGTGCCCAAAGTAGTTCTAGTCATGGTTCTGCAGCAGATGACTCAGATGCTCTAGGTGATGTTTACATCTGGGGTGAGGTTATATGTGACAATGTTGTTAAGGTTGGGATTGATAAGAATGCAAGTTATCTGACTACAAGAACGGATGTCCTTGTGCCAAAGCCATTGGAGTCGAATATTGTCTTGGATGTTCATCAAATTGCATGTGGTGTCAGGCATGCTGCATTTGTGACAAGGCAAGGTGAAATTTTTACTTGGGGTGAAGAATCTGGAGGAAGACTGGGTCATGGTATTGGGAAAGATGTTTTTCATCCCCGTCTTGTTGAATCTCTCACAGCTACTTCATCTGTTGACTTTGTTGCTTGTGGAGAATTCCACACTTGTGCTGTTACACTGGCTGGAGAGCTCTATACCTGGGGTGACGGCACACATAATGTTGGGCTTCTTGGGCATGGCTCTGATATCAGTCACTGGATACCAAAGAGAATTGCCGGTTCTCTCGAGGGGCTTCATGTGGCTTCAGTAAGTTGTGGACCCTGGCACACCGCTTTGATAACATCATATGGGAGGCTTTTTACATTTGGAGATGGAACATTTGGTGTCTTAGGGCACGGGGACAAGGAAACAGTTCAGTATCCAAGAGAAGTTGAATCTCTATCAGGATTGAGAACGATTGCGGTTTCATGTGGGGTTTGGCACACTGCTGCTGTTGTTGAGATCATTGTCACACAGTCAAACTCAAGTTCTGTATCATCTGGAAAATTGTTCACATGGGGCGATGGAGACAAAAACCGTCTCGGACATGGTGACAAGGATCCTCGGCTTAAACCAACGTGTGTGCCTGCATTAATTGATTACAACTTTCACAAAATTGCATGTGGACACAGTTTGACAGTTGGTTTGACCACGTCTGGACAAGTGTTCACAATGGGGAGTACAGTTTATGGTCAACTTGGGAATTTACAGACTGACGGAAAATTACCGTGTTTGGTGGAAGACAAGCTTGCAAGTGAATTTGTCGAGGAGATCTCCTGCGGGGCATATCACGTGGCAGCCTTAACATCTAGAAATGAAGTTTACACATGGGGTAAAGGAGCCAATGGGAGATTAGGGCATGGTGATCTGGAGGATCGAAAAGTACCTACTATTGTGGAAGCTTTGAAGGATAGACACGTAAAATACATTGCTTGCGGATCGAATTACACTGCAGCCATATGTCTTCACAAATGGGTGTCTGGTGCTGAGCAGTCTCAGTGTTCAACCTGTAGACTGGCTTTTGGGTTTACACGGAAAAGACATAACTGTTACAATTGTGGACTTGTGCACTGTCATTCATGCAGTTCAAAAAAAGCATTCCGAGCTGCACTAGCCCCAAGCGCGGGAAGACTATATCGTGTCTGCGATTCTTGTTATGTTAAGCTCAGCAAAGTGTCTGAGATAAACGATACTAACAGAAGGAACAGTGCTGTGCCTCGTCTTTCAGGGGAGAATAGAGACAGATTAGATAAATCTGAAATAAGATTAGCTAAATTTGGTACATCCAATATGGACCTAATTAAGCAATTGGATAGCAAAGCGGCCAAACAAGGAAAGAAAACTGACACTTTTTCACTCGGTCGCAACTCTCAGCTGCCTTCTTTGTTGCAGCTGAAAGATGCTGTGCAGTCTAATATAGGCGATATGCGAAGAGCTACTCCAAAGTTAGCTCAGGCTCCATCAGGCATTAGCTCTCGGTCAGTGTCACCTTTCTCTAGGAGATCTAGTCCTCCTCGCTCTGCCACTCCTATGCCTTCAACTTCTGGGCTCTATTTCCCGGTGGGTATAGCAGATAATATGAAAAAAACCAATGAAATTCTGAACCAGGAGATCGTTAAGTTACGAACACAGGTATACATTCTCGGAGAAGGGACTCATGCTTCTTAGTTCGTTCGTCCATCTACATTAATGTGTAGTCTAATTAAAATCATGGATTTGGTTTAGGTTGACAGTCTAACTCAAAAATGTGAATTCCAAGAAGTAGAGCTTCAGAACTCTGTAAAGAAGACTCAGGAAGCCTTAGCATTAGCAGAGGAGGAATCTGCCAAATCAAGAGCCGCGAAAGAGGCAATCAAGTCGCTCATAGCGCAGGTATAATCGGGTTTGAACTACACTGAAGCTTGAATGAAAACTGGATTTTACTCCCACAAGCTAACTTAACTGGTAAATTTTGATATTTTGCTTCTGTAACAGCTCAAAGATGTCGCTGAGAAGTTACCTCCAGGTGAGAGTGTAAAACTCGCGTGCCTTCAAAACGGATTAGACCAGAATGGTTTCCATTTCCCTGAAGAAAATGGTTTCCATCCTTCAAGGTCGGAATCGATGACTTCATCTATATCTTCAGTTGCACCTTTTGACTTTGCCTTTGCAAATGCATCTTGGTCTAATCTCCAATCACCAAAGCAAACGCCTAGAGCCAGCGAAAGAAACAGCAATGCTTATCCAGCGGACCCACGGCTTAGCAGCAGCGGGTCAGTAATCAGTGAGAGAATCGAGCCTTTCCAGTTCCAGAACAACAGCGACAATGGTTCGAGTCAAACAGGAGTTAACAATACTAATCAGGTAGAAGCAGAGTGGATCGAACAGTACGAGCCAGGCGTGTATATAACCCTTGTTGCCCTCCACGATGGAACTAGAGATTTACGAAGAGTCCGCTTCAGGTTAAACATTTTGCTCATAGAGATTCCATATTTTTTTACTATAAGGTTTGATGATGCTAAAGGTCGTCATTGTTTCTTTCTTGCAGCCGAAGAAGATTCGGGGAACATCAAGCTGAGACATGGTGGTCGGAGAATCGGGAAAAAGTGTACGAAAAATATAATGTAAGAGTATCGGAAAAATCAACGGCTTCTCAAACGCATAGAGACAGAGATGAAGAAGAAGAAGACATTCCTCACTAGTAGTCAGTCTCCTAATAACATTTGTATGATTTTGCCCCATAATTTCCTGTGTCTCTCTGTTTTGCCCCAAAACTGTTCATTGTTCTACTTAAGTCCTTTTTTTTTTTCTCTATCTCGATTCAATCTGTGGGAGATTAATTTTCATGTCCTCTACATGTATGTTGTATATATATATGAAGACCATCGGTTCTAAGATTACTTTAGGAAGAAAAAGAAAAACTTAAGTATTGAATTTGCCTAATGAAGGTCTTGTTTTTGTCTTTTCAAATTGAAATAATTTTGATTTTTGTTATTAATTGACTAATGACAATCATTAGTTGTACCTAATTCTGTGACCAAAATGTGTTAGTATAAGTTAACCCCACAACTAATTAAGTAACTAAAATCCATCAACTTCCAATGCGCATATTCATATTTTCGGCATTTTAATTAGGCTTTACATTTTTAAGATTCTCATTATTTATATACTTTTTGCTTTACCATATTAGACATTACAATTATTCACCTGTAAAATTTAATACATGATATTATCTACCAACTTGTTGTTGACTCTTGTAAGGCAATAACTAAAAAGTGTATACTAAAAGAGTCAAATTTTACTCTTTATCATTTACAAAAAATGACAGTGATTGCAAAATCATAAATAAGTTTTTTTCCCTTTCATTTATTTAAGCTAATAGCATGATTTTCTCACGTATTATAATGACATGTTATTTCGTCAGATGACATGAAATTTCATATGAAATTGATGTCTCTACTCATTTACGATTTTGATTTCCCATTGTATCATAGCACATAGTTTTAGAAATTTAATTTTCTTCTTAAACCTATCATTTGATATTTAAGTTTTGGAAAATCAACCAATTACAAAAGATACGGCATAATATATATAGTCTCGAAATAGCATCTACATTTAAAATTTTGGATTGAAACTTGTAAAACATCTTATATAATAAAACAAAATAAAATTCTAAAACATATTATATAATGAATCAAAGGGAGTAATTGACTGGTTGATTTACACCTTCTTCTTTTCTTTGGTTACAAATGTATAGATCCTAATTATGGTTGGTTGGTTGTTGCTAATAAATGCGTTATTTGCTCGCACTAGAAAATTTCAAAGTCATCGTTGAATATTCAAACGGAAACAAGTTTACATTAACACCATTAATCATCACCTTAGGTCCAGACTCGATCACGTCTGATCCAGACTCAGCAGGAGTAACACTATTAAACAGGTATGAAATTACGCCCAAAACCGCAGATTTGAATGAATGCCTCAAGAAAGTAGCAAACATACCACCGTTTTTGATAAAGACTTTCTCCTGGGAAGAGATCTAGAGATGTTGTGGTGGGTAAAAAAGCGCAGCCCGACCTGAATCCAAAATAAATCCGCCCATCAAAAACTCAACTTTAAAAAACTCAGATGGATTTTTGATTTATTGGGTAAAACCCGAAAAAATCTGATTGTTCTGAGACTACCCGTGGGTACCCAACTTGATTTTTATTATTTTCTTAGAATTTATGTTTAATTGTTAATATACTATTATATGTATGTTGTATCTATATTTTGCTTATAAATATATTTTAAATTATATTTATTTTCTGTA
>Ga0041059_1001858_pt1 | contig 16438 bp, 6 predicted proteins | sample AraColnosormetaG_FD_56232 | JGI IMG/M metagenome (GOLD analysis project Ga0041059, IMG submission 56232) | Arabidopsis roots microbial communities from North Carolina, USA - Col MF nosort | ecosystem: Host-associated > Plants > Roots > Unclassified | place: USA: North Carolina | collected 2013-09-02
TTTTTTTTTTTTTTGGTAAGGCTTAATCTGTCTAAAGATAAAGCATACAAAACTGGTCATTGTTTCCTTTAGAATCCAAGACAGCTTGATTGATATTAAAGATCTACACAAACTTTATTGCCTCTCTGTTTCATTTCATCTTTTCTTTTCTTTTCTCCCGAGAGAAAGGGAGAAGCCACCACCTTAGAATCTTAAACGCTTTTCTCTAATTCTCTTTTGCCTTTCCAAGTTTAGTTTTCATTTAAATCTCACAGTTTTAGGTATTATTGATGTATATACATTCCCTGGATCCGGGCATATGTATGGATCACTTTTGTGAATGATTCTCCTTTCACAATGTGATGCTTTGCTTTGGTTTCAAATAAGATGAAGCTTTTTCCGCTTGGATATCTTTTTCTCGTATGGAAAAAGAGCGGTTACTTTGAAAAATATTCATATATGACTTGTACCAAAACGAGTTGTTTATGATAATATTAATACATGTAGTTGATCTTAAAAAAGCTTTTCTATATATATGTATATGCATGCAGCAAAGTTTTTCTATATACTTAGCTCACTACATCTATAATCGATTCTTAAGAACAAATATTTGTTGGTCAATTTCTAAATGACAACAATTTATGATTATATGAATCATACCACTTGAAAGAAAACACCCATGTGTAAACACAACGATATCCACATTAATATATTTGCAAAATAAGATGAATGCATATAATATGAATGCGTATAGATGTCCATCAATTCATGCATGGAATCTAAAGTTTATCCTCAAAAGCAGGAAGGAAGATAAAGTTAAGCATGATTTTAGAAAAGTAAATAATTAATTTATTTACAAGAATTGCAGAAAGTGGGTGACCCTTTTAAAGCAGAAGAGAAAAAGAGAGGGTAAAAAAGCTAAATTCTATCTCTCTGCTTTTGGGGGGGTTTTAAGCTTTTAAGAGTCTTGTGATGGGCATTTAGTCATTATAGACCTAAACTTTGATCTCAACATAATGCACTTTTTATCTTTAAAAAAGCGATAAAAACACACTAACTTTTTCTCCTCTTGTAAACTTTTTAGGTTATTAATTTTTTTTTTTAAAACAAGATAGTACTAGTTATTTATTAGAAACTAATGTAAGCAACACATGAATCCACTATAGGTTCAAATTTAAATATACTGAGAGCTTACTGGCCCAAATCTATATCTCAAGAAGGGGTCATTTCAAGGGCTTAAATATCTTATTTCTTCTATGAGCTCACTTTCAAGAATCTTCAAGATGAATTAGTATACTTCAAAGGCGTGTTATGACTGACGAGTATATATATGCATGTCTATTTTACAATTCCTAGAAATTTATTTCAAAAACAGTTTGTAATTAGTACCTCATATATGATTAAAATCTAGATGATGGAGATGCATCAGGCAAAAAAACTAGAATCCTAATCATAAACCCTGAACAGTGGCGTGTTAGACTAAAATGGGCCGTTAAAATGTTAATAATTATTTGGGCTTTTTTGATAATCGATAAACTCAAATCTCTGATTGTTATAAAAGTCACCAATTTCGCATTCGCATATAGCACATTCAACGTAGATGCTCGTTTTTTTTGGTCAGCTAAAACTAAAGAAATTTTAGACACTCCATGACTCCAAATAGTAAGTCGTGTCGTGTACCTTCGCTTTCAATCCCGATTTGACTATTAATGATCTTTCTAACCGGAACCTACTCAGCAACTCTTTTCCGATTATGACACTTCAACTACCCAATAATTAGTAATAATTTACGAGACTACCCCACTTCAGTTTCTGTTCTTATCTTAAAACATCATATCCATAATTACGACAAACGAAACGACGCAGTATTAAGGTTACTCTCTCTCAAACTCTCGTCTCCTAAATGGGTCTTACCCCAACTGCAACCCTACTCGTCGCTGTTTTCGCGTTTTGCCTCGTCGCTGTAACGGCGCAGTTCGCCTACGTTTTGTGGTGGAAACGTCGGTTCCGTCGTCGGAGTATCGCCGGATCAGAACGCGACGCTTTTTCCTCTCGCGGTGGTGACCTAACGGCTACACCACCGCCATCGAAAGAGCTTCTTTACTTCTTCTTGTTCTGTCTCGAAAACAAACAGTTCAGAATAGGATCTGCCACCGCTCCGCCGCTCCCTGCAGCCGCACCGCCGGTTAATGACGTGGCATCAAAGTGGTCAATAAACGGAGAAAATTTACTTTGCGGACCTTCGGAGACTTTGTTTACCATCGCTGAAGACTATACTAGCGAGTCCGATCATCGGACGGGTGAGATTGATCCACGTGGAAGCATCTTTACAGAGGATCATGTAAAGGATGATGAAGTGGAAGAGGAGGTAGTCGCGACGGATATAAGCGACGACGAGGTTGACTTTAGCCACTATAATCAAACTACGCCGTTTTCTACTCCATGTGCTTCCCCACCGTTTTACACGCCGTCTCCTTCTCCGATTCGTGATGATCTCTCTAAGACGGTACGTGAGGAGAGTGTGTACGGCTGAGATAGGTTTAGTTCTCCGATTAGCCGGGGATATTGACCCGGTCAAAGATACGGTGTCAAAGGAATGGGTTATTATATATTAGTTTCTAATTTTCTATCAAGTTTGGTTTCTTATTTTCTATCAAGTTTGGTTTCTTATTTAACCGTGATCTAACCAAATTATAAATCAAACGGAAACCTTGTTGTAAATTTGTAACTTGTATATGGGATTAGGTTCTGTTGATTTCATGATTTGTTCTTTCATTTTTTTTTTCTCTGTTCGGTTTTAGTTTGAATTTGAAACCAACAGAAGAGACTCAGATGTATGTTCTATAGACAACAAAAAGGGAGAGAACTAATCTAATCGCTGCCGTAATGTCTTGTGTCCATTTTGTGCGTTTGAAAAGCCTCGTGAGGTTTATTGTACCATTTCAACTTAACGGCCCAAAATGAACTTCTAAGGCCCAACTGTTTTAACTATTTTACGGTCATGACATTCGTTGAGTAGTCGATTTTTTTTTTTCTTTACTATTAGTTTTTACCTACCATGTTCTCATTAAACAAATGAACTACTTTATTAAAAAGGTATTATGAATTTATGAGCATATATCAGGGCCATATAATTTATATTAATTCATAATTATATCATAAGAATCGAATTATATCTCTCTACCAGCAAAATATATTCCTCATAACATTGCTTTTCACAACTTATAGAAATTGAAGGTAGGACATTTTTCCCTTACATATTTAATACAAAAGTAAAACAATAGGGAATGGATGTCATAAGTTATTGCCTTGTTACGTATGCAATTTACAAATGCTTTGATTAAAACGAACTTACGAATTAGTAAAATCATAAAGGAAACAGAAAAACGAAATGAAACTATAAAAGAACCAAAACCCAATCCTCCATTTTATTTCAACTTTATAAAGTGGATTTACAGTTAAATCCAACCACTGACCTTCGTGATTGTAATAATTCTATAATCAACAATAAGCTTAATAACAACCAAAAAGTAGTGAAATCTTAAAGATATGTAGAAACAGAAATAGTATCCTGTTGGTGGAAAGAAGTTTGGTGAATTTCAAGAAAAAAAGCAACTTAACGCCGTCAAACTTTCTAAACGTTCACACTGCATTTATTAGCCAACGTGTACTTAACGGCGTTATCACCGACAAGAACACCAGCAGCTTTGTTTCCAAGATTGATGAACGCCTGACACCGAACATGGATATGATATTTTCCGGTGATCAAAGTCCTCACTTTCCACCTCACGGTCCCATCGGCGCGTATCATCAACCCTACAAATCCACGATCTTTCTCCTCTCCCAAAGCGACGGAGTTGTAAGGTGCGATGGGAACCGCAGTCCCGTAGACGAAAGGAGACCAAACGTTGACTTCTTTGTGGCCTTGATACGTCGGAGGAATCGCCGTACGTAGAGTGATCTGCTGGTTCATGTATGTAGCGTAGACGTGGAGACGGTCGTAGTAGATTCCGATCTTGGAGTTAGGGTTACGAGATGCGATTGTGACTTGGAAGTTTGAAGTAAGGAGGTTTGGTTGCGAGAGGTTGAAGGCGTAGACGGTGGCGTCTTGGAGGACGAATCTTGGTTTAGTGGGCCTGAGTATGACCCAAACTAGGAAGATGGTGATTAGAACTATTACGATGAAGGCGATTATGGCGGCGCAGAGTTTCCGGACGACTACTTCTTTGCCACCACCGTGGTTACCGCAATCTTTTGACATTCTTTATTTACGAGTTTGCCACTGCTGTACCTTTCTCTCTCTCTAAATGTTATATTTTTTTTGTTTGTGTGGTCGTGACTAGTGACGATGGGAAGAAATATGTGTATGGGAGAGATGGTTGTGTATATTTATATTATTATTGTGTGTAAAAGCCATATGTATGCGCGTTTTATATCCGTTGTGCATAGACTAATAGACTTAAGACCATTACCAATTTGTATATTTATTGTTACATTTAAGCTCTGGTCTATAAGCTTTTCTAAAAATGTAATGATCTTACTGTTTTTTCTTTAACTATATGGTACCTTTGTGTAATGTAGTTTCAGGATATGTTGGAAGAAAAAGTAAAGAAATGGTTATATGTGGTATCCGTTTATTTTTCAATTTTTATGTATGCATTAAGTTTTGGGAAATGGCTTTTAGTGAGGTTTTTTATCTGTCACGTCAGTTTTTTTTATTTTATTTGTTGCGATGATGGAAGTTTCCCTCATGATTGATTCTGTTAAAAGACAATGCATCATTTTTAGTGTTAACTATGTAGTACTAATATTTTATTCTAATCAAGAACATGGCCCATGTCATGTGCACATATTCTAGCTTATTCTTCGATTGCATTTTTGTAAATCCAAGAGAATTCCGTAAAAAATTAAATACTGACTTACACACGTGTCATTTTACCGTTGGGGTTTGGTAGAGTAATTTGGTTGTTAAAAAAGAGTCTATGGTCCAATCTCATTATGTGGTTTATGTGTTCGAAGAAAAATTGGCAGGTCGGCAATCGGCATTTACGGGGTGTGTTCCCACGTGGAAACAAAATTTATAGTATATTTCCTGGTTATATCGATGCTTATTTACATACTCGGTGTCGGTGTTTAAATTTCTTATATCAAATTTCCACAACATTTCAATTTATTATCGTTTTGTAGAAAAACTTCTATGTATTATTATATTGCTGAGCAATCAATATTGGATCTTGTGGAAGAAACTTAGAAGACCAAAAAGTGAAGGCGACTGTAAATATGAAACAAAATTTTCGCAAAAAAAACATTGGAGATTGATGCTAATTATTAATCGTTAGAGGTTAATAGTATAAAAACGATAATTAAAAAAGTTTTGTACTTTTGGGATACGTATACTTTTCTGGCTAATTTAGGTGGATGATTTATATTTGCAAGAAAAGGTTTTTGAGTTTCTAGTATTGATTATTGCTCAGTTAAGGTGTATACATAAACTTGTGTTTGAATATATTAATCATATGTCACCTACCGCTACTCTCCTAGTCCTAGCCACCGATACAGTTCATCGATGGCCAAACTCGTCTATAGGACAAGTCAAGTGAAGTGAATGCAACGTTAGAACCATATAAATAAATAGTATATGTATCCTAAAGAAGAATATTATTCCGAACATCCGATACACTGCCTAACAATGGACAAAAGTAACTTATTAGATAGAACAACTTTAACGTGTTTAATATTGTTCTGAACAGTGAACACTGAGCAGTAATTTACATTATTGTTGTGTTGTGTTGTGTTGTGTCTGCGTCGGACGTTGACTATTGACTCGAAAACAAAAACACGTCCCCGCCTTTTCTTTCGTTAAGGGTGGGACCAAAGTGGTCACGTTAAAAGCTACAATTTCTATCCCCACAGCTCAACTAGAGACTTCGAATATTTCTTAAAGGTACATTTGATCATAATGCAAAGTGTCTTTTCCTTCGTTACATTTTCATTTGTTAGGTTTCATTACAAAAAGACAAAGCACCAACCCCTATTATTTCCCTTTTTAATACACATCACCAACGAATCTTTATAAATTATGCTTATAGTAGTCGCCTCTTGTGTGAGTGAGTGCACTTGTAGATAATCGCATTTGATTCTAATCATTATAAGTAAATAAAGTATAACGCATTCCCATGTAGGCATAATACTAAATTGGCTTGATGTCCCATACTTGGTTTAGCCATTATTTAACTTTTATTTATTTAAAAATAGACAGATCATAAAATTTGATGGAAGTTTTAACTTTTTCATCTCACAAAATCTGTATATAAGCATAAAGCTAATTCAAATAATACAAAAAAGAAAGAGATTGGAGGTAAATTTTCTTCAGTATATATTTCTGATGCATGCGGTGATATTTGAATATCGCACACGCATGAAAAGTTGCGGAAAACGAATTTTTTGCATCGGTATCATATTAAAGGTCTCCAAATATTAGGCCTTCAACACCATCAAACGTGTTACGTGATGCATTACCTTAGATATTTGTATATGACTGATCTCTTTTTTTTTCTTTTTTTTGCTCCACCCATAATAGACCGAGGATCGAGTATTCGAGTGGCAAAGTGTTGAGAAAATTTTAGTCAACAAAGAAAATTTTATTAAACAAGAACCGATTGATTTCTAGAGCCAAAAATGTCCGCTTAGACAAAGAATTGGCTTATTGTATAATACAAATATCAATGAAAGCAAAAACTCTAATAGTATTCATAGGTTCTCCAAAGTGGATGAGCTAGATTAAAATTGAAAATAACTAGACAAAGAAACAAAAGAATAAATTAGACCAAAAAGTGGACAAACATTGAAAAACAAGTAATTAGCGAATAAAATGATTTTCATTATTCTTGATGCACTAAATCTCTTTGATATACTTGTATTCAACCAAAAAAAAAATTCGATGATCTTGTAGGCGTATGATTTGATTTAATAACATCTTAAATTCTTTTCTTGAGCTAAATTGAAAAATCGTATCTATTTTTTTCTTTCTTTCTTGAACTTTACTGTACGAAGAATTTTCTATGAGAATTTGTATAGTGAACATTCAGACCAATACATGAATTAAAAAGAGAGATATATCCATAGAGAACAAGAATTATCAAACGTAAACCACACAAGGAAGAGGCTTAGGCAACAAAACGGCACCGTTTCCAGAAATTCCTTCAAACCCAACTTTTAATTTCCCGCAAAACACCTTAAGCCCGCTCTCACGCGCCGCCCAACCATCGGTCTTAAAAGTAACCCACACGGCCATTCTCAGGCTAAACGTCACCGTTCCGGTCTCTCTCTCTTTCTTCATCTCATCAACAACCCAACTCGGAACTTTCGGTTGTTCTTTATCTCCCGCGGTCAAAGTTTCTCCGATCACAACCGATTTCTTGGTCTCCACGAAAACCGGTTGAAAAAACGCCGTCGCTAAAAATTCGTCTTCTCCGACCGCGTTTTGGTGGTATACTAAACCTTGGATTCGATCAAAGTAGCCTTTCAATTTCGTGTTTTGATTCTCGATTGTGAGATTCGCCGTCCATTGCGCGGAGAAAACCGGACCGGTTACGTTGAAATTGGAAACTGAGAAATTGTTTACGGAGAAAAGCGGTATTTGAGGACGGAGGACTAGCCACGTTATGGTGGTGGAGATGCAGAGGAGGACGACTAAAACGATTAAACCGGTGAAAATTCCTCTGACGAACCCGGACGAAGCTGGTCTTTGGTAAACCGGATTTTGCTGAGCCGGGTAAGATGAACCGTAATATGAAGCGGGTGGGGCTTGTGCGTAAGGGTATTGTTGGTAAGGTGCGTTTGGATAATTTGGGTATGGTGGAGGCGGTTGATGGTAGCCTGGATAGCCCATTACCGGCGGGTACGTTTGCTGTTGCGTCTGCGGTGGAGGCGGTTGAGATTGTGGTGGAGGTGGTGGTGGTTGATTAATATCGCGTTCGGAGTTTTGACCCGGACCCGTATCGGGTTTGGGTTGGGTTTCTTCTTCCGGAGGAGAAGGCATCGTTGTGTCTCCCTCCTCTCTCTTTTTTTTTCTTCGACTAATTTTGATATTAATCAATTTTTTTCCGGGAGATTAGTGGAAAGCACGAAGATTAAGCATATTTTGCCAAAGATTTTTCTCTGTCTTTGTTTTTTCGTTAAAGAATACAACTCTAATAAATTTGGATAAAAATAGTGAATCCGCCATGGCTGAGCTAAAATTAGAACTATACTGCAAATTTTGTGTATCCAGCTAAACTTTAAAACCAAAGCCTAAATCTCTCCATCATCAATTCAAAAATTCCACTTTTGTTTAAGATATTAGAAATTTAGTGATGGATCTGTCAAAAGTTTCCAGGGTAAGATATTGGAAGTGAATTGGTAGCTATAATAATGATGGAAAAAGCTATTATTAGTAAATTATGTCACTTCTTATGGCTAAGGATATTGCCAAAGTAAGCAAGACGAATCTTTCAACTTGCAACTTTTAATTTTTAAGTATGTGTTTTGTCCATATTATTACAACAAACAGTGGAATTTATGTAACTTACAGACCAAGAAACAAGACTTGTGCCAAGCTTAGATAGACAAACAATTGGGCCTTTGTGATGAATAAAAACTAAAACTATATATTCATTTGTAATTCTCAGTATTGATCCTCTTGAACCTAGCTACTTTCAGTTTGTGTTCTGCGTCCGTTACCAAATAATCAAAGATAGTGGTTTGTGAATGTGATGTTCTCTTCAAGAGATTGGGCCTCAGTTATAAGATATTTAAAAAGGCCTTGTAGAAAACCATTTATTTTCTTTTGTTGTTAGACGCAATCATTGAACACGCTGATCTCACAAGATGCGAGATTAAGAATTAACTTGCTAGAATATACTACTGATTTTCCTTCTTCTTTTTGACAACGCTAGAATCTGCTAGTTCAACTCCTAGTTTTCTTTTATGAATTAAAACAATTACAATAGAAATATAATAAAAATGAAAACATATTGGTTATGTGTCCGAGAAGATGTAGAATAGCCAATAATGTGAGGTCCAACATTTCTTTATATTCAATCTAATCCCATGTGGTAGCCTGTACGAAGCTGTCTATTTTTCTGACCAATTTTTATTAGTTTTAGCTGTACACACTTCATTACCAATTTTTGGTCCCAATTCAATATAATTCATCTCTACGCTACACATTCCTATTTAAATTTCGTATAAGTACTATTTTGACATACTCCAACGTGGTAAATTGCCCTATCATATCGGACCCATACACACCCATAAGGGCTTAAGACTTGAATTACTTATCAACTTGTATCCGACTACTTCAATGTATATCCAACATGCTCAAATTATATAGAACAAATCAACACATAGGAAGACCATGCGTACCATTTCCCAACTTGATATACTAATAACTACATTATCGGTTTCAATATATAGTATTTAAAATTAAAATGCATTGTATATATATGATAATATCTAATTGACTTAATGTTGTTGTATTGATCTCTACAACGTTTTTTTTTTACTATTGGCCCATATCCATCGTTACACTAGATTGACCAAAAGTATAGTTATCTTTACATTTTGTCAAAAGATGGACAAGTCATTGTTTTCTTTAAATTAAGGGATCTCTTAAACTAAAACGTTTTTTCTTTTTGGCACATAGACAAAGTTATAAAACGGCCGCTTGTTTCTATACGTATTGGTCATTTTTTGACCGTTTTTGGGAATTAGTTAAATACTAAAAAAAGTTTGATCAGGTAAGTGTTCACATTTGTTGTCGAGAGATGAACGTCCTAATCCCCAAGTTAATATTTGCGTTATTGGTGGGACGTAACTAAGCATACTTAATATTCGGTTTGAAAAGTGAAAAAAGTTTAAATTGGACAACTGAATAAAAAATTACACATACCAGAATTTATTATTGCTTACTAATTGTATCATGTTTGTTGGAGTAAAAAGTAAATGGATTAACAAATATTTATAACCTATAAGTAAATAACTACGAACTACGACAAGAAAAAAAACTACGAAATAACTTAATAATGATATTTAATTCGTAAAAATATTTGAAAACACTCATATAATAGAAATGATGAAAAAATTCGAATTGAAAATATAGTCTGACTTCTTTACAAAATCTAATTTTTAATTTTGGTCATTAAACTGAAAAAAACGTTAAACGGCCGAATGTAAATTCTACAAAATCATGTGATTAGTCAAATAGTTTGAAATGGTGTTTAACACTCCCTTTTTTATTTCACGGTTTACAAGAACGATAATTCTTTTTTACAAATGAAGATTTGTTAACAGAAATTGGCGTGTGGTTAACTGATTGGAACCGGACATTTATAAAATAAAATTCTCTTCAAGATTTCAATAAAGGAAATAGCTAATCAAACAAATCAATACTGTATTTCTTTTTTTGGCTACATCAATTAGATCACAACATTAATGTATACACAGTTGACCAAACAACATTAATGTATACACGTACGTATAGATGTATATATATACTGTATTATGTCAACATACAGTACGTATATGTATTTATATATATTCTTAAATTTTATTAATTGGCTGTAATATATGACCGCTGCTCAAAGAATGGGAAAGAGCTATTTGTACATAAACCCAAATAAATATATATCCTCAAGATTGAAGTCAATTATCTATCTATTTGGATAAATTATTATTTTGTGGTTGAATGAATTGCTGATTAGTAGCATATATAGTTGCAACTTGGTCATGATTCTGGTCGTGCTCAAGAGTTGCCTAACTTATTTCTATTTTTCAATAATATCTTAATTTAACAAAAAGATGGAAATATTTCACTTCAGTTCTGTGATTCTGTTATACTTTCATATATTTTCCAAATTTCCAAATCATAAGAATACTATCGAGTTTCTATAATCAGGTCAAATAAGCTTGAAACAAATAATAACATAGGTTGAAATAGTTACAATGTAAACAGCAAATGGCTTAAAGTCTTAAACCAACAATTAAAGACTCATGAAGAACCACCAAAGCCAAACTATGACAAGAGAAATATCAGTTCATTTGAAATCTTAAAAGGTATAGAAGTGTTGATTAAGGATAACGGACTATCGATGATATCCTCTTCGTATATTTTTTTTAAAAAAACAGCAGAAAATCTTTATCATATATACACTTTTCATTCCGTTACTTAAACGTTAGTAAATAACCAATATCATAACTCATAAGTTCATTAATCATAGGGTATATAAAGCTGTAAATCATATTATGTTGACTTTTTCGTAATATATGCAATTTTTAATAACTAAAATGTTTGAAATCGAAAGATGTCTTTGGAAAACACAAAGTGGTATATATATATAGATATAGATTTGGTTAAAAATGTATGTAATTCTTTAAAAATGACAATGTTTAGAGTTTACTGGATTGTAGAACCTATGGATTTTGTTTAATGGCAAAAACAAAAATGGAAGTAAAGATGTCCATCGACAGATCAAAAACTCATATATATTGTCAAGATGAAATGATATAACGTTCTATAAAAACATTAAGTGAATCCCTGATAATCGGAAGAACGATAAAACAACTTGAAGAGACTGAGTTATCAATGTCCCACAAGTGGTACCAAAATAGTTTATGCATACCAAAACTATTTAATTAATCGAATGTAATTGACCAAAATAGATATCAGACTCAAAAGAATACCAAAACTTCAGTGATAACCAAAAGCAGATAAAAAACGTATATAGTTTATGCATTTGCCAATAGATGAGAGGCATATCCATTGGCACTAAGATCAAAGCCAACATATATATAAAGATAAAAGGAAAAAAGAGAGGAAAAATAACTGAAAATATGAATATCCAAAATATTGTGGAAGCGCCTAGACAAAAGTAGAGCATAACAAGGGAGTATGGGTCCAAAAGTATCACAAAAGATTGCATCCTAAAACAATGTACAAAATCCAACAACGGACCGTTAATGGCACTTTAGGTTTTGTCGGTACCAAAAACAGTAATCTTCTTTTTGTTGACAAAATTAAAAACCTAAAAATCTTCATCTACCTTTCGGTTGATTAACAGTTATATTAACCATAGTTTTGAAAATTGAAACAAGCCAGCCAATTTAGGTTACAATTTTTTGTAAAATGAAATAAAAAGTCAATGGGGGATGGCAAAAAAAGAGGAGGAATAAGCAATTATGGCATGTGAGTAAAACGAAAAAGAGACACAAAACAGACAATCTATTTGTCTTCAACACCGCCACAACCAATCCCCAATGACTTGGTTACTTTTTACACTTTCTTCGCCGTTATCGCATCTCTTTTGACAAGTCAACACTCTTCATACGTCTCACTTTTTTTTTTAATATGAGAAACGCATTTATAGTTTAGTTTCTTTTGTTACACCACCCAAAAAAAAAGTCAAATCTATATATAACGTTCCTCGTTCGTTCTAATAAAAAACTATACAATAATAAATAAATAGCGACAGCTATCCAAAAAGAGTTTTAACAATACTTGTATTTTCCGTGTTTTGACTTTTGTAATTATTCTGAATATTTCCACTATCCCTTTATATTTAAAGACCCAAACTCTTCATCTATCTTCTTGCTAACTTATTCAAACCAATTCACATATCTCCTAAATCTCAACGACTGCACTTTGAAGCTTTTTGTTTAGATTCGTTCGTCGTTTCCATTGATTAAGTCTACTTCTTTTTTTTCATATTTTCGAGCGGGTCAAATGGATCAAGAGATAGAGATTCCTTCCTTCTTCCTTTGTCCAATCTCTCTAGATATCATGAAAGATCCGGTGATAGTTTCCACCGGAATAACCTACGACCGAGAAAGCATCGAGAAGTGGCTCTTTTCCGGTAAGAAAAACTCATGTCCAGTCACCAAACAAGTCATAACCGAAACTGATCTTACCCCAAACCACACTCTTCGCCGTTTGATTCAATCTTGGTGTACCCTCAACGCATCATATGGTATAGAGAGGATCCCAACTCCAAAACCTCCGATCTGTAAATCGGAGATCGAAAAGCTTATCAAAGAGTCGTCATCTTCGCATCTAAACCAAGTCAAATGCCTCAAACGACTTCGTCAAATAGTATCTGAGAATACAACCAACAAACGGTGCTTAGAAGCCGCAGAAGTTCCGGAGTTTTTGGCAAATATCGTAAGCAACTCTGTAGATACGTATAACTCTCCTTCTTCTTCACTTTCTTCTTCGAATCTCAACGACATGTGTCAGTCAAACATGTTGGAGAATCGATTTGATTCTTCAAGAAGCTTGATGGACGAAGCCCTAAGCGTACTCTACCATCTTGACACATCGGAGACAGCCCTCAAGAGTCTTTTAAACAACAAGAAAGGAACAAATCTTGTGAAAACGTTGACGAAGATTATGCAACGTGGGATCTACGAGTCAAGAGCCTATGCGGCTTTGCTTCTCAAGAAGCTCCTGGAAGTTGCGGATCCAATGCAGATCATATTGTTGGAACGAGAACTTTTCGGTGAGGTGATTCAAATCTTGCACGACCAGATCTCTCACAAGGCGACAAGATCAGCAATGCAAATCTTGGTGATCACATGTCCATGGGGAAGGAATAGACACAAGGCAGTGGAAGGTGGAACAATCTCGATGATAATCGAGCTTTTAATGGACGATACTTTCTCATCAGAGAGAAGGAATTCAGAGATGGCGATGGTGGTTCTTGATATGTTATGTCAGTGCGCAGAAGGAAGAGCTGAGTTCTTGAATCACGGTGCCGCTATTGCGGTTGTGTCTAAGAAGATATTGAGGGTCTCACAAATAACTAGTGAAAGGGCAGTTAGGGTTTTGCTTTCGGTTGGGAGGTTCTGCGCGACACCCTCTTTGTTGCAGGAGATGTTGCAATTGGGAGTTGTAGCAAAGCTGTGTCTGGTACTTCAAGTTAGCTGTGGTAACAAGACTAAAGAAAAGGCTAAAGAATTGCTTAAGCTTCACGCTAGGGTTTGGAGGGAATCACCTTGTGTCCCAAGAAATTTGTATGATTCGTATCCTGCTTGAACAACGTACATGTTTGAATAATTCTCATCAGATACAAACAATTCTTTGAGAATTATTCTTCGTATAAGTTCATTTTAAAACAAAAAAGAGTGGTTTAAATTTTGCTCAAACTCTGATTTTCTTTCATTTGTTTTTGTTTTATTATCTTTCAATGTTTATCATTATGTGTAGATAATAGTGGACATATTTTCATGAAATTATGAAAAAACTGCAAAGAAATAAATGGATTCACAGGTTACATGGCTATTTTATCCCACTTGCTTTGTTCGTAATTGTTAGAGGCTCCTTATTTATATTCTTTTTGTCCATTACTCACAATAATAATGGAGAACATCTCTTTCAACTTCTCGTTTTTATTGAGTGGATAACCTAAAGGTTACATCATAGTTCTGCTAAAACCATTACTTTTTACAAATACTTTTAGAGATTTGTATGCGTCATGTGTAACGTTTCTGACCATTTAATTGATGCCAGAATTGTAACATTGCGAATGTAATTATGTATATATATATATATTATGTCGGTACGTTCTACAACTCTAATCCCACTATTGATTTATATATTCCAGTATACATCGACGATATCCACGACGGGCATTCTTTCATTCGAGGATGAGTTTCTGTTTTAAGAAATTCTTAATTAAGATTTGTTTTCTTAATTATTATGTAAACATACCAAAAGTCCTTCATATATATGTGATTTTGTATTCACTTATTGTGATTTTTTAGATCACTCAGTTTAAAATGATTTAGACTAAACGTGGTAAAAACTGTTTACGAAAACTCTTTGCATGCGTTTTAACGATCAATAGACATTTCATTATCGGTAGATCGAAGGCAAAAGATAGATGAATATAGGAATCTAAAGCACGTTATAGCAATATTATATAGCAAGAATCTCTGTATTTATACACCTCGGTTCTAGCAATCAGGGAACATGGTCTTGGGGAGAACATGAGTACAGTGTCGTTTTACCTGAGAAAATTAATTATTACTTTCGGGCTATAAGTCCAATATAAATTCCTAAGGTTTTACATAAATAATCGCTCATGTCAAAGTTAATTTGGATTACACTCGAATTTACTCTTCCAACACTGACTTATGAATTTGTCTTTATATTCTTTTATTAATATAATCAGGTATATCTATACATACTTGATAGTTGATACAGATCAATTTCAGAACATGCAATTCAAAAAATATAAAATAAAATAAAATCGTTTTATCAGAATCGACAAAAATATTTTGGTCGACGTTGATGAATTGATTGTTTTTTTCTTCTATGTTTTTTTTTTAATTATTTTTTTTATCACAAGACTAGATCATAGAATTTACTTCATTGTAACTCCTAACATTTTTATTTTTAACAAAATATTTATATTCTTAACAAAAAAGCATTCAATATAAGTGTAAGAACAACAGCATATGTTAAGATTGAATAAAAGTGTAACACACATGAGCAGTAACATGGGTGGTCCAGTTACAGTGTGTTTTCTAGTTAAAAATCAAATTGTAATCTCCTTTTAGTTATTGAGAATAATTTATGCACCAAAAACATGAAATCCTATTAGCAAAAATTAAGACACCAGCAGCTGAGTATTGACCATCATTCTCACTTTATTTGGCTATATCACATTATATATAGGGACTTGTATAATTTTTTCTAAAAATACTTAATTTTTAGTTGTATATAATAAATGTCATGAATCCAAAGTCAGATCTTACGAGCAACCATGTCGCAATCTAAATAAGAGTTAAAAACTACGAAATTGGCCCAGCCTCGACCACAACTTGCAGTTGTAGTTACAACGTTATGGAGAGAATATCCACAGTTGACAAAACTTTTTGAAATACATGCGCGTGACATATATACTACATCCACAAAAATACATGCGCGTGTATGTAGTAGGTTCACATATAAATGTGAACGTGAAGGACTAGCTAGTGTATAATGTATGGTTATAAGAACTTGTAATTTATAATTCCATTTCATGTAATGTTAAAATGTTCAAGGACGTTAAGTCGACACGAAGACTTGGATTACATGGCGGTGGCTACGTTTGACTCGATCCCCTTTTTTGTTTTTTTTGAAAGCTTATTTTATGTCAAAACTGTAATTTTGAGAATTTTTTAGAAAATTATTTGTTTTGTTTGCTGATATTAATTTAATAATTTAAAATTAATATGAGAATCATACATTAATAAATGTATTGCTCTTGTGGTTTGGAACCGAGAAAATATCTATGATGCGTTAAGAATTTACTTGATATGGTTAATAATTTCATACAATGATAATTTACCAACCGAAAAACCTCATTGCGTAGAATTAGACAAAAAAGAAAGATAGTTTTTTTTTTTTTTTTAAACAGAAAAAAGAAAGATAGTTATAAAG
>Ga0041059_1001859_pt1 | contig 16430 bp, 7 predicted proteins | sample AraColnosormetaG_FD_56232 | JGI IMG/M metagenome (GOLD analysis project Ga0041059, IMG submission 56232) | Arabidopsis roots microbial communities from North Carolina, USA - Col MF nosort | ecosystem: Host-associated > Plants > Roots > Unclassified | place: USA: North Carolina | collected 2013-09-02
ATGTGTCCTCTTCATTAAGTTTTAATTTGATATTCTAAATTTTTTCTATTTCACTCTATTATATTTGTAATCTCTATAGTATATAATGTTTACTTTAAAACAAAAAAAAATATTAATCATTGTTAGAAAAATATGATTTAGTATAATATTCTTAGAAAAATATATACTAAAAATATGATTTAATATACCTATCTTACTTTGGGATTGTCTTTTAATTATTTTTTGAATTTTTAAATAAATATTATCATACCTACTTTGGGATTGTCTTTTAATTATTATTTTTAATTTTTAAATATTTATTAAATATCATAACATCTTTATATTTTTAGTGAAAACAGAAAAAATAGTATTTATAATATTTTAGTATAAAAGATCCAAATGACTAAACTCAAATAAACATTTATGTCAGAAATAAACACAACACCATGCATGTAACGTTTATGTTGCAAATGTTCTTCTACAATTATTAACATTTATGTCACAACAAATAGACGTTGGGATTAGGGAAAATTAAATTGATAACACAAAAATGACACAGAAATATTCAAGGTTACAAAAATCTCAATTCTCAACTGCTACAAAACATAATACTACTATCAAACATACAAATAGAAATATTTAATATAGTCAAAAACAATAAATACACAACTTTTGTAACGTATAGTTTTGCTAAGCTAACGTATAGTTTCAATAAATAAATTACAACGTATGGATTAATTGGAAAATTCATGATCCTTTTAAACCCTACTACTTAATTCACATAGGTTATAAATAGTGACGTTTTTTCTAGCTAATGACACACAATATGATGGAAGCAAGAATAAATATCAATGAAAGACAATTTATCTCAAGGTAATAACAAGCTACCAAGGCCATCACGACTTCACACAAACATTAACAATCGCAAAGGTAATATATCATTCATGTTTAGAGTTTAGTTATCAGATCATCTTAAGGTAATAACAAGCTGTTAAGGTAATAACAAGCTGAAGTGCAGGAGCCGCTATTATTTTTCTAGCCTTCATCAAAACATTTATGTTGTAGTTGTCCTCCAAAAGGTAAATATTTACTTTTCTCTTCCTTCTATTTAAAATATATATTTTTACTATGTTCTATATTTAACTCATGCCAACTGAAAAATGTGACCAAAAATAATAAAAAACTTGGTGAGTGCTATAGGTGGACATGTGAAAGGTAATTATGATTGATTGAGAAGATCTAAAACATAAGACACAAGGTATATTATTCTATTCTTTCCTTTCAGTTTCTGCTTCTTTTTAATGTTTTTAAAGTTTGTAGATGTTGTTTAGATCTTGAGCGATGTTTGATGAAGTTCTTAGTTAAGTTGCTAATATGCATGCATGTTAGTCTTCAAAAGTATTCTCTTTTTTTCTTAGATCTCACAAAAAAGACCAAAAGTAATTCAACTGATGAATTTAGATAAAGTAATTTGTCTTCTAAACCCAAGGCAAGTGTTCATAATTGACATTAGGATGATTTTACGTCATTTTTTGCTTATTATGCTTCATATGTTTAATGACTTACTTATTTTATATTGAAGCAAGTAGACACTAACCAGACTAAACCAAGACTACAGTTCGATAGAAATGACATGGATGACGTGGTATAGAGCCTATAATGAGCGTGGAGCTTATACAATGATATGTATTCATGTGTTAATATTTTTTTCAAGTTGTTATATTGTAACATTTTAATTTACATTGAATCAAAGAAAGTCAAGTATTAATTCTGATCACCAATGACTAGAGATGTCAAAATGGGTAACCCAACTCAACTCAACTCATAATCAAATGAGTTTAGGGTTAAATGAGTTATGGGTTGACCCAACTCATTTGATGGGTTGAGTTATTAAATGAGTTAACCCATTTAAGTAATAATTTAATTAATTATAAATAAAAAACAATAATAAATAATTATTATTATTAATTCATTATCATCAAACTTAAGATATTTACGGATTCCACTTTTTATGGGTTTACGGTTTTTGCGGGAAAATCACGGGTTTACGTTTTTGGCGGGAAAATTATAGGTTTACGTTTTTGGCGGGAAAATTACGGGTTTACGTTTTTGGCGGGAAAATTACAGATTTACGTTTTTGGCGGGAAAACCACGGGTTTACGTTTTTGCCGGGAAAATCACGGCTTTACGTTTTTGGCGGGAAAATCACGAGTTTACGTTTTTGGCGGGAAAATCACGGGTTTACGTTTTTGGCAGAAAAATCACGGATTTACGTTTTTGGTGGGAAAATCACGGGTTTACGTTTTTGGCGGGAAAATCACGGGTTTACATTTTTGGCGGGAAAATCACGGGTTTACGTTTTGGCGGGAAAATCACGGGTTTATGTTTTTTGGTGGAAAAATTACAAGTTTACTTTTTCTCAATTTTATCGCTTGTATATTTAAGAAATTTGAAAAAATATTAATTTTATTAAATTGGTTTAGATGTGTTGGTTAAACTTAAATTGGCATTGGTTTAGAGATTTTAGTTGTATTAATTCAATTTTACAAAACTTGATGGGTTAATTGGGTAACTCATTCAAACCATTAACCATTACAACCCAAATCATTTTACTCATGAAACCAATTGACTCGTCAACGCATTTGACCCATCAACTCATTTGAGTCAAAAATTTCAATTCATTAGGGTTCATGGGTTGAGTTGAGTTGAGTTGACCCATGATTTTGACCCATTTTGACACTCCTACCAATGACCAAGTTTATAGAACAATGACATTTTTACAAGTTATACACATACTATATATAATGAAATATATATATATATATAATTTTGACTTAGATATCTAATAGTCAAAGGGTTACAATTTAATTTTTTAGAAAAACTTTTAGTTACAAATATTTTTTGGTTTGCTAATATATATTTATATATTTTATTATATTAAATTTACCCACGCATCGCGTGGGACCTTTTCTAGTTATTTTTATATAACACATGTATATAGAAATAAATCCAAACAATTCATTGAGACATATGATTATATATAAGATAAAAAATTTGATCGTTACCTTATACGACGACTTGAATTGCTAACATACATCCTGAATAAGTACTTCAATGAACCGCTTTGAGTAGCGTATACATTTTTCTTCAATGGTCGGAGCTCCAAAACATTTATAAAAGGTATACTTATTCCCGTCTTAACAAGACATATCTGCAAAGAATTGAATTTGGTCACATGGATGATCTCCTCTGTCGTGTCATTACTACTCACCGTTGTCCATAAATTCGGACCGAGGTAAAGGTCGAAGTTCGGGTCAACATTAAGCCCATCATAATTTCCATAAACGAAGGTGGCCTTGATCAGATAATTGGTGTCGCGGGTGACATTTAGATTGTAGCAGTTTCGTATTCCGTCTGGAAAGTATCTCATTGTCAAAGCCGGCTTATCCACGAATGGTTCGAAATCCTTGGCGATTCTACCAGTCTTCCCAGTGTTTATTAAACCGGTATCTGATGTATATGTTAAACCTGTTTGAGGTGCATTGTAAGGTGACTCGGGAGGGGATAAACCGCAATCTACACTAATGAATCCTATGAAGATAATAGATTAATTATTAGTTAATAATCTGATAAACTTAGACGCGTTGAAGAACATAAACACATAAAAGAAACCAACATATTTGTGCTTACCGGTTTGATTTTGAGCTTGAACAAGATGAAGTATTAGCACAAAAATGGTAACGAACACACAATGTCTCTCCATGGTTCTCCTGACTGTCCACATGAGAGCTTTTTGTTTTTACGATACCAAACTATGCATACAACTATATGATCAAAATTCATAGTCAACTCATTATAAGATTAAAGAATTGAATAAAGAAATAATTGAGAATATTTCCTTACCGGTACAAAATCATTTGATAGAGAGAGTTGCGAGAAATTAACAAGTGTTTTAAAAAACAAAATCTTATCTGTTAACAACAATGAAGAGAGTACTTGTCTTCATAATATTACATATGATAATATGATGGTAAGGTAAAAATGAATATCTAAAAGACTAAAACCAAGAATAATAATAAGAAGTTGTATAAGATATCAGAGGAAACATGGAAATCCCCATGGTCCAGTAGTTGATCAAGATTCAAGGATTAATATTGTTACTCTAGGTTTGGGGTTCAACTCCTAGAAAACACAAATTCTTGAAGTGCAAAACTAACCAAAGATTCAGAATGCCGCATGCAAAATCATTGGTAGTGGTCTTGAGTGTTACGATGAAAGCTTGTCCATCACGAAATTGTCGTATATTTAGAACCGTCCGTTGACGATCCAACCTTCCACATAAATTTTTGTTTCAACTCAAAAATTACACGCTGAAATTTTGGTGTAGCCGACATATTCGCTGATATTATTTTATTTTAGTCAAAATTCGTATTTGTTTCTAATTTGTATGACCAAAAAGTGAGCCTTCACTAGTTGTGTGCTTGATGAATTTAATACTTCATACAAGTAGTTCATATATTACATTCAACGTTTTTAGACAAAATATATCGTTTTCAAATAGGAGACCTATCAGGGTATCACCTCCACCTAGCAGCTAGAATTTGAGCATTTTAGAATATTTTAGGTGTTTTAACATAAATTAGTATATTGTATATATAATAGCAAGTAAACTACATTAAATAACATGATTTATAAACAATAGAATAATAAATAACATTTTATAAGTCAAAAGAAAAGCAGTATACTATATATATTCAATATAAAAGAAAAACATTTAACGTTGATTAAGAGTATAAAAGTTCGCTTGGTTTTTAAAAATGTAATGTAGATGTTTACTATTTAAAACAGTAGATAGTCACTGAAAATACAAGTTTAAAATGATCAGACAGGAAAATGAATTAATTTCAAATTAAAAATTAAGTGGACAAAACGTCTAGGCAACCTTATATGTACTAGTCTATTAGATACATGAAATTTCGCAACTGGTTTAAGTCGGCCGTTGACCAGATCGAAACTGTAGCCTTCACTAGTTGTGCTTGATGAATACAATTTATAAAAAATTTAGATAATTGCAGCTTAATTACACCTTCCCATCAATAAATCTGAGAACTTAACATTCATCAAAATGACATAATCTCAAACTATGGATTGTTTGAGACTTTAAATAGCTTGTGACCTTTTATATACTTCCTCTGTTTTTTGTTGTTTGATTTTTTAGAAAATAAAATTGTTTTAAAAAGATTAATTTTTTAGGTTTTCAATGCAATACTTATTAGTTTTAATTGATAAATTGTAAATTTTAATAAAAATTATTATATATCATTGGTTTAAAGTTATTGAAAATTGTAAATTACAAAAAATAATACATTTAAAAGCAACATTTAATATGTTTTCTTAATATTTGTGTTTTTCCTAAAACAAACAAAAAGGAACAAAGAGAGTATAAAATAGCAGTTGAGTGTTTAAAATTAATCATCGCAGAAGTAAACTTAAATTTTGTTATACCTCGATTTTACAAAATATGGTGGTACTTTACTAGTATTTAAGAGAATTGATTCGGGTACCAAATTAAGTGTACCTATATTTTCTGTCGAACATCTTGACAGATTTCTAAAGTTAGGTATTCTTGAGGTGGAGCGATTTAATCATTTAAGGTTGGCTGACATGCCAAAACGTGTTATCGTGTGAGTGTAGGAACAAAGTACGGGAAGATATCTTGTTTCGATTTGTAATATCAATAAGTAAATATTTCCAGTCTCCTGTAGTAGTGTATTTATGGGTCTTCGTACGAGAGTAGGGCCCACAAATCCAGAGAATGCGTGGTATCAAAGCCGAGCCTAGACATGTGTGGTTTCAAGTAGCTTCACACCGCCTTTGTGAAGGTCTTGGTAAGTGGGGTGATTGTAATGCCTAGATTTTTAGAAATATAGAGGTGTGATGAGGCACGATTAAAAGAATTGATTTTGTTACATGTGTCACATATTTCTTTTTTGTCAAATTTATTGACAAAACATTAGAGTTTGTGACCTTTTATTTTGAAAGTCTTAAAAATTTTCATAACTCATTACATTGAATACAGTTGTTATCGCGAGCTTTTAGTACCAACCACCTAATTGCTGTTGATAATTCTCTGGTCGCGCTATATATAAGAGTAGACTGCTCCAAGTTTTCATTAGACACTCTTTCAAATCCTCGTTTCCCCGAAAATTTCTCAAAATTATGTCATCTTAAGTACCTCAGGATACGTGATCCTACGTTCCTTTTTTAGGATTGCTGGATTGCATGATTTGTCTCTCTTTTAACTATACATACATCGACTAATGGGGGTGGTTGGAACTGTAAAAATTACGATAACTTTTCTTTTATCTGCCTTCACCTCCTAATTTCTCATCTAAAATTGAACTGTAAGTATCATATGAGGGAAGAAAACCGATTTTAACTTATAATCACATGTTTAATAAAGAAGTTCATTGCTCATTAACAAAGATATATATCACATAGACAAATTTCATTACATGAAATAGAAAATAAATAAAAATCCACGTTACATATGGCGAAAATATGAATTTATGTAAACTACCGAGCCGTTGGGCTCAGTTCGGTATCAAAGGTCAAGCTCACTTCTATGGAACTCTTCGAGTCCATATCCCGACTCGCTCCTCCCCTTGAATTTTCTGATGCTATACACTCGTTTAGTTCAATAACAACTTGGGACATGGTCGGTCTTCTTGCTGAAGAAGGATTGAGACAACTCATGGCTAGCTCAACAGCTTTCCAAACAGAACCAGAATCATAATCTTCATTTAAATTAGGATCCATGATACTGTTGATGTCTCCTTTTGTAAGCATTACTCCTACCCATTCTGCTATATGTGGCTTTTCACGGCTTTTGTCGATCACGGGTCGATTTGTGATAAGCTCCAACAATACAATCCCAAAACTATAAACATCACTCTTTTCTGTCAACCAATTTGTTTTATAGTATCTGGAAAACAAAATACGAGGAAATTATAAACTTTCTTTCTCATTAAAAACAATAATAATATTTTAAGCCATAATACTTACTCGGGATCAAGATATCCAGGCGTTCCAGCAACAACTGTTGACACATGAGTTTCACCTTCAATTGGAAATGACCTTGAAAGCCCAAAATCAGCTAGTTTGGCTTGGAAGTGTTCGTTCAGCAATATATTTGTGGTTTTGACATCTCTATGAACCATTGGTGGTTTGCATCCATTATGCAAGTACTCAAGTCCTAGGCCACAACAATCATATTCATTTATAGCAAATAAACAAAAAAAAATGGAAAATGTAAGGTGGTAATCTCTAAACAAACCTTGTGCAGACTCGACGACTATTTTCAGTCTAGTTCCCCAATTCAAAGTAAACCGGTTACGTGTTCCTGGTTATTAAAAGAAAATGTCAAATTCTAATGTTATCTCCACATAACTAAGAAAAAAAAACCAGTCTCATATTTGTTTTATACCTGACATATGTTCTTTTAGATCTCCATTGGCCATGTATTCATAGATAAGAGCCATGTTCTCTCCTTCGTCGCAGTACCCAACAAGACCGACCAAGTTCTTGTGATGAACTCTAAGAAGAAGTTCTACCTAAACACCAAACCAGAACTCACGTCACATGTTCAAGCTTAGAAAAGGTTGAATCAACTCTAAGAAGAAGTTCTATCAGTTCAAGATTAAGATGAAGGTGAGAGCTTACCTCCGCTTTAAATTCTTTATATCCTTGAGACGATGAATGGGAGAGTATCTTAACAGCTACTTGTTCTGTACCGTTCACAAAACCATGATAAACCATTCCAAACCCTCCTTTTCCAAGGATTCTTTGGAAGTTATTTGTCATTATCGCAACTTGTGAGTAAGTAAACCTTCTATTCTTTGTCACTATTGCCGGTTCAGATGATCTTGGCGATCTACCATCTGATGCTTGCATATAAGATGGTGGTGGTCCTAAGGTTTCAAGAAAAACATGTAGTCAGACTTAGTACTTAATTTTGATAATTATGTATGTTGATTACTCTTGAGCTTATTGATAATATACCTTCAACTTTTGGTGACTTTTTCTTTCTAAGAATGAAAAACAGAACCAATGCACCTATAAGAACAGCTATTGAAGCAATTGATGCAACAACTGGCACTATGACACTCTTTTTCTTGTGTCCATCCTCTCCTTTTTTCACACATGAATCAGCTGTGCAAAGAAGATGAGGGTTTCCTTCGACACTGCAAAAATGTGTGTGATGTTAAAGACACCTAATAATTACATCAATCGGCGTGATAACAATCAAAAAGAAAGAAACAAAATTTTTTACTTTAACTTCATTCCTTTCTTCTGAAGAAGTGAGGGAGGAACTGAGCCACTTAGATTATTACCACTTAAGTTTCTGTTGGAGTAGAAAAAAGTCAAAAACTATTTTAAAAAATCTAACCAAAATAAAAAATAAAATTTGTAGTGTCTTATTATAAACTTACATGACCAAGAGTGATTTAATGTCCCCTAAGAAATCAGGTATTTCTCCAGTCAAATTGTTATCTGACAAGTCCCTACGTACCGATCACAAAGAAGAACCAAGCCATCAAAATAAGATTCATTTCCAAAGGCAAACAAAAAATTAGCTTGAGATATACTTACAGTTCTTGCAGGTTAGTTAGATTCTGAATGGCTTGGGTGATGCTCCCAGTTAGTCCACTTGAAGATAAGTCTCTAGAGAACAAAAGTGTAAGATATTAGTATAAAATTGACATGATTCAAAATTGATAAAAATTGTATTGATTAATTTATCTCACAAGGAAGTGATGATTGGTGATGTCGAATTATCGGAGTTGTTGCAATTTAGACCATCCCACAAAAACAGTTTGGGGACACATGGATCTCCTTGCCAACTAATTCTACTAATTCCATACGTATCTTGAACATTCTTGATTGCATCAACTGTAAAGCTTGGTGATATCAAGAATCAAAACATAAACACAACAAAGTTTGTAAATAAGATCAATAATGTAAAGAATCAACATACCGTCATCTCCATTAGTCTCCATCTGCGGGAAATCAATCACGGTGAAAGCCTCGATAGCATTAAGTAAAGGTGGAAGGGTAGATTTAAGTGTCTTCACAACCTGCAAAAGGCATGCACCTCCATCGCATTGCTCAGGGATTTTGTCGTATATGGTTTCGGTTTTTAGTGGTTTAGGACTATAAGGTCCATATGTATATATTCCATTCATCGTCACATTGAATTCCCTTGCATCGTTGGCTCTTAAAGTCTGAAGCTCTGCAAAGTGCATGTAGGAGTAAAACTTTGTAGTAGGAGGCTCTACTGTCCATGTAATGTTCAAGGTGTCGTTAGCCTTAATTGGCGTTGCGGCTTTTGCCATTACACTTTGTGGTAGTTCATAAGTAAGACTTGTGTTTACATCGAGAGTCGTAGTTACTTGTGTCCATGAGTTGTCGAAGTACGGGTACCATTTACGATCATAGACATCATCCGGGAACCTGCACAATCATGTATTAGATCACATTACTAATCTGACATATGACTTTCCATCATTTTAAACGCAACAACATGACATGTAAAATATTGCTTTGTTCTTGTCAAGAATTTTTATTCTATTTTTATAACATACTGTATATAAATGCAAATGACCAATCGACTTATGAGTATATAACATGAAACTTTCAGTCGGTTCTTACCTTATACGAGTACTTGAATTGCTAATATACACCCTGAATAAGTAATTCAGTGATTCGCCTTGAGTAACGTACATGTTTTTCTTCATCGGTCGTAGCTCCAAAACATTTATAAAAGGTATACTTATTCCAGTCTTAATAAGACATACCTGTAAAGAATTGGTTTTGGTCACATGAATGATCTCCTTTATAGTATCATTACTACTCACCGTAGTCCACAAATTCGGACCGAAGTAAAGGTCGAAGTTTGGCCCAACATTAAGACCATCGTAATTTCCATATACGAATGTGGCCTTGATCAGATAGTTGGTGTCGCTGGTGACATTTAGATTGTAGCAGTTTCGTACTCCCTCTGGAAAATATCTCAGTGTCAAAGTCGGCTTATCGGCGAGCGGTTCGAATTCCTTGGCGATTCTACCGGGTTTCCCAACGTTGACTAGACCGTCATCTGATGTATATGTTAAACCAGTTTTGGCTTCATTGTAAGGAGACTCACGAGGTGCCAAACCACAATCCACACTAATGAATCCTAATAAGACAATTAAAGAAATAATGACTTATAATCTATGAAACCGTATATACATATATTGATTGAAGTGACAAATTTGTACGTACCAATTTGATCCTGAGCATGAACGATATGAAGCATCAGCAAAAAAGTGGCAACTAACACACAATGTCTCTCCATTGTTCTCCTTACTGTCCACAGGAGAGCTTTTTTTTAAGATAGCAAGTTATGCATATGAGAATATGACTATATGAGCTATACTACTCAAAAGTCCAAGTCAACTGCTTATAACATAATTGAAATTGAATAAATTAATTGATTGAGAATATGTTTTCACGATGCAAAATGATTCGATAGAGCAAGTTGAGTGAAAATGATATAAGAAGTAGTATTTGTTTTTCGTCAACAATGACAAGAGTTATTATTGTTATGTTCTTTAGAACAAAAAACACCGTTGACTATAAGTAAACTCAAAACAACGGTGTATTATCAATCCACATAATGTAATTTCGGTGTATTATTACTATTAATCCACAAATGTTCTCATGAATTTGTTGACTTTGACTTTTGTATGGCAATTCGTTGGTTGATTTGTCTCTTTGTTTGTGTCTTTGGCGTCCTGGATGAATCCAACGTCAAAAGTCAACGATCATGTTTGAGAAGTCTCCTATATCAATGTGGGCGTGGCCTGTAATGTTTGTGCATGCCAATGCAACCTCCAATGATTTTAGTCAGCCCTTGACTTCTAAATGTGTATGATTCCGAAAATTGAGCTGTCACTAGTTGTTAACTAGCTTGATGCATTAATACGTAAAAATTAAAATAAAGAGTATTACATAATTAATCCTTTTAAGAAAAATATTTATATAGTAACACACAAAAAGTTTCAAAACAGAGTAATCAAAACACCTGCACCCACGAAGATAGAATGTACATTGTTTCTTCAAAACATACATTGGGAAATACACAAAGAAACAAAATAACAACAAGATTGCTTTCCCATAAAATCACATAAAAGAATTTCTCAAATTTATCTGGCTCCAGGAGCAAAGTCAGAAGTAGAAGAGAGACTATAGTCAACAGAACCCATTGAGTACATCTCTTCACTACCTTGCCGCCTTGCATTTTCTAAGGCCACACAGTCGTTTAGCTCCATCACAACGTGTGCCATTGTTGGTCTCCGGTTCGAAGATGGGTTCACACAGGCCAGAGCTAGCTCCACAATCTTCCATGCACCGTTTGTATCATAGTCCCCCATCAGTTTCGGGTCAACGATGCTCTTGATGTCTCCTTTAGTGAGCATGAACCCAACCCAGTCATTGATGTGAGGTCTCTCCCGGGTTTTATCTATCACAGGCTGGTTTGTGACTATCTCTAATAGCACTACACCGAAGCTGTACACGTCACTCTTCTCGCTTAGCCAGTTTGTTCTGTAGTACCTGAAAATAATATAAGATGAATAATATAAATTTCATATAAGTATTTGGCTTCAACAACACAACTCTTAAAATTTGATTGAGCTCACTCACTCCGGGTCTAGGTAACCAGGTGTACCCGCAACCACTGTCGAAACATGACATTCGCCATCGATTGGGAAAGATCTCGAGAGCCCAAAGTCGGCTAGTTTTGCTCCACACCGCTCATTCAATAAAATGTTAGTAGTTTTAACATCTCTATGTACCATAGGAGGCCTACATCCATTGTGCAGATACTCCAGCCCTGTCACAAAATGTGTTTGCTTATGTAGAGTTTGCTTTCATACATCATAAAATGAACATCAAGAAACAATATTTTTTGGTAATGAGTCAAACAAAGGTAGAGAGAATAAGTCAAAACTTTGTTCACCTTGTGCAGCCTCTACAGCTATTTGCATCCTGTTTTCCCAGGTAAGGACATTGCCTCCACGTTTTCCTATTTTATTTTTAAACCACGGAAGATTCGACTATATCAGAGTCTCTTTTTTTTGGCAAAAAAACTCAGATCAGTCTCTAAATTAAAAATGTTACCTGACATATTCTCCCTCAGGTCTCCATTTGCCATATATTCATAAATCAGAGCCAAGTTGTCTCCATCATCACAGTAACCCACAAGTCCCACCAAATGTCTATGGTGAACTCTTAAAAGAAGTTCAACCTACGAAAGATATCAAAGTGTCCCATGACAACTTCATAACTGAGAAAGTAATATTTTAAAAAAAAGGATTAACAAAACCATTTTTTCTTGAAGTACCTCTGCTTTGAACTCTTTATAACCTTGAGCTGATGAATGAGAAAGCATTTTCACTGCCACTTCAGCACCATCCAAGTTTCCATGATACACTGTTCCAAAGCCTCCTTTGCCAAGAACTCTCTCGAAGTTATTAGTCATCTTCAGTACCTCTGGATACGTGATCTTGCGTTCCCTTGTTATGATTGATGGATTGGATGATCTTGTCTCACTTTTAACTATACCGGGAGTGACTAATGGGGGTGGTCCTGGAGCTGTAAAATAAGATAAAAACATGTGAAATGAAAGAGCAAAAGTTTTCATTTTTCACTAATATCAAGACCTGGTGGAGATTCATACACTTATGAGCTTTCACATTTTTCCTTTTAATGACAAAAAATATGGCTAAGATAACGAGCAGAGCGAACACGCCAGCCACTGACGCTGCGATAGCAACCATGGGAACCTTTTTACTCTCTTTTTTGGGAGTCAGAGTCAGGTTTTCACCCAAACTGTAATCATTAAAAATGATGGAAAACAGAAAAGAAAACAAAAAAAGAGATTAGAATAGAGTTATTGTAGCACTACATATAACTTATAAGGACTGTTCAGAGGAGTGTGGTCATCTTACATTAGTGTTAAAGATTTGCTGTTTACCCTTTGCTGAAGAGAGTCTGGAATTGCTGTGAGATTAAGGTTCGGGTTTCCACTTAAGTTTCTGTGAATGAAAAGACTAAATCTTTCAAAGCAAAACAATAAGTGCAGTGAAAGACTGAGAGAGTATGTGAAAAGAAACTCACATGAGTTTCAACGACTTCATCTCAGCAAAAAATGTTGGAATATCTCCTGATAAATCATTATTTGATAAATCTCTGTTCATTAAACAGAGAAACCAAAGTTTTAGCAGAACTATTATATTACAGAATCCCATAGAAATAAAGCGTACTAAGTTTATCGGTGTTGCAGTTCGGATGCTTACAATACTGTCAACAGTGTTAGCTTGGATATGTCAGATGTTATAGAACCTGTCAACTCGCTCCCATTCAAGTTCCTAAAGTTTGTGAAACAAGAAAAGTATCCATAATTGTTAGAATTTTGTGAAAGAACCAAAACTAGAGAACCTTGTGATAAAGAATACGTAACATACAAGGATATGATTCTTGATCCCTCGGAGTCCGGATAACTACAATTTAAACCTTCCCACCGATAAAGCTGAGGAGCACACGGATCTCCTTGCCAGCTTATCTTTTTGCTTAAACCATATGTTTCTTTGATGTTCATCATAGCAGAAACTGATCATCACATTGAAAACTATTCACAAAAACCAAAAAGAAAAGTTTTAAAAAGACAGTACTATTTCTTTTAAAGAAAGACCACACTTGCCTTCATCTTTGTTTGTCTCTAGCTGTAGAATGTCTACGACTGTATAAATCTCGAGGGCGTTGAGAAGGGGAGGCAGAGTTGAGTTACCCGTCATTGCGAATGTGAAATTAAATATCCCATTTGAAGAACTCACTGCCCTTGGATTAAAGATCGTTGAAATGCTGAGATTAGGAGGCCTCAAATAGCTGAACCAACGTAGACCACCATTGTAAGTAATGTTGAATTCTCTGGTTTCATTTGCTGTAAGATTCTGGACTTCGGCGAAATGCATATATACATATGATTGTGCGGTGTTCTCATCAAGAGTCCACCATAAGAGCCATGGCTCACTAGCATTTTTAGGGACAGCAGCTGTCTTCATCACGGATTGAGGCATGTCATAGGAGTTACTTGTATCGATCGGGAGGTCTGTACTTATCCAGACGGTTTCATCATCTGTGAATGAATTCCAAACACGGTCATGTATGTCCTCATCATACCTAAAGAGATGATCTTTTAGTTAACTTATAACACACACAAAGGACAAGAAGTAAAAAACTCTTCGTTGCCTACAAATATTACCTAATGAAAGATGATGAACTGGATGGAAAGTATACTCTGGCGAACAACATCAATGATCCACTTTGCGTGAGATAACTTTCATTGTTCAATGGACGAACCTCCAGCGACGAAATGAATGGTGTCGTCGGTCCAGTCTTAACAAGACAAACTTCAAGACTATCTTGTGGTACGACATGGATTATCTCATGCATAGAAGTATTTGTTACTCCTAGTATTTTAACAGACGACCATTTGTTAGGACCGATATGAAGATCAAAACTTGGGAACTGATTCAGGCCATCATAATTCCCATACACAAAGGTTCCTCTGATCAAATATTTGTTGTTTGCCGTGAGGTTGACATTGTAACAGTTTCTTTGACCTACAGGGAAGCTTCTCACGGCCCAAACCTGTTGCTGAAACTGAGTTTTGTATGCATCATTGATCTTTCCGACCAATCCACTGTCGATGTAATCCACGTCTGATTTGTATGTTATATTCGTCGACTTCTCTGTATAAGTAGTTTCCTTAGGCACCAACCCACAATCCAAACTAATAAATCCTGTACATGATCAAAACAAGATATATAATCATCAAAGGAAACCCTTAAAAACATCTAATTGTGACCAAAACAGAGCAATCAAAACATCATCATGTTTTAAGAACCTGCTTGATTTTGAGCTTCCACTGATCTCAAAACGGTAAAAGCTATGATCAAAAGATGCAAAAACCAGTGAAGAGATTTCATTTTCCTGGGTAGGTGGTCTTATTCAGAGGAGGTTATTATTCATTGTTCATTGCTGTTCATGAACAAAGAATGAAGATAACATAATATTGGTCAATTTGTGCTAAAAGTCTTCAACATTAGATTATAACAGCACCCTTACTTGCCTACGACATTCTTTCTGGTTTCAGGCGTGGGAAAGTTTCAATTATGTAAACTAAGATCACAGAAAAATGTGAAATCAAATATTAAACAAGGAAAAAAAGAGAACAAGTACAGCGTGTCACTTGGATTGCAGAGTCTTGCACTTTCTTTTTTTTGGCTAAACCAAAAATCAATCAACAAATGACAAGAGTTATTTAGTGGTCGAAAACATTCTCTTATGTCGTTTTAAGTCTAGATCACCAAACAGTTGACTAAGTCAACTCAAAATTAAGAGGCTGTTTATTTTCCAGATAAGAGACGTGCATTATTAAACCACAACCTTCAAAGAATGATCTTACGTACTCGTTGACGTTGACTTTTGTATTGCATTGTTTGATCTGTCTGTCTGTCTCTTTGTGTCTTTTTGGTTCTGTATGGATGAAGTTTCGTGATTAAATAAACGAGCATAAAAAGTCTTCGTAGTGTCTCTTTAAGAAGTCTCTTAAAACTATAAGTTATATCTCTGAAACTCGAATTGTGTCGAGTTTTATTTATCATATGGTTTGTGCATGCCAGTTGAAATCTGCATATGCCAATACTACCTCCAACTCCAATGATTTTAGTTAGCCGTTGACTTCTGATTTATAGTATTTAAGATTTATGAAAAAAAATTCTTAGACAAATATTTCTCTTTATTTTCTCAGAGAAATCTCTAAATACCAAAAGTGTTAGAGAGTAATATAAACTAAGTATCAGGGCAGAGTACTCAAAACAGAGTATTGAGCAGCGCAACAAACTAGAGTTATAAACCAAAACATACACATAAAGAACCTTGTGATTATTCAACAGAATCTACAAAGATAACTGCAGTTTACACTCTCCCGTCGATATATCTGAGAAGAACATGAATCTTCCAGCTTGATAATTATCAAAGCAGAAACTGATCATATGACAAACCAAATAAAAAATAATATTAGAAAACATATTGCTTAAAGAATGGGTTTAAGACGTTCATCTTGGTCTGTCTTAAGCTGTGGAATGTTTAAGACTTTATATATCTATATCTTGAGGTCATTTATAAGAATGAAGAGTTCGGTTACCAGTCATCGCAAAATTGAAATATATAAGTAAGAGTACAAATAGTTTTTACACGAAGGAGATTATAGAATGTTCATTGCTTCTTCAAAACTTACATTGGGAAATTCGCAAGGGAAATTAAAAAAAAAAAAAAGGAAANAA
>Ga0041059_1001860_pt1 | contig 16429 bp, 15 predicted proteins | sample AraColnosormetaG_FD_56232 | JGI IMG/M metagenome (GOLD analysis project Ga0041059, IMG submission 56232) | Arabidopsis roots microbial communities from North Carolina, USA - Col MF nosort | ecosystem: Host-associated > Plants > Roots > Unclassified | place: USA: North Carolina | collected...
ATGCTTACCAAAAAAAAAAAAAAAATCCCCAGTTTCCATCTTTTTTGAACCTTCTCGATATAAAGCTCTCTATTCAATTCCCATCTCTATCTTCTTCCTCTTCATCTTCCTCTTCTCTCAGATCACTGGAAGCTCTAGCTCGATTTCTCACAATCCGCCATGAACTCACAAGCTTGTCTTCTTCTTCAGAAACAGCTTAAAGGTACACACAAACACTCGCGAATCTCAACGAATCTGTTTCTTCTACGAATTTGGTGTTGAATTCTCTCTTATTGAATCCGATTTGATTTTTTGGTTTCAGATCTTTGTAAGCATCCTGTAGATGGATTCTCTGCTGGTTTAGTTGATGAGAAGAATATATTCGAATGGAGCGTAACTATTATTGGACCTCCTGATACTCTCTAGTACGTTCCTTTTGATCCATGAGATTTCATCAGCTTCCATTGAGATTTCGCTATAATCTATGTTCCGGATTTGATGATTCATGTGGATTTGAGCTTAGAATGGATCGATTTGTCGGTTTTGAAGCGAATTGGTTAATGCTGGATTAGATTGGAGTAGTGTTCTTGTGGAATTGAAATGAATTGCTTTGTTTATATGGAGATTTACTTAGTCTTGTCACATTAACAAAAGGATTAAGCATAAGTTATGGAACTTTGTAAATGCAGTGAAGGAGGATTTTTCTATGCCATTATGTCATTCCCACAAAACTATCCTAATAGCCCACCTACGGTGCGGTTTACTTCAGATATTTGGCATCCTAACGGTTAGTTCTTTCTCTCGGTTATGCGCTCATTAGCTCATTGATCTTGTTTGAGTAGCTAAGGTTTTGTGAAAATGTTCGTCTTGTGGTCTGCAGTTTATCCCGATGGCCGCGTTTGTATATCTATTCTACATCCTCCTGGTGATGATCCAAGTGGATATGAGCTTGCAAGTGAGCGTTGGACGCCTGTTCACACAGTACGTTTTACAATGATCCAACATTCTCCTTGTATGATATCTGAGAAGCTTCTTCTTATAACCAAGAATGATGTCAATTAGATTTGATGAGTGGAAATAACATTGCTGATTTCAGGTTGAGAGTATCATGTTGAGTATTATATCAATGCTCTCTGGTCCCAACGACGAATCTCCAGCAAACGTTGAGGCTGCTGTGAGTGTTTTCTATTGATTAGCTATGAACTCATCAGATTAACACTGTCTCATTGGATTTACATATAGTTTATGTACCAGAGCTTGCTCGTTAACCATTCTCCTTGTGGGGTTTCCTCTTGCAGAAAGAATGGAGAGAGAAGAGAGATGAGTTCAAGAAGAAAGTGAGCCGTTGTGTCAGAAAGTCTCAAGAAATGTTTTGATCAAAGAAACACTTTCACACTCCAACACCATCTTCTATGGAGTTCAAAAGCTCATTTATCTTATCGAAAAAAATTCCCTTTGAAAAACTGTCCAAACACTACTTGTAATAAACCCGTCTTGCATCTTTTAATCGCGTTCCTCAACGTGAAATGAAGTGTTTGGTCGAAAAAAATGTTGTTCTTGAAAAAAACTGACATTAAAAGTTATACTATTCTTCATAGAAGCTTTGTTTTTGTCTGTCGAAGCTTTGTTTTTCAGTGTGTTTACTTCCTTGATTTGGACGCTAAAACTCCACGCCGTTCCTACGTTCTCCTCAGAAACTTCGTACAGTTTTCGGCTTCTAGTAAAAATATTTAAACAAACAGCATGATGTTTGTTTCTTGGGTCCACGTATTTAAAAGGCCCGTGACGTTGTCGCTCCTGGACCGTTGATTTACCTATCAATCGCTATCAAAACAGTTGGGAGAGTACACGTGTCCAACACCGTGTTGTTCTTGTTTCCTTTTTTTCTGTTTCGCTTTATGAACTTCGGAGAGAAGACGAAATCTCGCTCGCTTTCGCCGCCGTGAAATTTGATTCTCCGATCACTACAACGATTCCGATCTGTCCTCCGTTGATTTCGATCCTGGTTCGTTTTGTTCATAGCTTTATAAGAATTCTCTGATTCCGTTTATCCGTTCTCTTATATATGCAAATTTTGTTTGCAGATTTTGATATTGTTTCGACATGAAATTGGTGTGATCTCGTTTCGAGTTTCGTGGCGTATTTGCTTATTTTAAGTGTGTGGAATCGATTTTTAATGGGGGATAATTCTGGTAGAAGTAGAAACTCTATGATGGCAACTGTTTCTTCTGGGAAAGAGTTGTTACCTAAAAGAAGCTTAGTAGCTGCTATTCCAAGAGCTGTTCAGCAGACAATCTCTAAGCATGTTTCTTTTGGGAGTAATGGTAGATTTGGAAGTGGAACCGCTCGTAATGCAGCTGTGTTTCTGCTTAAAATCGCTGTTTTAGAAGTTGTTCGAAGGGTTTCAAAGGCTAAATGTCCTCATTTGTGGAATAGTCTTCAGGCGTTGCAATGTCTTTGTTATCCTCCTCTTAAGTGGATTCAAAGATGGGCTCCTTTCAAGGAGTTGATCAATGCAATGCAGGTTTGATACTTTCTCCCTATGGCATTGATGAAAGAATGATACAGTATATTGATCTTTGGCGAGTCTCAGTTATTGTGTGTGATCGTTATGCAGATGTTGTCTCGGCCATTGTTGGTCATCACGATAGCTGAGGCTCTGACAGACCAGTCAGAGTTAAAGCAAGAAGCCTCAGGTGGTACCAATTCTCATGCATCTTCAGAATCAGAATCACAATCTGACTCGCAGACTTTACAGTCTCCATCAGATATAAGGTGTTATGTGATGTATAAGTCTTACCTGTTATGTTGTATTATAATAGTCTGAGACTGTACAGCTTTAATCTGAAGCACTTGAAGTTTTGCAAATCCCTTGAAACTATTAATGCTCCATTTTGTTTTTTGAGTAGTATCTAAATATCTTTATGTTTTTGTAAATGTAGAATTGAAGATGAGGCTCCACTTCCTGTAATTTCACAAGACTGGCTTAGAAAACTCTATGAAGAACTGGAAAAGCAGAGACTTAGCTTACCAGAGAGGTACTTTCAGATTGTGATTTATGAATAAGTTCTCCCTTTTTTGAGTTTCAGTGTTAAATTCTGCGTTAGATCATAATCGTTTAGTCTCATTTTAATGTAGACTCAATGAAGACGAGCTTCATAGATTCTACAGGGTGTCAAATGGAGACTTCACATCCTTACTATCTTCGATAAAAAAGACAATTCATTGGAGGGAGACTTACAGAATTCTTTCTGAAGAAGAACTTGAGACATGGTCAAGTTTACTCTTTTGGCATGGATATGATAAGAACCAACGACCTTGCCTCATTGTTCGTTTGGGGCTAGCTTTTCTAAAGTTGCCATCTCATGAGAGACCTCGTTTCGCTCAGGCAATCAGTACGTCCTTACTCCTTAGTGGCTTTACTACATTTTCCAGTATTTTATTTGCTACGGTATCATTTTAATTTTCCACTATTGTTATTGTTTCAGTATCTCAGGTAGAGCACGGCGTTTTGCATCTTCTGACCCCTGAGAATTCAGAACTTACAGTGTTAGTCGATTGTGAAGGATTATCTCCTCTGAGGATTCCCATGCAGATGATGAGATCTTGTTCTTCCATTCTTCAAGATCACTTCCCTAACCGTCTTGGCTGCCTATTCATCATTCGCCTCCCTCCTGTTGTCCGTGTCATTTCCCAGACTTTCATCCAAGTAAAAAATCTACCTAAGCTAACTTCAATTTTTCGGTTTTCTTAGTCTTTGTTCTCGGATCTATGATCGTTGCATATCCCTTGCCTAAACTTATGTTCTTCTCTCATAGATTCTTAGACCAACCACACGCAAGAAGCTGAGAATTGAAGGGGAAACTTTCCATCGAGTCCTCTCTGAATACCTCCAGACACTTCCTTCATACCTTGGTAGCAACTGCAACTGCAAAAGATGCTCAAATCTCAACGAACAAGATCCACCACAGCCACAAACACACCCAAGAAGAAAGAGAAGAAGCTCGAGTGAAACAGAGAAGCTAGACGACAGCCACTGGAGTTACAATGCCCAGACACCTGATTTATCCTATGAAGACGAGCCGAGCCTGAACATATGCAGCCAAGTTCTGCGAACAGCAGTCGTGTTCTTACTCATGATATGGCTCTTCGGTGCACTACTAGCTGGATTTGCTGATCCTGAGAGCAGACCCTTTTAAGCTTCCATAAGGTAAGAACCATCCATAATTAATTTCAGGCACATGCGTATGTCTTCTGTATACATAGTAATAGTAAGTGTGATAGGCGTTGATATATACATAGTCATTAGTGAATAAACCCCATCTCTCATCCAGCGTGGTCATTGCAAACGCGGACTCAACGTAGTTTTGGGTCTTGGTTTAGGGTTAATGGTTGTTGCGGTTGAGTACATTTGTACGTTGGGAGAAAGTAATTATGGTCCAGTTAAATCGTGATGAGACTTTGGTCACCCTCTGCAGTAAAACTCTGTGTACAATTGTTGCCATTGTTGGTAATGTTTTGTAAAAATCAGATTTATTTAATGTGATTAGAAATTGAGAAATGTGTAGCTAAAATCCTTGATGGATCATGCTAATCATATTTTGTTAAAAAGCTGAGAACACAAAGACCAAAGTCATGGATCATTTCATGATTCTTTTTCAGTCCAAACCAAACTAAACCAAACAGAACCAAACTAAGTTTTATAGATTTATTAAAATCGAAATAACCCGAACCTAAACCGAAATGTCCGCACCCCTACTTTTCGTTGCTGCAAGTTATAATCATAGGTGAGTGTCATAAACTTAGTTTAATCGATGATTTTTTGTACAAGTTTTTGTCTTTTCTCAAAAGAAAAGAAATGATTATTCATTCTTCACCCTGATTTAAAAGGTTTACGTTTTCTATTTTAAGAAAATTAATCGAAGAACTGATACAAAATCATCACTGATCAAAGAAATAGTTTATAGTTGTCAAACATGTATAGGACGTTTACTAATTTTTAATTTCTTCTGATGATATAATAAAAAAATATATTATTATACTCGTAATGTACAAAACTGAAGTCAACCAGAGAACAAGCTTTTTATTAGTTCTACGATCTAGCAAGCAAACAAACAAACCAATAATAACAAAACTATTTGATGTATCATTGTATAAACAAACATTTTTAAAAAATCTGAACTTAAACTACAATAACTAACAATAATTAAACTATGCTCAATAATAATAATCGGATTTTTCATCCCAAATAGGAAAATGTATATGAGAATTCAAACAAATTAATTTTCATAAAACATGGGAGTATATTGAAAATTTTAGCTAGAAATCTTTAACAAAAAGAAAAAAAAAAATTAGCTAGAAATTCGCCTAATAATAAACAACTAAAATTCCCTAAAATTGTGGAATTTTAGTTTCTTGACGAGTAAAGAAAATGCCACATCAGATAATACGTTTGGTCAAACGTTGTCGTTGTAATCGAGTAACCACAAATTAACATTTGATATTGATTTTTCCACTTTTCGTGTTTTTTAAGTCACTAATCTTATCTCACCCAAAACAAATTAAACAAACACACAAAAAAAAGTCTAAAAAAAGAATTTCTCAACAAAAAAATAAAAATATCTAACTTTTCCAGATAATATATTCAAAATTTTACAGAGAGGAAGAAGAAGTTCCCGACACTTGTGAGAGACTATAAAAGTATACGATCTCCTCCTCTCGCTCTCTTCAGATCACAAAGTTTTCGTTTTTAGGGTTCTCTCATCGATCTCGTAAATACTCCTCTCGAACCCTTTCTTTAATCGGAATCTTCTTTTTCTCTGTTGTTTGATTCGATTTTTTTTTTCTCAAAAAAATTCAGGGTTTGTGATCTTCTTCTTCATCAATGGCGTCTAGTGATAAACAAACAAGCCCAAAGCCTCCTCCTTCACCGTCTCCTCTCCGTAATTCCAAGTTTTGTCAGGTAAAGTTATGATTTTTATTCGATTTTGGCGATACCCATTAGTTTCTGTTGATTTCATGCGTTGAATCTCGTTTTGCTCATTTGGAGTCTGCCGTTACAGAGAGAATCACTTTAGTTCTCTCACGAGATCATGCGTAGGTTAATACTTTATATGGTTGGAGTGTGAATCTCGTGTTCTGATCCTTGTTTTTAGGTCGGATCATGGTGGTGTGGTGTGATACTATTTAGTTTTTTGAATTGATCATTTGATCTTTGTATTTGGAATTCTGCATTTACCTGATCTTGTTGATATAGAATCAAAACATATTCTAGGTATATGGATCTTTTCATTGGTCTCAATGATCATTGAGATTGAATCATGGACATTCATTCTACTTAGATTTGAGCTGTCGTATTATTGTGCGAAAACTGTAGAGTCTGTTAGTAGTCTAGGCTTATTCGTTTGCTACATTGTGCACTGTGAATGTGGTTGTAGTATGTTCTGATCTAGTATGTTCTGCATCTGGTTGTCTATGATTTAGTTTGTATAGTAAAGTTGTACTATGTTCTTAATAAGATGTTTAAAGTGAGTGCTTTTTTTTTTTTCATTTTGCAGTCAAATATGAGGATTTTGATCTCAGGAGGAGCTGGATTCATTGGTTCTCACCTTGTTGATAAGCTGATGGAAAACGAAAAGAATGAGGTTTGCATTGAAATTCCTATCCGATACAATAGTAGTTTATGCGCGATTTGATTAAGTACTGATGTTTATATTTTTTTTTACCAGGTGATTGTTGCTGATAACTATTTCACTGGTTCAAAGGACAACCTTAAGAAGTGGATTGGTCATCCAAGATTTGAGCTTATCCGTCACGGTATGGTTTTGAAATTCTCTGGCTTGTTGCTGCTATTGAGAATGGAATATTCCTGTCTTTTGTTCTATCCATTTATATTTTGGTTTTGGGTTTAACAGATGTCACGGAGCCACTTTTGATCGAGGTTGATCAGATTTACCATCTTGCATGTCCTGCTTCTCCTATCTTCTACAAGTACAACCCTGTGAAGACAATCAAGACCAATGTGATTGGCACACTGAACATGCTAGGTCTCGCCAAGCGTGTTGGAGCAAGGTTTGCAAAATGATACCCTCTTTTTATTACTTACTTCTGTTGATCTTCGCCTTTGTGACTAACTTACTCTTCTACCGGACAGGATTTTGCTTACCTCAACCTCGGAGGTATATGGAGATCCTCTCATTCATCCCCAGCCTGAGAGCTATTGGGGAAATGTCAACCCAATTGGTAGGAGTAAACACTTATCAGCTTTTAATTCTCAACTTATCTGCGTGTCAATTCACATTCTTATAACTTGGTTTCTATTATGATAGGTGTTAGGAGCTGTTATGATGAAGGCAAGCGTGTTGCTGAGACCTTGATGTTTGACTACCACAGGCAACATGGAATTGGTAAGTTGCATTTTCTCAGGCTCTCGCTTCAACTTTCTCCCTGTAATTTGCATCAACATATTCTCATTGTCCTTTATTCCTTAAATTGTTTTTGTTTCTTCTTTGTAGAAATCCGCATTGCTAGAATCTTCAACACTTATGGTCCACGCATGAACATCGATGATGGCCGTGTTGTAAGCAACTTCATTGCACAAGCACTCCGGTGAGCCTCTTTGCTCAATCCAACGAACAAATTTTATTTTCCGAGCTATAAATTACTCATCTCTTGTTATTGTTCTTGTCATGAATACTTAGGGGTGAGGCATTGACTGTTCAGAAACCAGGGACACAGACTCGCAGTTTCTGTTATGTATCTGACATGGTTGATGGACTTATGCGCCTCATGGAAGGAGATGACACTGGTCCCATCAACATCGGTAACCCAGGTAAAGTCCGTAATATTCCTCCATTAGACAAAACACAACCCAACCAATCTCTTGAACTTATGCTTTGTGTCCGACTCTTTGGTTTCTCAGGTGAGTTTACAATGGTGGAGTTGGCTGAGACAGTGAAAGAGGTGAGAGTCTGGTTTCTCGATATGATATGAGTAAGTACTTAGAAATTCTTGGGTCCGCTAATGAAATGTTGGTTTACTTGCAGCTGATTAACCCGAGCATAGAGATAAAGATGGTTGAGAACACACCGGATGATCCAAGACAGAGGAAGCCAGACATCACAAAGGCTAAAGAAGTGTTGGGATGGGAACCAAAGGTGAAGCTTCGTGAAGGCCTTCCACTTATGGAAGAAGACTTCAGGCTAAGGCTCGGAGTCCACAAGAACTAAAACTCCATCACCGATCACACGCAAACGTGAATGCACTACATAACCAAGTTCTACTTTTCATATTCCATGGTGCAAGCGGTTGGTTTCATATAATATGTTTCTACTTTCCACAGTCGAAATTATTCCTAGAGAAAAATAAAGATTATGAACGAATGCTTTTTATATTTAAGGAAGATAAAATTTACTTTCTTGCCATAGCTTACGCAGCTACGGTGACTCCATTTTTTCAAATCTTGAGTGAGGTAAACAATGGCGAAGTCATTCAACTATAGACGTTAAACACTAATAGCTCAAAATCCAAACATGTCTATTCTCTAATCTTGTGGCTTGTTTTTATAGAATGAATAGCGGATACAAAGTCGTTGACAAGAAACTATGTACAACCAAAGAAACTAAATACAAAAGACAAACTCTATAGCACAAAGAGATTAGCATTTCGAAAGACAATGGTTAGTTGAGATTAAGAACCAAAGGATTATTAGAACAAACGTTAATATTCATTGGGGAACCAAATCCTTATTGAAATGTGCGTTCGCATGATTCAAAAAGGCCATAAAATCCATTTCCAAACAAATGGGAATAAGATACTGTGAACAAAAACCATTCCATTGCTAAGTTTCAGAAAAGGAAAAGCTGATTTCGAAACTCAGAGAAAATAAAAGAGTATATAGAATGATCTTCTTTGTTATTGAACATGTTTCAAAGCTGAAGCATTCACTATAGTCCCAAATCTATATGCCTTGTCAGCTTCTACATTTTGCTTCAGTGAATCACCTGAAATAACAAACAAGTTGAAACCTTTAGAGTTTGGCTAAGAGTTTAAACATAGTCAATACCAATGTAGCAATCAACACTATTATTCCTTGATATCACACAACAGCGCAAGAACAACAAAAGAACATCTAATGGAGATTCATCTACTTGGCAATGAACCTATTTTAGCGGTAAGACTTGAATTTCTCACTATGAATCAATCAAAAAGTGAGGACTCACGAATAATTTCGAATTTGATTTGGGATTTATGACATAATACCACCTTAAGACACGAATAATCATCCATTGGTAACAACCCTAAAACCTCAAGAGCTATTTAACTACATCGATTCTACAAAATGCTCTATGATCAAATCATATACCAAACCAAGAATTTCAATTTAAAATCATCCATTGATTCCAAAATGCTCTAAAATCTAAATCATATGCCAAAACCAAGAAATTTCAATTTCAACGTGAGAATTTTCAAGATTGGTGATACCTTCTGTGTTGCTGGACGAACTTGGAGTTCTTAGCATCTTCCTCTGCAAATCAATCACCATTTTACGGAAATTAGGGTTTTCCAAAATCAAAATCAAAATTGAGAAATGATTACAGAAATAAACATCCGATCTGAATCAAATAAATACAGCTGAAATGGGAGAAGTTAGATGTTTAAAATCGGTGAGATCCGACGAAGAGTTTACCAGTGAGTCCGGCGGTTAGCTTGGTGATGAGAACGCCGGTGACGGCGAAACCGGTGAGGAATGGCCAGCAACGTTTCCATTCTCTCTTGAAGAACACTGGCCATGGATCGAACAACCTCATTTTCTCTCTCTCTCTCTCTGCACAGACAAACGATTATCTTTCCCTTAAGTTTTGTTGTTGTTGTTGTCTGGTGAGACTAGTTCTCGCGTCAGAGAGTGACCAAATCTGAACCAGTTTTGTATGAAAGACTCGTTTCTTTTCTGGGCTTGTAGCCCGGCCTAAATTTAGCCCATAATGGGCTTTTTAAGACGATAGTATATATATAAACTTGATCAATCAAAAAGCTCAAAGTTTTACGTTTACCACTCTTTTTCACTATCCCTAAAAATATAGGATCCGATTGGTGACCTATAAAGAAATACAAGGAATGAAGAGGAACATGACTAAAAAAGAACAAAAAAGAAAAAAAAAATGATAAAATAGGAATGAAGAGGAATGAGTGTAGAGGAAAAATAGAAGAAACGTTTTTTCTTTCTTTTAGTTTTTCATAAATTTAATTTTTAATTTATAAATATTTAATTTGTTTTCCTGTTTGTTTCTCATCAAATTTGGGAAGGAACAATTTTCTTCTACGATTCCTCAAAAAATAAGAAATGAATAGGAATAATGTGGGGTCCACATGTTACAATTTGGAAAAAAAATTACCGCTGAATGGTGAAAAAAAAGAGGAACAATAAGAAACATGTTGTTCTTGTCCATTCCTTTTTTAAAAAGTGATCACCAATCGGACCCCATAGTAAAAAAAATGATTAATCGCTGAAAAAATTTAATGAATGAAAGTTTTGCTCGATTAGTCGTTGGATCCATTGACTATTGGTCGTAGTCGCAAAATGAACAAAGCAAAACTCGGTGACATGAATTAAAACATTAACAAGCTTGAACCCGAGGTTAAGTGTTATTTTTTGCTCAAACAAAATCTTTTGTATCGGTAGAATAGAACTCTGAAAATATGTTTTGATACTCAATAGTTGTACGCGAGATTACCACAACGTGCAAAGTTCCTAGAAATAAAAAAATCGAAACTAAAACAAGACCAAGTCCATGCACACAAACATAGATACATTTTTTTCTTTGCTAAACTGTTATTATCATTAGAAAATAATGAAACTTTTTGGCTGTTACAGAGTATAAAGCCTATGGCTTTGAAATATTGGCAAAAACAATAAAAACAAGCATAGATACATCAAAGTGACTGAGTCTTCTTTGCACATGCTACCTAGCTCTAGGAACCATGTCGGTGTAAAAGTTCATGCTACGATCAAGATCAGAACTATGAGAACTCATGTCTTTCTCACTTCTCGTTGAATTTTCAGTAGCAAGACATTCTTTCAGATCGATAACAACTTGTGACATGTTTGGTCGTTTTTCTGATGTAGGGTTTGCACATGACATAGCCAATTCAAGAGCTCTCCAGACAGAGCGAGAATTATAATTGCCCTGAAGATTGGGATCAATGATCCGTGTGATATCTCCTCTGCTAATCAAAGACACCACCCAGTCTGTTATGTGATGTTTCACGCGGGTTCGATCAATCGCATGTTGGCTTGTGATCATTTCCAATAACACAATCCCAAAACTGTAGATATCGCTCTTCTCAGCCAACCGACTTGTTCTGTAGTATCTGTTAAGGTAAGAAAATAGTAAAAGATTCACTCATATGCATTCTTAAACGCGAAAAATATCCGTCCACACAAACCTCAGCATTTTTGAAAAAAAAAATCATCTCTTTGTTTCGTGTTATATAGTTCACTAACAGGATTAGTAAATCTAGACTTCTATGTGAAAATTTTAGTTATGGAACAAACATGTTGATCACATCTATTAGTAGACTGAGGATACTTACTCGGGATCAAGATATCCAGGAGTACCAGCAACAACCGTAGAAATATGATTTTCATCACCAATTTGGAAAGACCTTGAAAGCCCAAAATCAGCCATCTTGGCTGTGAACTGCTCACCCAACAGTATATTCGTACTTTTGACATCTCTATGCACCATCGATGGTCGGCATCCAATATGTAAGTATTCCAATCCTATTAATATTTTGCAAATGTCCTTTTATGTACGTATGTCTAGTGATCCTAGGAAATGTTTAGAATGTGAAAAATAAATTAATAAAATCATTATGAGTTAACACAAACCTAGTGCAGCATCGACAGCTATTTGTAGTCGAGTACTCCAACTCAAAACAAAACCATTGTTTCTTCCTGTAATTTATCCTCAAAATCAATCGTCAAAAGAATTGTTTGTAATAATTAAAATGTCTTTTAAAAGTAAATTAAAATGTTAATGTACATATGTTTTTACCTGACAAATGATGTTTTAAGTCTCCATTGGACATGTATTCGTAGACGAGAGCCAAGTGATTGCGATCATCGCAATACCCAACAAGGCTTACCAAATTTATATGGTGAACCCTTAGAAGAAGTTCAACCTACAAAACAACAATGAATGAAGTGTTTAATTATCTTTTTTAGAGCCAAGTGTTTAACTATCAAAATGAAAAAAACAATGAATGAAGCACATTGGTCTAACATAATGCTTGAGATTTTCTAAGAAAATATTCATACCTCTGCCTTGAATTCTTTATAGCCTTGTACTGATGATTGCGAAAGTAATTTGACAGCTACTTGCTCTGAACCATTCAAATAACCATGATAAACGACACCAAACCCTCCTTCTCCTAGAGCTCTTTGGAAGTTATTTGTCATGTCTATAACCTCCGAATAACTAAATCTTTTCCTTTTCGTTTCGATCATTGTTTCCGATACACCATCCAATGTATGATTTGCTTCTGGCGGAATTGATTGTGAGGGTAAATCTGTAGAGAGCGCAGTTAGTACATGAATGAATTTTGTGTACTTTCACATGATGACTTGGACAATACCTTTCACATTTGATGTGTTTTTTTTCTTCAACATACAAATGAGAACCAATACCACTGTACTGACTAGGATCAACGAAACAGTTAATGCAACAATAAGCAATGGGAATTTCTTTTTTTGGGTGCATGAACCAGATGAGCAGTTGTCCACATTTTTGTCGACACTACAAAAGCAAATAGATATTATGGATATGTAGACGGCCATGAATGTTTAATGAAATATTTTCAGCATAAGTTACATCTTACATTAACTTAAGTCCTTTATTTTCTCTATCGCGAAGAGCTTTAGGAATCGAACCATTCAGATTGTTCTTGCTTAAGTTTCTGTTAAACCAGAGGAATATTCATACATAGGTGACCATGATCAAGAAGAATATCACTAAACAAAATATATTTATATGTAAAGGAACTTACATGAACACAAGAAATTTCATGTTTGCTAGAAAATCGGGAACTTCCCCAGTCAAGTTGTTATTTGACAAATCCCTATATAGTTTGGAAGAAAACAAAGTCACTGAAATAATTAGTTACCTTCATGAAGTATATATATCACTTTTTTTTTCCCCTAAGACTAATAAACACCATACTTACAACTTTTCTAGATGGGTAAGATTTTGAATAACAACTGATATGCTTCCGGTTAACCCGCTTGAAGACAAGTCCCTATATAAACATCATAGCACAAAAAAAGTAATAATGCAGTTAGAAAACGTTTCTTATTATATGAAAAGGTTTTCTTAAACGTTTCTTATTATATGAAAAGGTTTTCTCACAAGGAAGTGATTCTTGGAGGTGTAGACGTCTCCATGCTGTTGCAATTTAAACCGTTCCACAAAAATTGTTGAGGAACACATGGATCTCCTTGCCATGTGACTCGAGTCAATCCATAGATGGCCTTGATGTTTTTTATAGCCACCACTATCATAAAATTCGACAATGTTTGAAAATATGTTAGATTTAGCATTTAAGATTAGTTATGGTAAAACATATTTTCAAACGTTGTAAGATTATTGCTAACGTACCATCACTAGCATCTGTTTCCGGCTGAGGAAATTCAACCACTGTGAAAACTTCAACGGCGTTAAGCAAAGGCGGGAGAGTTGACCTCTCAGTTTTGATCATCTCTAGTATGCATTCTCCTCTTTCACAAGTAACTGGAGATGGGTTGCGTATAGTCTTGGTCTGTAGATATACAGGACTATAAGCATTGTAAACAAGCTTTTTATTCCAAAAAATTTCGAACTCTCTAGTTTCGTTGGCCTTTAAGACTTGAATCTCAGAGAAGTGGAGGAACAAGTATAGTTTATCACTTGGGAAATCTAGTACTCCGGGAATAGCCAATGGTGCACTAGCATTGGCAGGAGAGGCGGCAGTCATGAGTGCCTTTAGTGGAGGCAGAAATCCACTAGAACTGTTCACTCCAAGTGTAGTGGAAATCTTCTTCCACTCCGGCTCAAAGTATGAACCCCATATACGATCATAGACATCATCCGGATATCTACATTTTGTACAATTTTGAATTAGTAGCCATAAAATATTCTTAGAGCTTGTAACCGCTCTTTTCAATAGTTAAAACATTTACAAAATATATATGCTAAGAGCAATGTCCTAGTCCGAAAACCGCGTTTCTTTAAGATGACTTACCGTATGACGTCATTTGAGTCGCTTAGATAAACCCGAACATAAGTCTTCAACCAACCAGATTGAGTGATGTAAGTAGCATTTGCAAGAGGCCTTAACACCAAGGATGATATCAATGGTGTGGACGGCCCTGTCTTGACAAGACACACGTCCAACATATTAGATTTTGGTATGTAGATGATCTCCTCCCATGTACCATTTACATACTTTCCTAAGTCTATTGTTACCCAAAAATTAGGGCCTATGTACAAGTCAAATTTAGGATAAATGTTAAGACCATCATAATTCCCATATATTGCTCTAGCTCTGATTAAATAGTTGGTTCCTTGTGTCACTGTAAGATTGTAACAGTTGCGTATTCCATCAGGAAAATATCTCAACGTCGTTTGCGACTTTCGGTACTTCGGCTCTAGGCTTGCCTGAATTCTACCAAGTTTTCCGGTTTCAATGAAATTTGAATCCGTTGTGAACTGTAGTCCAGTAAACGGCTCAATATAAGGAGAGACCTCATTAGGAGATAATCCGCAGTCTACACTGATAAATCCTGTTAAGATATTAAAATCGTATTACCAAAACTAGATAAAAATTCCTCATCAAACTATCCCATTATATAAATAAAGGATTAGTTTGTGAACTAAGACCTTTTTTAACTTATATTAGTAATCTAGCATGCACACAAAAAGGTATTGAAAAAAACATAATTGTATAGTTATCTTAGTTGTATTCATCAAAGAGTTTTAAAATTTAAGAAAAAATGATAAGTGTATTGCAATTTTTGGTTGAATTTTTGTAACTTTTTCTAGTGTTTGAAATTATTTATAACGTTTTGTACGAACGGGTGGGAAATACTTTAACAGTTGTATGCTTAGTTGCATAGCAGAATACCGATCAGAGGACCGATTGTGGCATAACCGAACGAATTACAAAAACCAAAATTGAATATCCGTTCCATAATATATTACCCCTAGTGCTAAAGGTGATAAAAATTTGTAAAAGGAAACAAATTCTATTGAAACATTGAAATGTTGGTACCGTCTTGATTTTGAGCTTGAACAAGGTGAATGGCAGAAGTTGCTATTAATGCAACCAACAAAAGCTTCTTGAGACTCTCCATATTCACTTTTGTTCAAAGAAAATTAAGACAGACATTGTTGATAAGCCATCTGAGAAATATTCCTTGAAACAATTTCAACCAAAAAATCTTACTAAGTCGTCAGGAAACGTGAGAACATGTCTTACTTCTACAAGACTACATAAAGAATTCAACTGATGAATGAATAAAATATTTTCTCTATAGCATAAGTTTTACACATAATCTTTAAATTTCTAGTTTGTCTTGTCTTAATGAACCTATGAATAATAGGAGCTTGTGATCTTGTCTTTTTTCTTATAACGACAGGAGCATGTCTTGTCATCAACGTCTAGTCGTTCCCATGTTTAAGTACTATTTACATTTGATTTTATTTTTAGATGTTAATTTCCTTTTTTTTTTTCGTCAAGTATATGTTAATTACAAAGGAAGCATCAGTAACGAGTAAGCTAGTTAGGGCATTATCTAGTAAAAATTAATAGAAATATTTGTTAAAAACCCAATCAAATTACAATTTCTCAAATTAAAACACGTATAAATCTGCACCCTTGGTTTACCAAAAGTCTTAGTATGACCTCTGAATAAAAGATTCGTTAGAGTAAAACTTGGTTGATGAAATATTTTACTTTTATCTATGGAGCTTAGCAATGGTAAGCTACGCATTTTGGTTATAACTCTCCACTTTTAAACCCTTTTCATAAAGTTTTTTGTTGCATTGTTTTCTTGATGACAAATTAAAAGGCAAGTGTGGGAAATTGATGTGTTTGTATTTTACATGGTTAACTCTTAGATTTTCACCATTTTCTTGGTTTCATTGCATTTAAGTTATATTTTGTATTTTTATCGTCATTAAACATGCATTGCATATGCATATATTTATCATTCTGGAGTCATTTTTAGGTGTTGAATCTTTTTGGATCTTGTCCATAGAGGGAACTAAGATGGGATAAAAAGAGTCAAAAAAAAGGAAACCAGCAAAGATGAGTTCATGCCAAGAGGTCAATCGAGCTATCACATGGAGCGGCCATTTGATGGCCAATAAGAAAACATTGAAGGCAGCATAATAAACCAGATGTATCATGAACA
>Ga0041059_1001861_pt1 | contig 16427 bp, 22 predicted proteins | sample AraColnosormetaG_FD_56232 | JGI IMG/M metagenome (GOLD analysis project Ga0041059, IMG submission 56232) | Arabidopsis roots microbial communities from North Carolina, USA - Col MF nosort | ecosystem: Host-associated > Plants > Roots > Unclassified | place: USA: North Carolina | collected...
ATATATATATATATATATATATATATATATGTTCATAAAAGAAATGTAAAAACTTTTTTCTTTCTATTTCACAGTTTTCCTCTGTTCTCTGAATCTAAAATCATAAAACTCTTCGTTCTTTCATCAGCAGAGAAACTATAGACATTGAATAGCTCTATCTATACATAATTTCTTCAAGGATAAGAATCAGAATTGAAGACAAGAATCCGACATCCAACACTAATCTCATCCCTCAAATTTAGACAGATTTTGTATTGCCAACGACAACGAGAAAGCTGCTTGTACTAGAGCCATAAAGAAGGAGAAGAACGAGAACATACGCATTACGAATGAACGGATACGATATTTTACACAGAAGTTCAGAAGAGAGAAACAAAGACACCAGAAAAGTTCAAGACATATTAAACACCTAAACTCCTTTTATTGCACTCCTTCAACATCCGAAGGATCAAGGGAAACTTTTCTTAACGTTAAAACCTTTTGATTTTAAGCATCTACGGTTTCAGCTGAATCTGCTGCGGCTAAGACCAGCTCCGGGCTTAGGTTTCCAACGAGAGTTCCGTCAATAGCATTCGGTAGCCCCAAAGCCTTAAGAGCAAGTTGTCCCGCCTTTTGTCCCGATATCATCATAGCACCAAAAGTTGGTCCCTACATCACCACAAACTAACTCAGGACATGATCTAACGAAAACTATGGATACCAAATCAAACATATATAGGTCAAGAATACTCACCATTCTCGGTGCACCATCGATCTCAGCAACTTCCATACCGGTAACAATCATACCAGGAACAACCTCTCTGGTCAACCTCACAATAGCGTCCTCAGCAGTGTTCATGTCCAAAGCTTTCATCCCAGGAACATGATCAATCATCCCAATACTCTTCAACCTCTTAACACCAGTAGCTCCAAAAGGACCATCATGACCACAAGAGCTAACCACAATCTTCGCTTCCATAACATTAGGGTCCATACACGATTGTGTGTGGTGGTTCTGAGCCACAAGAGCCCAGTTAGTCACCACACCACCAACTCTGTTTCCTTTCACAATCAAATCCTCAGCAGCCACAGCGTTGAAGAGCTTCACATTAGGACGAGCCAAAAGCTTGCTCATGATGGTTGATGTGAACAGAGCCGCGTGCTTAACCACAACGTAGGTGTCTTGCTCATCGTAAGCCACACCAATCTCGTCAAGGAACAAGTGAGCTGGTTTGCGAACAATCTACCATAAGCACAAGCAATCAATACTCATAATGATTCAATCTAAACCCTAATTCTCCATTAAAACAGAAACAGAACTCAAAACTTCAACAAAATCACACATGCAAATGAATCTAAATCTTACCATGGCGGAGAAAAGCTGACCACCGAGCCAAGCACCACCACCAGGACTAACAGATTGCTCAATAATGGCAACTTGAACATTAGGGTTCTTACTGATCTCATAAGCAGCAGATAAACCAGCAGATCCAGCACCAACGACGACGACATCAGTCTCAGCATAAGTGATCATATCCGTCATGTACCTTCTCGTCATCTCACGTGACACGATCGATTCCTTGATCGGGTCGAACGTGAAAGCGTTCAAGTCGTAACCAGCGGTTGTGGCGCGAACGGAGAAAGATCGTGGTTTGAGACCGATGGAGATAGGAGCTGCGGAGATGGCTGAGCCATGGAAGGAAGAATCGAAAAGTCTCTGAGGTTTGGTTGAAGAAAGAGAGAGAGTAGAAGCTATGGCAGCCATTTTTGTTTTTCTTTAGGGTTCGAGTTTAGTGATGCTGATGGTGAAGTGAAGAGTGGTTGTTGAGTATTTAAATTAGAAGAAGAAGAAAATCTGAAGATTGATGGCCACGTCAGAGATAAGGAATGAAGGGTTAGAGAATTTTTGATCTTTTTTTGTTATTTTAATTGTTTTTTGTATTATTAATATTTATCGTGATTATTTTAATTTTTAGCCATCAATGGAAAGTAACGATCTCCTTTCTTCACGGTTCTGATTGAATGAAGAAAAGACACTTCTCTTGAACAAGCCCAAATTTAGTAAAACCATCTCCAATGACTATGTCTATTTTTTTTTATTTTTTTTTTGGTCAAAAACTATCTCTATTTTTTTCCCCCATTTATGAAAGAAAAATACTTATATTATACATTGATTAAATGTATAAAATTAATGGCGAATTGATTACTGTTATAACTTCAAAGAATTGACTGAATCGGATTGCTCTATTTCTTGAAGAAAAGGGAAAAAACTTTGCAATTAATATTGTGATATGGATCAAAATAAATGTATAAAAAAATATCTCGAAGCTTTTATCTGGGAACATCTGTAGCCAGTTGCAGTGAGTGTGTGGTGACACGAACAACAAGAAGGTGAAATATCTTTGTACGATAGAGACGGCATTTGGACTTTACTAGTGACAGAGACAGTTCATTTATCATTATTTGTGTGCTTATGAATTATTATTACTAGTGAGAAGATACATCAGCCTTTTTGATCATTGAACTTTTTTGTGGTCCAAACTAAAACCTGCAATTTGGTATACTTGGAAAGTATCGACCGTATAAACTTCCGGTTGGTCCTTATATAATTTTAAAACTATGAACCATTGTAGAGAAAAATTATAACAAGTTAGAGCAGAATTATCTTAACAAACTGATATTATAAGATAAGTAAGATGTGAAACAGAGTAACACGAAAACAGGGGAAGAAGTATGGTGAACATAAGCCATTAAAATTCGAATACCAAACAGAAGAAGAACACTAGGAAGAAGACGATTTTGATGAATCAAACCCGAAATTCGCAACAAGAGATGAAAGAAAAAGATATGGTTTTATTAATAATATGATCCACTAGATAGCTTAGAAACCATGGATCTTGATGTTATCCTTCTTCACCAAACCAGCCTGTGATTACAGAGAAACAGTGAGATCAGACAATCATCTTACACAGTTTGTATGTTTTAGCAGTAAAGAGACTCGTAGAGTTATTGATATTTACCTGGACAAGGAATGTGGAGACGTTCTTACGTTGGTCACCTTGAAGCTGTATAACCTACAAATCAACACAAACCATAAACAAAACTAAAACAGAGAAGCTCAAATGTTCAGATAAGAGGCCAAATCATTCTGGTTTGTTCAAGCAGGCACTAACGACAGAAATATTATCATCCACTTTCCACTACATGGATCAATAGAGTGTTTTGATAAAACCTACCTGTCCGAGTTCTGAATCCTGAACCACAGTGCCGTTGCAGCAAAACTCTTTCTTGAGGTCCTTAAGTATCTTGGTATAGCTGTACTCTTTCTTCAGGCCCTGGACGGTTGTCAAGCTTTTCCTACCATTTCGCTGCTGGACACGGATATGAACGTATTCTTTTGTTCCGGCACCTGAGTCCTCAACATTCGCATCAGCAAACGGATCTGAAACAAGCAACAGCAAATTGAGAGAGATAAACAGATTCCCATGTAAGATAAACAGCATAATCAAACAAAAAATGATGCTTTGATTAACATGTATTTACAAATGATAACATGTTCAAGTATCTAAAACAAGTAGAAGAAGATCAGTGACTAATACAATCTCAAGTTTTGGTAGAGTAGAAACATACCAAAGGCAGTGGGAACCTGGGAGTCAAGTTCAGACATGAAACTTAGTTGATTTGAGGGTAGTACTAACCGGGAAGCTGAGATCTGCACAAGAAGGATAACCTCACGTTAGAATTCAGAAGATTCAAAACCGCAGAATATGATAGAACATGAAAACATCCAATCAAAATCGATTCAAACATGAAGATAGTTAACAACATGTTACATAACTGGTCGTCTCACCAAAAAACGTTAACCTCATTAGTTTGATATCGAACAATGAGATATAGAACAAAAGATTTTGCAAGGTGCACGAGATGGTTCATCGAGTAAGAAAATTAAACTACAAAAACCCATCTCAGAAATCATCTCAACAAGAAAATTATGCTACCAAATTCACATGATCATCAAGAACACAAACACAAATATGTTTCAATTTAGTTAAAAAGATGTTGTCTGAATAATCTAGATCCAAACAATTCAAGTAAAGCTGATCCAGTTCAATTACATTCCTATAAGGTTAAAACTATAGCATTAAAAAATCAATTGACCAAATCAAAATCATCGTTGTTGAATTCATTCCAACAACAAAAAAAAAACTAATAACCAAGATCCGGAATCAGATACAGAACACGAAGATCTGGCACATAATTTGCAATTCAATCTCTCTGAATCGAATCGAAAAGAAAAATTGATGTAATCAAAATTTAACGACGAACTCAAAAATTCAATAACGGATCGAGAAAAGCAAACAAAGAAACAGACAATCGGTGATCGAAGAGATACATACGGAGAAAGTTATTACCTGATTTGCAAATTTTGGGGTTTTGAAGATCTGATGATAACTAAGTAAGAAAAAAAGAGAAAACCCTAAATTTGGATAAAGTCTGCAACTTGTGTTTTGTTTTCTCGACGGTGAGAAAATATTAAGACAAAGAGATTTATAATCATTTTTAATAACCAATGATGTCCACGTCAGATTTATCTGAACCAATCATATGACGACACCTTAATGTTATTTTATTTTGTCTTATTTCTTCATGAGGTAAACTAAAAAATATTGGAGATATCGAAAGAAAAAACACACTCTGATCTCACTGAATTGATCTATTTATTACACGATTTGAGACATTGTGATACGATTAACTCTTGTCACATCAGAACACTAAGAAATGGATTTAAACAGTATTTAGTTTCATAGCTTATAGTTTTGTGTTTGCGGAGAAAAAAAACAAAGCTAAGAATGCAGAGAAAGAGACTACAAAACAGTAATTAGTTTCTCTTTGAGGAAGAGGGAAGATAAGAGATTGATATTTATTCATCATCCTTGTAAGGATATTCCTCAGCGACTTGTTTCAGTAGCTTTACTTGCAACTCATAAGCATCATCTCCTCGAAGAACATCACGCGTCCATGTCACTTCTGTCTTCATTGAGACCTGATCATTGTGCAGACAAAAAATAAGAACATAAAACACTGAGCACAAACAAGTTCTGCACTTGATAATGGAGAAGGAGACTGACCATTTCCAAAGCTCCTCTAATGACTCCACTTAAGACATTGCAGTAGTAAAGACCTTGGCAAGTATCGGGAAGCTCGACGAAATCAACTAGGGGATTGTCCTCTAAGATTATACTGCAGCAAGTCCCGTCCGAGTCCCAGCTTGTCACTGATGCAGTGACTCCTAAGAACATCTTGAAACCCACCTGTGCAATAAGGCAAAGCCCTGTTACTGCTTTCTCAATACCATGAAACCAAAGGAGTGATATCTACTAGACATTAAGAAGCTTATGCTCTAGTTTGATATATAAGGTTTTATCTATAGTGTCAAGTGGAATAAACATTCATATATCTTGCAGTTTAATTCCTCGTTGTTTTTACTCCCGGAGACACTTCAAACTGTAACGTCGTGATACTAAACAAGTCACTGGAAATTACAAACCTTGGCAATCATTTCAGCAGTTTCCTTAAAGTCAACGCATCTGGAAACACCAGATTTAGCTAGAAACTCATCGATAAGTCGGATTCCAATGTTGTATCCCCTGCAAAATAAACAGAAAATTAGTGATAAAGGTCTAAACAATCGAACACTCATCAGTATGAACCTGAGAGTACAATGCTTTATTCATCCCATCCATGACATATTATTAGAAAGATATATGAACAAAAGAACCAGAAACATAATGCAACCAAAATTCAAACACAAGAATGAAATATACAAATGCAAGATGACAAAAATACAAAACTAAAACCATGGAAGAGAGTCTACATAAATCGTAGAAGAAGAATACATTTGATCAAGCTGTTTGTTAACTTCCTCTACTTCTTCCAGGTCAGTAAGCAATTGACGCACAATAGCACCATACGTCAACGTGAACAACTCCGCATTCTACAAATCATCAATTTCCACAAGATCAAACAGTATCTCCATAACAAAATTCTATCAAAGATTCGGAACTGGCTTCAAGTTTGACTTCTCAAATCCTTTACAAATTACAAAAACACATCCAACCGCAATAAAGCATACATAGAAAAAGGCATATCCTAAGAAATAGATAAGCAAATCGGTAATGTAGCATATCAAATACCAAATTCTATAAATCAGAGTCAAAGAGGAACAGATAAAAAAGGCGAAAACTTTGAAATCTGAACTTACCACACGATCAATGCTAGAGAAGATCGCATCACCGGATCGAGGACCAACCGGAGCCATCTCCAATGACTATATTCTACATTAGATCCATACAAAAAAAGTCACTTCAGTACAAAGGATTCTACTTAATCAAATCAGAGATAAGCTATAGCAACCAAAGAAGCCAAAAAACATTCACTTAAGCCATGAAATTAAAAAAGGAACCACAATGGTATTAAAGAAGACACATCTCTTAAAACTCAAGTAGATCTACTAGCAGAAGATAAGTGGCTATAAAATGGATTTGCACTTGATTTTGTTAGATTGAAACAACCACCTCTCAATACCCTCCCAATCGATTCAATCACAATATACAATAGGTAAATTAAACCACAAAATCGACAAAAATGGCACCTAAAGTCCCCAACAACATTATCAATCACACACACACACACACACACACACACACAAAAAACAATTTCGTAAATTAAAGAATGATCACTGCAGGATACAGATCAATCAACGATCTAAAAGCACGAAATAATAAATGGGGTGAAAGAAAAATTCAATCTTACCAAAAATAAGAAGCAAAACCCAGAAGCAAAAGACAAGTTTTTGGCGATGGCAGAAGAAAGAGAGAGAGAGAGAGTAATTGCTTGATCGCAAATTTTCTTTTCCATTAGAAGAAAGTTAGAATCTTTTTTTGTTTAAATAATTGGGCCTAAGCCCATTGGACCTTTCCCATAGTAAAATAAAAGAGAGAGCACAACAGATTAATTATGTGTTACCAAAATCTATAGTTTCATTTGATTATATAAAAGCCTTGTATAAAATGTTAACAATTTCCATTAAAATCTTTAAAAATATTTGTTAGCAAGTTTAAATCTAGAGGAAAAGGAAGTAGTGTAATTATTATGGATCGAAAATATGAGTAATCAAGTAAATGATATATCTTATGTATCGTTAATACAAGTAAACATAGTACTTAACAAGAACATCATATTGTGGCTAGGTTCAGCAACTCCACGAGCACTCCGGTTCATCTATTTTTGTATTCTCTTTCCCTTCTTCGTGGTGGTTCGTCTTTTAATGCTTCTTTGATTTATCGTTGTTGTTCTTCTGTGAGCGATATTGATCTGGCTCAAGACTCGGTGGTGAAGATCTTCTCCTTTTCAAGAGAGCCAAATGTTGTTCAACCTTGGCAAACAACTGAGAAAGAATACTCAAGCTCTGGTATTCATAAACATTTCTCTCTTTCTCTCTCTCTCGTGTGATTTCTTTATTAGATTTCCAAAGTTAAGAAAACCGTATGGTATTATATTGTTCGGCTTTGGAATATCTATCTTAGGATTTGCAATCTCCGGGAGGAGGATTCTTACAAACGCTCATGTTGTGGGTGATCACTCATACCTGCAAGTGAGAAAACATGGTTCACCCACTAAGTACAAAGCAGAAGTTAAAGCGTTTGGGTAGGGATGTGACTTAGCTATCTGAGGTATTGATAGTGAAGAGTTTTGGGAGGATATTTGGAGCTCGGAGATATACCTTTATTGGTGAAACTATCTACGCTTTAGGTTATCCTCGTGGTACGTCTTGGACAATGCTTTAAAATTTTCGTACTGATCATATGTGGTATTGAGAAAAGAATAGCAATCATGATTCAATTAAAAAAAATGACTAATAATTATAGTTATGTTATGCGCAAATACAGATGGTGATATCATATCTGTCACAAAAGGTATTGTAACGAGAGTTGAACCTCAAAAGTATGCTCACAGCTCCATTGAAATATTAACGATACAAACAGATGCGTGTATTAACGGTGGAAAGAGTGGTGGTCCAGTGGTCATGGGCAACAAAGTTGCTGGTGTGGTATTTGAAAATGATTCTCCTTCTGACAAGTGAGTTAAAATATATATATAGTATGAATGTGTGCCACATTGAAATTGAAAAAATTATTTAGTACCTAAAATCGTCACAATAAGCTTAAATTTGTGGCAAACTCAATTACTTTTGCTTATAGCATATATTTTTCTTGAGATTGCAAACAAACGGTTTAACTAATATCAATTTTTGTTGTTTTGTGCGCAGGTACATAATCCCAACTCCAATTATTAAACATTTTTTAGCTGGTGTTGAAGAAACCGGTCAATACCAATTGGTTTATGTTCTCTGGATTTGATTCTACATTGATCATGCCTATATATATATGGTGTAAACAGGTGAAGAAAGTGAACGGAGAGGAAGTAGTGAATATGGATCACCTACGTAGACTCATAAAAAAATGTCGCACGGAGGATTTGAGGTTTGACTTAGAAAACGGAAAGGTTATAGTCTTGAACTATAAATATGCAAGAAAAGAAACTTCGTTGATCTTGGAACGTCATAGAATACCATCGGACATGTCCTAGATTTTTTAACAAAAACTTTTCTTGGATTATATGTAATATGTCATATCTATGACCTAAGAAACTATTGAGAATTAATGATAATATAGCTTATATACTTGGGACGTACATGTAGCGCATTAGGATAAGATCACAATGATTTATTTATCTAAATCAATCTATTAGTTGTGCGTTTACTTCCGCGATCAAGCTAATCCGAAGTAGATGTCAATTACCAAAAAGAACTTCAAATGAAAATCGAACCAAGAAAATAAACGAATTGACATATACCTATACCATTGTAATGTAATATAAATTAAGGTTTGTTGTTGGAATTAACAAACAAAATAAATAAATAAAAATACAAGTCAAGAGCATGCATGCTGTTGTAGATGCGGAGACTCGTCTCCATCATTCACTTGACACATGCACACATTACTGAACTTCGAACACCTAATCCAAACAAAACTCCATTCGTGTTATGTTCCAAATGCTCACACACAACCTCATGCTTATTACACGTGAATGCCATGCAAATGTCCTATCTCCTCCATAAATATATTCATTCCCACTTTCACTTCACTTCATCCATCCATCACTCGCCAAAAACCTTGAAACCTTTAAAAAATCGAAACTATGGCTAAGCTCATTCTCGTTTTCGCAACTCTTGCCCTCTTCATCCTCCTAGCCAACGCATCCATCTACCGCACAGTGGTGGAGTTCGAGGAAGATGATGACGTGAGCAACCCACAACAAGGTAAGTGCCAGAGGGAGTTTATGAAGCATCAGCAACTAAGAGGTTGCAAGCAATGGATCCGCAAGAGAGCTCAACAAGGAAGAATCGGATACGAAGCTGATGACTTTGAGCTCACTCTTGATGTCGATCTTGAGGACGATGAGAACCCAATGGGGCCTCAACAACAGTCATCTCTTAAAATGTGTTGTAATGAATTAAGGCAAGTGGACAAGATGTGTGTGTGTCCTACACTGAAAAAGGCGGCTCAACAAGTCAGATTCCAGGGAATGCATGGACAGCAACAGGTGCAACATGTGTTTCAGACTGCTAAGAACTTGCCTAACGTTTGCAAAATCCCTACCGTTGGATCCTGCCAGTTCAAGGCATCTCCTTACTAGGACCATGAAGAGGACCAAACTATAAAAGCACACACGTACACATGGTGGTTTTGTTAATGATAATAAAAAGTCTCTCTCTTGTGGCGTGTTCGTGTTTGTATAGTAGATAAATGTTTGTACTGTATGAGTTAGAGTCTTAGTGGCAATATTACACCTTCTAGTGTAATGTAACTTGCCCTACCCCCTTAAATAAAAGATGTTCTTGGGTATTCAAAAATCTTTAGCATCACACTCACACTCTCTTAAATCTCATGTTTGTGTTCTAATAAATTATTGAGAATTGTGTGACATAAGCTTATATATATGTATACTTGGGACTTACATGCAGCGGATTAGGATAAGATCTACATGATTAGTCTTGGATTGAGACCTTGACATGGTTCTTTTCTATAAATAGATTTGGTACTGAAAAGATTAAAAGAGTGTTTGAACACCATTACAGCTATTGTCTTCATTTGATGATCTTTCCGGCCGGTGTTCTTCTTGTACTACTTTACCAAAGACAATTTCATAGGTGGATAGTGAAGCAGAGAGACATGGTGATGTTTTACATTTTCTCCTACAGTAAAACAGAGGAGAAGTAACTTGCTCGCCAAGTTTTCATTTTAGTTATGGTCAAACTAATTATGGACTTATGGTCAAACACCCTCCATTAATTAGCTACTTAGTGAGCCTAACATAAGCCTAATAATTATTCAAACATCAAATGTCGTATATTGTCCTCCGGTCAGTTTTTTGAGCTAGTGACCGGTTCAACTAAACCGAGTCGAACCAAAGTATTTTATTTAACCAATAAACTAATTAAAAACACATTAGAAAAAATTAAACTAATGAAAATCTTCATCTAAGACTAGCGCACGTCACGGAAAAGAAAAAGGATAAGACTAGCGCACGTCGTACTAATTTCGGTGGATTTGATTGGTTTAGAGTTTATGAATGTTAATACATATAAGCTAAATTTAGTTCAAACTCGGTTCTTTTTTTTTTGGTCAAACCACCGGTTTGTTATAAAATTAAATTTACCACATTAATGGGTAGGTAAACACTACGAGAATTAAAATTTCAATTAATAATTTAGGTTTGTTTGGTTTAATTATTGGTATAAGTATAACCAACAAAACCAGACATTCTCAATGATTTATGTTAATTTAAAATTTGAATAAAAATAGGGAAAGAGACGTGGAAGGTGAGTCTCTCTTTCTCGCTGTAGTAAATACAAAGACGATACGTAAAAGAACAACTTAATCCAAAATTTGTTTTTTGATATATAAATAAGAAACCAAAAACAAATCATTTATGAAGTTTTTTGAAACAACAGATTTCTAAAACAACTCTTTAAAGGTCTTCTTCATCTTCGCTCTCTCTTCTTCTTATCCTCTAAATCTCTTCCCCTTTTCTTGCTCTTAAACGTTACCATAGTCCTAATCAGATTACTGTTTCCAAAGTCTTAATCTTTCTTTCTGGGTTTTTAATCTCTTCTAATTCTTTTCAATTTTTACAAGAAAAAAAAAACTCACAAATCATCGATTCGTTCTTCTGGGTTTTTGTAAAAATTCGATCTTTTTGTTTCTTTCTATTGATTGTGTGTGTTTCTTGCTTCGTGACATTTCAGAGTTTGCGTGTATTTTTGTTTCTATTTTTAAAAGATTCTAATCGAATTTGTTCAATTTCGCTCTTAAAAATTGTAAATTTGATCTCTCCCCCGTCTTTCTCGTCGATTCATTTTTGCTTGGATATATCTCAGGCGTCGATATAGAGAATAAAAATCGACACTTTGTTTCATTTGGAGGCTAAAGATCAAAGCTTTTTGATAGTGAAGAGCCTCCTCCACCATTATGAAGAAAAACGGTGACGGTTCTTCTCCCAAGTCGCCAGACGGAGTTGTATCACGATCAGCTCGTAGCTCGTTTCGTGCTTTGTCTAATTGCCTTAAGGTGATTTCTTCTGGTGCTTCTACTGTTGCTCGCTCCGCCGTATCTGCCGCTTCTTCCGCCGTTGAATCTCATCACGATCAGGTATTGTATTTGATTTCAGTTTTAAAAGAGCGATCTTCAGGTTTGTTGGAGTGTTTTGTTTGATGTGTCTTGGTTGATGAAGTTTGAATCCTTGTGTTGTTTTTGATTTGGAAAAGGTACTATGGGCGGGGTTTGATAATCTACAGAAAGAGGATGGTGATACACGAAGAGTTCTTCTACTAGCATTTAAGTCTGGATTTCAAGTTTGGGATGTTGAAGATACAGAGAATGTTCATGTTATAGTTTCTGCACATGATGGACAAGCATTCTTTATGCAAATGCTACTGAATCCAATAAACTCTGGAGTTTTAGATGATAGGTTTTATAAGAGCCGTCCTCTTTTGGCTGTGTGTGGTGATTATTCAAGTAAAAAGATCAGTTCTGATAACCCCGGAAGTGAAACCGTAGCTACTCCTACTAATGTCTATGTCTACTCGTTAAAGTCTCAGTCTTATGTGCATACGTTGAAATTCCGGGCTACCATCTATTCGGTTAGGTGCTGTTCTCGGATTGTTGCTGTACTACAAGCAGCTCAGGTTCGTATGTCATATTGTGTCACTTTTGGTTTTTGTGATTTTTCTGTTCTGAAGCTAACAATGTGTAACTTAAAAATATGTATTTGCAGATAGATTGCTTTGATGCTGCAACACTGGAAATGGATTACAGGATTGTAACTAACTCCATTGTGTGTGGCTCCTTGGGTGTTGGATATGGCCCTCTTGCTGTTGGTCCACGATGGATTGCGTATAGTGGAAGTCGTATTGCTACCTCAAGTTCTGCAATTTTTACTTCAGAAATTGTCTCACTGTCAACATCATCACCCAGTGTTGCACAATTTGCAAGAGACTCGAGTAAGCAGCTTGCTTCTGGGATAGCAAATCTTGGAGACAAAGGGTACAGATCATTGACTAAATACTGCTCAGAGGTTTTGCCCAATCCGTATATTCCTGGTTTGAAAGGCATTGGAGTTGGTAATGAAAAAGTAGCAGATGCAGAGAGCATAGGAATGGTATACACAAAATCCTCCTCAATGTTTTTGCTTTCAAGTTGATTTTTTCCATTGGTATGTGCCTTAAACATATTCATGGTATGGGCAGGTTATTGTCAAAGATATCACAAACAAAAGCGTCATAACGCAGTTTAAGGCACACAAGAGTCCGATTTCAGCTTTGTGCTTTGACCAAAGCGGCCTGCTTTTGGTGACTGCTTCGATTCAGGGGCATAATATTAACGTCTTTAGAATAATGCCAACAATCTCTACAAGCAGAGCTGTGAAGACAACGACTTTTGCCCATCTGTTCAGGCTTCAGCGCGGTTTTACTAATGCGGTAAGCAGAGCCCTTCACTTACACATGTTGAAAAATGTGATACTTATTTATTTACCTTAATGTGGATTTTCAGGTGATACAAGACATATGTTTCAGCAAGGATAGCAATTTGATTGTGGTTGGTTCTTCAAGAGGGACAAGTCATCTTTTTGAGATTAATCCTGAGAAAGAGGGGGATGCTCCGGTTCCTATGTCTGCAATCAGTAGGATAAGAAGCGGAAACAGCAGCGGATGGATTGGGACTGTGAGCGGTGCAGCATCTGCAGCAGCTGGAATGGTTGCAGGCTCGGTTCCGGGTACAGTCACATCCACTTTCTGTTACTGCGATGAAAAGAGTAACAATAACTACTATGGTTCTGTTGCTGATATGTGCTCCAAGACAAATCTTCTGGTGTTTGCTCCTTCTGGATGTATGACACAGTATGCGTTACGGGAACATCAGGTTGGTGTTGGTCATGAGACTGCTGCAATGACGGGGTTTGATTCTGAGTCAGGTCTAGAGACAGAAGGAAAATTAGCGGTAGATCCAATAAGAAGGTGGTCCATGATCCAAAACCAATCTAGAAGAGAGACGCATGACCCCCACAGTGACATATATGGAGGTGGAACATCAGTGGATTCTAAAAGTAAAGTGTTTCCAGAGGTTGTTAGAAAACAAAGTGTTGAGGAAGCTTGGAAAGTATCTAAGAAAGGAACTACCCGTGTGGTGGATAAGCGTCATTTGTACATATATGAAGCAGAACAACAGCAAACGCATCTGCCGACTCAGCTACCCTTATGGGCAAGGCGAAAGGTAAAGTTTCCTTTTTTGGGGAATATGGTTATGTGTTGTTTGGATGATCTCTCATACTTCGTATATTTTGCACAAAACAGTTTAGGTTTCAAGAATTGGTATTGAATCGGGGTGAAGAGATTAGTGGTGGAGGTGGAAGGGAGATGGAGATTGAAGGAATCCAAACTCGAACTATTGAAGCAAGAACAAGAGATTTGGTTCCAGTCTGGGGTTATCTCCAATCTCCAAGGTCTCAGCAAGTGATAAACGAGTGAGTTTTCTGATACTAATTATACTCGACACTTGAAAGTTTTTGTCTCTGTCTCTGTCACAGTTTCTTGACAATGATACTATGACACAGATCAATACAGAGTCCAAGTACCACTACACAAGATGACAAAGTGGCTACTCTGGAGGGTCATGGAACAGAGACTGATCTCGGTGCTGTACATAGCGAAGAACAGACACAAAGCGAGCCTGTAGATAAAGAAGGTATTGCAGAGGAGAAGAATCACAGTGAAGATGAGGATGAAGAGCAAGTGGATTAGAAGATTGGTTTATTTTTTCTCACACATACTCGACTTCAACAACAGAATAGCAAAAAAATAACTCTGGAAAATTGTATAGAAAAGAAAGAGGAAAATTGACATATCTTTTAGATGTAAATAGCTTTAGTACTTTTTCTTCTTTTTTTTTTACAGAATATTATTAGCCCATTGATTCATGAACATAGTTAAAAAAAAAATACATTATTTTACTACCACCTTTTGTATTCAAGTTTGGAAAGAAAAAATTTGTCATGCTAAATTTTTGTATGTTTAAGAAACAAGCAAGAAAAAAAAGAGGAACCAACGAACTAGTCTGCCATTACAAGAACATGGCTCGATGAAACATAATCCGAGCCATGTTGAAATTTTATTTTAAACATAACGATCATTACTACTTCTACTATAATAGTCTATCCAAGACTCTCCATAATAATAGTCTTGAATAGACTATAAACCGTACTCACCTAGTTGACCCTACTCTAAACAAAGCCTACGCAAAAGAACTTCAATTGGCTTGTCCCACGAAAGTTGACCCAAAAGTCATCATTAACATTGACCCGGTAAGCCCCAGGAAGTTTCACAACATCTACTTTAAAAATCTGCAACACGGCAAATGACTCTTCACCTCTGACCAGGTTCTCTTCACCGACAACCGCAGCAGACCATTCGTTGATGCTTGGGCTAACGACTCACTTGCCTTCAACCGCGCCTTTGTCATCTCCATGAGAATTAAAACTCGGCCGCGTTGGCATCAAAAAGTCTTAAAATATTTGGCTTTTATCAAAATCTTGACCGACTATAAAATTTTAAAATGTATTTTTGGAAACACTAATATCAAAAATCAATTTGAAAAACCACAACCATTTGAATATTATCCCCTAAGAAAAAAATAGTTAAAGAAACAAAAATCAAATCATTTGACATCTTAAAGGGACTGCTATTTAATATGTTAGATGCAAGTGGTTGTGGTTTGACTTCTTCCAGGAACAAACGGTAGAAGAAACTCTCAGGAAAAGAGAAGCAAGTGGACTTGAGACTTGAGAGTTGAGACATATATCAATAAACCCTCAAAATGATTGGAACTTAGACCATACACACATATTCATTTCTATCTCTCACAGAAAATGAATCTATACGGATCATATCTAGACGACATTGCAGACCAGATACCGGTCGACAGGAGTCGGAGTCAGATGATCAGAAAGTACTTAGGTAAACAACGGAAAAATTTAGATTTGATAGATGAAGTCGTAGAGGCCAGACTTATACGTCAGTTGGAAGCCAATCAATCGATTTTGGAGAAAACAGACAAGCATAAATACGACTACGAGGAATATGCGACGATTTTGCATAGGGAAGAGTACGAGGAATATGCGACGAAGATAATCGACCTCTGCCCTTCACTCGTTAGAGTTGCTAACGTCGACGGAAACACTCCTCTTCATTTAGCTGCCGAAATTGGAAACGAATTTATCCTCTGGAAAATGTTGAGGTGTGGAGAAGCAGACTGCAGGAAGATTAATAAGCAAGGACAAACAGCATTCATATTAGCATGCCTCAACAATCACGTCGCTGTTGCACTTACCCTCCTACAATATATGCGGTCTATGACGATGGTGGAACTTGATGCAGCCTTTTCAAGACATCAACCAGGTTTGAAATTATCATCGCATAAGTTATAGAACATGTTTTTATTTTAGCAAAAAAATATTATCCTACCATATTATTTGGGAAATACATTTTAAAAGTAACCTTAATTTTTGTAATTAATTACATGACAATGTTATTAGAAAAATTTAATCAAAAACAAAATCCTTTAATGATGTCATTAATGTTACCAAAATCATTTAACGACAATATTCATTTCTTAATTATAAGGTTTATTGGATCTAAAGACGGGTCATCAAAGATTTCCTAAACTGAATCAAAATATACTGAATATTCAAATATCTATCTGTTACCAAATTATAAACAAATAAGTTCGTAAAACAATTTAATATTTTATATACGAAATCAATTAAATCTT
>Ga0041059_1001862_pt1 | contig 16416 bp, 12 predicted proteins | sample AraColnosormetaG_FD_56232 | JGI IMG/M metagenome (GOLD analysis project Ga0041059, IMG submission 56232) | Arabidopsis roots microbial communities from North Carolina, USA - Col MF nosort | ecosystem: Host-associated > Plants > Roots > Unclassified | place: USA: North Carolina | collected...
AAAAAAGATTTTCCATTTCCCTCTTCTCGATCCACCACCACCACCAACCTCAAAAGCTTTCATCTTTACCGGTCATGGACGGTGGTTCAGGTCAACCGGCGGCTGATACAGAGATGACAGAAGCTCCTGGAGGTTTTCCCGCGGCGGCTCCATCGCCTCAGATGCCTGGGATTGAGAATATTCCGGCGACTCTTAGCCATGGTGGTAGGTTTATTCAGTATAACATATTTGGAAACATCTTCGAGGTCACCGCTAAGTATAAGCCTCCGATCATGCCTATTGGCAAGGGTGCTTATGGCATCGTTTGGTAATTTTTCTCCGATTCTTTTGATTTTTGGCTTTTGCTTCTAATTGAAATAAAAAATGATTTTTGTTGATTGGGTTTTGGTAAAGTTGGTTACTTTTGATCCGCAATTTGTAAAATTGATTCCTTTGTATCGTTTTTGAGCTCTAATTATGATTGGGATTTATTTTTGTTTCAATGAAAGCTTTATCCTTTTGTGGTTTTATTTGATTTTGATTTTGCAGTTCGGCTATGAATTCTGAAACTAACGAGAGCGTTGCGATTAAGAAAATTGCTAACGCTTTTGACAATAAGATTGATGCTAAGAGGACTCTCCGTGAGATCAAGCTGCTTCGTCACATGGATCATGAAAATGTCAGTTTTTGCTCTTTCTTTGTTAACTAAGAGTCATCTGTTTATAGAGTCTTATGTAGAACATAATAGGATTGTAGATTTAAATACACTCGAAACATGGTAACTACTAGCTGATGCAAAATTGTTTAGGTAAATAGATGATGTATATATTTGATTGATATTGTATGGGCTGATTAGGTTCTGTGTATGAATGTGTTGTATCTGGTGGTTGCTTATTGCATTTAGATTTAAGGGAATATACATGAATGTTGACACAGTGTGCTTGTATTTTTTTCGGTTTGATACGGATTGTTTCGCGCTTATTCAGTAGTATGATCTTTTCCATCTGCGTCAAGATTTTAAATTCTAGAAATCAAATCGTAAAATGTAACCGTTTATCTATGTTGGCGTTTGCAACGTGTAAAACATTTCCGATTGATAAAACACTTACCATCTTTCTGTTAAATCAGATTGTTGCAATCAGAGATATTATCCCGCCACCATTAAGAAACGCTTTCAACGATGTTTACATCGCGTATGAGTTAATGGACACTGATCTCCATCAAATCATTCGGTCAAATCAAGCATTATCCGAAGAACATTGCCAGGTTTTGAGTTTTGAGATTGTTTGTTGACCTATATAACTCGACTTGAAAACGGGGACTAATTGAACTCCATTTCACTTGTCTCTTTGTGCAGTATTTTCTTTACCAGATCCTCCGTGGATTGAAATACATTCACTCTGCAAATGTGCTTCACAGGGATTTGAAACCAAGTAATCTCCTCCTGAACGCAAACTGCGACCTAAAAATCTGCGATTTTGGGCTAGCTCGAGTCACTTCTGAGAGTGATTTCATGACTGAATATGTTGTCACGAGATGGTACCGTGCACCAGAGCTTCTCTTAAACTCTTCTGATTATACTGCAGCTATCGATGTTTGGTCTGTAGGCTGTATTTTCATGGAGTTAATGGACCGTAAGCCACTCTTCCCTGGACGAGATCATGTCCATCAGCTTCGCTTGCTCATGGAGGTAAGTAGTAACCCTTCTTTGACCCAAAAATAAGCTTTGAAGCACTAAAGAAACAGACCGAGACCATTTTCTTTTTGCAGCTCATAGGAACTCCATCAGAAGAAGAGCTCGAGTTCTTGAACGAAAACGCAAAGCGATACATAAGACAGCTTCCACCTTATCCTCGCCAATCCATCACTGATAAGTTCCCGACAGTGCATCCTTTAGCTATAGACCTTATCGAGAAGATGTTAACATTTGATCCTAGACGGAGAATCACAGGTTAGTCCCTAACCTCTATACCATTTTTAACTTGCAAAATAACTGGAATTGCTTGTACGGATCATTCCAAAATCCCGAAAAAAGATTCAATCTAGTGAAGGAATAATAATAATGAGTTCTTGGTTATTTAAGAGTTAGTTAGTAGTCATCACCTCTTATTGATTCTTGATTCTCGATTCTTGATTCAGTTTTAGACGCATTGGCCCATCCATACCTGAACTCGTTGCACGACATAAGCGATGAGCCAGAGTGTACAATACCTTTCAACTTTGATTTTGAAAACCATGCACTCTCAGAGGAGCAGATGAAGGAACTAATCTACCGCGAGGCGCTTGCTTTCAATCCAGAATATCAGCAATAGTTTGAAGAACAGCATTTGGGAGATGAAGATGAGATAAGGGTTTGGCGTTATTTGGTTTGGACAACATTCTTAAAAGGAGGAAAGATCATTGTTTGTCTTTTGTGTATACTTGTGAGAGATGTTGAAGGGGATGGGTCTCAAACTTTATATTTCAGTCTTTTGGATAATTTGTTCTCTCTGTTTTTTTTTTTCCTATTCGTATTTGTAATTTGCCCTCATTTTGTTGTTGCAGTTATTTAAGACTTAAATTGTCTCAGAAATAGTTATGTTATGATAGCCCACCTTCAATTCCTCTACAAAATACTTGCCATTACTGTCAGCTTTCTTGTTTTATAAAACAGCAGGGAGAGAAATATTGCAGGGAGATGAGGATAGTACAAATCATGTCCTCGGGGTGAAAATTGAGCATTTGATGAACACAATCTCAAGTCTTGCACTGTGTCAACTCTTAAGACTGCCAAAGAATTTTGATTGTGGTGCAGGACCATCAGCCTCATCTTTACTTTGGTTTTGAGTGTCTGCCTCTAGACTTGTGTTTCCTCTCCCTCTTTGGCCTCTTAGAACTTGACCTTGACTTCCTAGATTCGTCTTTGTCACTACTTGAAGATTCAGAAGATGAGCTTGAGTCTGATGATCGCCTTTTCGAATGCTGCAAATCAATAAACACAATGTAAGCTAAAAGCTTCAAGCCAACAGAATTATAGAAGATGTTCAAACTAAACTCGATGCAGTTGTTATGTAAGCACCTTTCTCTTTTTGCTTTTCTTCCTCTTGGAATCTCTGCACTTTCTATCTGTGAGCTCTCTCTCCTTCCTATCTGTAAGATCAAATGGCATATTAGAAAAGCAAGACTCGAACTGCGGATTGTATGACATTCCATCTGCTTAAATTTATTGTAAGTGTATACCTTTCCTGGATATGTCACTAGAATAGTTCCTTCCCTTAGAGAGCTTCATTGCCCTTTCAGCATCTAGCTGAGCTCTATACTCACGCATCAATTTATCGGTATCTGCTTCGACTTCTTGCTTTTTCAATTCTTCTTCCTAAAGAGCGGTCACATGAAGCATATAGAGTGAGAAACATTTCTTATCTGTCGATGCTCCTAAAAACATCGATTTATCGATCAGCAGCTATACCTTTTGCTTCTGCTTATATTCTTCCCAAGTAAGAGTGTGTGTAGTCTTGAGACTGGCCAAACGAGCTGCATGCCATTCTGGTGAATGAAATGAACCATCCATCTGCGACTCGCCTCATCAGAAATGTTTTGGTAACAAGATAATAAGCATAAACATAACAATCTAGCCAGATTAACATGACAGAGAGAGGAACAAAGTAGCCCTAAACAAAGAAACGTTTTAAAACGTGATATTTAGCGTTTTGTTGTTTTGTTAAGGATAATATTTAGCGTTTTGAAGTTCAGATGGATTTGTTTGGGCTATTTTCACCTATCCACTCTTGTAATAGTCTCTATATATCCCATGTTATCACGACGTCAATAACATTTTATGAACTTATATTCCATAGAAAAGAATACTTTGAACATGAAACGATTATTAAAAAAAAGGCTATGGAGGATGTTGAAGTTTAAAGTAAAAAGGTGTTATACCTCGCCGTGACCAATGTACTGATCTTAATCCTCCTGAAATTAGACGAAAAGCTCTATAGTTGGCTGACCTAAAGAGGGGAATGTGTGTGCTATCGGATCATAAAGCCTTTGGTAAGTGGCTTGTTTCCATTCCATTTTGAAGATGCTATAAAGGATCTCTTTGATCACATTTTTACAGATTTTTTTCAAGATGGCAATAAAGAGGCTGATAGGATAGTCAAAGAATCACATTTCTATAAAAGTGTGTACTAAGGTTCTATTCCATTGTGCCGGATTGGTTAAAATTGTATGTCAAGAAGGCTCATTAGTCTTCATTGTATTAAATATTGGAGTAATGAATTCAAGGGATCATATAATGTTTTGTTGAGAAAACGGTCCATATTGTTTTATAATGGGCCTAAAGCCTCGTTATAGTAATCGTTATTTTGCAAATAAAACCAAACTATACACGAGCTTATACAACAAATGTCACATTTAAACATAGTTTCTTTAAGAAAAAGAACTAATCATTTCTAGTGAATTATTCAAGTGAAACTAAAAAGAAAAGAAGAAAAAAAAATCTAGATGAAGCAAGCTAAAGCTATTGTAGCACTTTAGCTTTGGCTTTCCTATTTTTGCCAACTTTTACTCTTTTTTATTTAGTTTTCTTTTACTTTTTTTCCCACAAAAATCCAATCCTATGCAAAAGATTTTGCCTTTCACGTCGTTTGGAGCACGATTCACTCTAAAAGGTACGTTTTCTCACAAGTACCCCCAAAAAAGTTGCATACTCAATATACACACAAGCTAATAGTATAAATCACTTGCTTGAAGAATTTGAAATCACTGACGAAAATAATAAGCTCCTTTTACTTTCTTCTCTAGTTTCAAAACGTTAAATACTTTATATTGTTTTTGTTTGTCAACGTACTTTATATTTTACAATTTTCAATACATAAATCATAGCTTTTTATTATCTCCAAAGTTGTTCTCTTTAAAGAAGAAACTCCAATCAAAAATCTCACGTTTGAATGATGATGCAAACAATCACATTTAAATTCTACAATAAATAGTGATAGAGATAATTCATTATTTCATTTGTACAGTTTGGTTGTATGATTTGATTATGGTGTGTATATCTTAGTTGAAAGGGTAACATCGTAAATTAAATGTTACTTTGAAAACCGGAACAGGTAATAGTCGGTGAATAAGAGGGCTAACAAAAGAGAGAAGAAGACTGACACGTGTACATAAAGAAAACAAAGTGGGATGACTCAGTGAAACGTTATGGATTTGCGTGATTCACGGGTTTACAGTAAAATGTTCTCGTCGTCTAGCTCTCTCTCTGTACGCTCTTTTTGTACTCAGTTTTTGTTGCTCCGACTATTTCTCACCGACGGTTTTGTTCTACGTCGTCGTTTTTTGTTTCACTTGTAGTGTATAATTGTTTACACTTATTAGTGTTATCATGAAGACTAAACAATAGTTTAATGGTGGTCAGAATGAATCTTTTTTTCAACAGAGGGAATGTTTTGCATAGTTTATTAACTACATAGCTTAACTTTATTGACCAAACCTTAAGTGGAATTTTCAAATTGCGGTTAATTGTAGTTTTGGAGAAGTAATAGATGAAAAGTTGTAAAAGTTAAGACAACTTAAAATAAAGAGAAGTACAAGTGAAATTTGAAATTTCTAAGAAGAGAGAGGAGAATCTTTGGAGAAGTGGAACATGATGCAAATCCCAATACTTTTTGTTACTTGAATACTTGTAATTTATAGTACTATTCACTGTCAGTGAATACTTTTTGAATATCGAATATTTTTCTCATATTGTATAGTAACAAAATTAATCATCAACTAAGACCTAAATATGACATTACATGGTTTGATATCAGAACATCAAACTTCAAAACACTAGTCCAAAATGTATTTGAGCAATTAAGTTGAAATAAATACGGTTAATGTTTTTGTTATCACATTCTTAACTTTACATTGCACGTAAGATTATAAGTTTGGATATTCAAGATGGACAATAAATTTAGATTAGTACCGCCGACCAAACAAATTCATTACCCATTTTCCTTGTCACGATATTATATCAATTGGCTCTGTGACATTGAATTGTATTGTATTGATTGCATTGACTGAAGCTAACATTTCGGTTGAACTATATAAGTCTAAAATCACTAATCAGTAATCCAATGCAATGCAGTAATTAGTCTTCATTAATTATGCAAAAGCAAAACACTTAAATGTCATCTATTTAACTAAAAGTATCGTTTCACTAACTTTTCTAGATTTGAAATGTTGAAATACGTTAATAGATCAGATTCATTATATGCTTTATGTTTTAGATAACTTAAAGTTTGTTGGAAATAAACATGGCTTAAAAACCAAAAATAATTAAGTATTTTGCCATTTAGAGAGAACTTATTTATTCATGAACACAATCAGTAATATTGAGGAAAATCTATTTTATGTTATGTGTTTAGGTGTATAGTTTGTAAAAGATGTTAAGTAAAATGTAAAAATAACAATAAGAACATTTTTGTTTTTTGTATGTTAAATGTATCTTGTTTGTCTCAATAAATTTGGTTCTTTATTGCAGAAATAATGTGGTTGTGTTGGAAGAAAATTTCTGACTTCGCTCGCTATTCAGTACAACAATCCAGAAGATTTTGATGAGCCATTATATTTTCACAATTTCAGCTAAAATTAAGTAGTCTCTTCTTTCACATTCTCCATATTTTAACGATACTTCAAAAGTAAATTCAAAGTACAAAAACAAGAAGAAGAAGAAACCATAAATGTTTAACTAATTGTGGCAGTGAAAGAGTCACAATCAAAATCTTTTTATCTTACTAATTGGTGATATAAATATAATTAACAGAAATCTTGTTGGGAAAGAAGATGTTCATTATTAATTATTACAGCAATCATTATGATCGAAAATCGATATTTCTTCTAACAATTGGTCCAACCAAACAACATATCATTTAATTTTTTGTTCTCAAACAAATTAATGATCGAATTGTATTTTTAATTATCAATTATTCGGTTTTACAGATACAAAATTTAAAGCCTTTTTGGATAAGAGAAAACGTGGAAATAAATAAAACACGAACTACCATTTCTCAATCAAATCAAATACTAGAGAGACGTTAAATACTAATTCGAATTAAGTAATGACACCTACTTATACTATTCCCTCCAATTTCTCTTTCTAAAAGAGTCCCTCGTAAAGACCAAACCTTTTTTATCACTCTCTCTCTCTATCTCTTCATCGACCAGACCAAACGCTTCTTCACTCTCTCTCTCTCTCTCTCTCTCTCTCTCTCTCTCTCTCTCTCTCTCTCTCTCTTCAATGTCAGATTTTGAATGCCACAACAACAACGAGCCCTAAAACTAGTTGTGTGTGATTGGGGGAAAAACGTTGCAAATGACTACAATACCCTTCTGCTTCCTCTTTGTAGCTTTCTTCTTCTCTTCCTCCACCGCCGATCAACGTCACCACTCTCGTCACTTACTTCACCAACCCTTTTTCCCGGTCGTAACCGCCGCTCCACCACCGTATCAACCACCCGTCTCTTCCCAACCTCCATCTCCTTCCCCACACACACATCACCACCACAAGAAACACCTAACGACGACGACGCCACCACCTCACGAGAAACATCTTTTCTCCTCCGTAGCAAATCCTCCACCTCCTCCGCCGTCTCCGCCGCATCCAAACCCTTTTTTCCCTTCATCAGACCCAACTTCCACCGCCTCTCACCCTCCTCCAGCACCACCTCCTCCGGCCTCACTCCCAACTTTTCCCGCCAACATCTCTTCCCTTCTCTTTCCGACTCACAACAAACAATCCAAGCCTCCCAGCAACGGCCACATCGCTAGGCTCGTCACCATAACCGCCTCCGTCATCTCCGCCGCTGCTCTCCTCTCTCTATTCGCCGTCTTCATCATCTTCATCCGCCGAACTCGCCACCGCCGCCGCTCCTCCCCTGCAGACGACACCAAATCCACGAGATCAGACGCTCTTCAGCTCTTCAACGCCTCTCCTTCCGACGGCTCTAAGAAACAGAAACAACATCAACAACCACCAAAGTACACTTCCTCACACACTTCCTCTGAGTTTCTCTACTTAGGTACTTTAGTAAACTCTCGAAGCAATGGTTTAGAGCAGCAAAAGTCTCCAATCTCCCTCTCTGGCGGTATCACCGGCGTATTGGAATTACCTCCTCCAGCTTCGTCGTCTTCTTCTTCTTCTTACTCACAGTACCATAAGCTAGGCTCGCCAGAGCTTCGTCCTCTTCCCCCTTTACCAAAGCTCCAATCTTTCACTCCCGTTTACAAAAGCACTGAACAGTTAAACCCTAAAAGACAAGACTTTGACGGAGACGATAACGAAAACGATGAGTTTTTCTCTCCGAGAGGATCTTCAGGGCGTAAACAGAGCCCGACCCGTGTCTCTGATGTTGATCAGATTGACAACAGGAGTATCAACGGCTCAGGCTCGAACTCGTGTTCGCCGACTAATTTTGCGCCGTCGTTGAATGCTTCTCCGGGAACAAGTTTGAAACCTAAGTCAATTAGTCCTCCTGTCTCGCTGCACAGTCAGATAAGCTCAAACAACGGCATTCCGAAGCGGCTTTGTCCAGCGAGGCCACCTCCACCACCTCCTCCGCCGCCACAGGTCTCGGAGGTTCCGGCTACTATGTCGCATTCCCTTCCTGGTGATGATTCTGACCCAGAGAAGAAAGTGGAGACCATGAAACCAAAGTTGAAGACTTTACATTGGGATAAAGTTAGAGCAAGCTCGAGCCGTGTTATGGTGTGGGACCAAATCAAATCAAACTCCTTTCAGTAAGACATAACGAATCTGAATTAAAGACTTGATCTATCCTTTTGCATACACGACTAAGATATGATTCTTTTGTGTTTTTGCAGAGTGAATGAAGAAATGATAGAGACATTGTTCAAGGTGAATGATCCAACTTCGAGAACAAGAGATGGCGTTGTTCAATCCGTGAGTCAGGAGAATCGGTTTCTTGATCCAAGAAAGTCACACAACATTGCTATTTTGTTGAGAGCTCTTAATGTAACTGCTGATGAAGTATGTGAAGCTCTTATAGAAGGTGAGTAATTTCCAATCTGTTGTTGCTTAGGTTACTCGCACTTACTGCAACATTGCATTGGTTTGATGATTCCTCAAATTGGTCTGTGATTATTGAAGCTTGACTTGTTTGACTTAGTTGATGTCTAATCACTTTCTTGTTCATGAATCAGGTAACTCGGATACGCTTGGACCCGAGCTTCTCGAATGCTTGCTTAAGATGGCTCCTACTAAAGAAGAAGAGGACAAGCTTAAGGAGCTTAAAGATGATGATGATGGATCTCCTTCCAAGATAGGACCTGCAGAGAAATTCCTCAAAGCATTGTTGAACATTCCTTTCGCCTTCAAGAGGATTGATGCAATGCTTTACATTGTCAAGTTCGAATCAGAAATCGAGTACCTTAACAGATCCTTCGACACTCTCGAGGTAAAACTCTACTTGTCCACCTCATAAGTGTATGTCTGCTGATCAAACAGATCATTCATATGCATTTGATCAAACTCTCAGGCTGCTACTGGTGAGTTAAAGAACACGCGGATGTTCTTGAAGCTTTTAGAAGCCGTGCTCAAGACTGGGAACCGGATGAATATAGGAACCAATAGAGGGGACGCACATGCTTTCAAGCTCGACACGCTCTTAAAACTGGTAGATATCAAAGGCGCGGATGGGAAAACCACCTTATTGCATTTTGTGGTTCAAGAGATCATAAAATTTGAAGGAGCTCGGGTTCCTTTTACTCCGAGTCAAAGCCATATAGGCGATAACATGGCCGAGCAATCCGCATTCCAAGATGACCTAGAGCTCAAGAAACTCGGGTTGCAAGTCGTTTCAGGTCTCAGCTCTCAGCTGATTAACGTCAAGAAAGCAGCGGCAATGGATTCAAATTCCCTCATCAACGAAACAGCGGAAATCGCCAGAGGAATAGCGAAAGTCAAGGAAGTAATCACGGAGCTAAAGCAAGAAACAGGTGTAGAGAGATTCTTGGAGTCAATGAACTCGTTCTTGAACAAAGGTGAGAAAGAGATCACAGAGTTACAATCTCATGGAGACAATGTCATGAAGATGGTTAAAGAAGTAACAGAGTATTTCCACGGGAACTCGGAAACTCATCCTTTTCGCATTTTCGCTGTGGTCAGAGACTTTCTGACGATTCTTGATCAAGTGTGTAAAGAAGTTGGACGCGTAAACGAGAGAACGGTGTATGGATCCATGCCACTACATTCGCCATCGAACCAGACCGCCACGCCTCTGTTTCCGGTGGTTATCAATAACAACTCACGGCTAAGTCCATCGGGTTCTCTAGACGACGACGATGGCTCGTTCTAAGTGAAAACTGTTGGCTCGGGTTTGGTTCGGTGTATGCTAATGTTTTGGTTTCATTTGCTACGTACTCAAGTAATATATGTGTTATACATATTTATATTTTTATTGATAGGCGAATTTAAATAGATTTTGGCAGATTGTTGCAAGTTGCTATCATCGGGCTCTGTACGTGTTCCAGTCCTCTGTTGAATTATTTATGTCACGTGTAGATGTATTTATTGATCTAAACCTAAAACGATAGAAGAACTAAAGTCTTGTGAAAAGTTAAATTATTGCAAGCTATACTATTTACAAAATGTAAAAAAAGAAACTGAAATTATTCTTTTGTTTGGTTCACATTAGGCATTTCCAAATTGCTGATGTCAAACATCTTTGCAAAGTTCTTCTCCCAACGAATTTTGAAAATTCACCATTTTCACGATTAAAATTTTAAAATTGACTAAAAAGTTTTAATCTCGCACATAATTAAACCACAATAAAAAAACTTGGACTTCGGATTGTTTTCCATGTGGGCTGATTCGAATTTGGGCTTGGGCCTTTTTAATTGTAATTTTATTTTTACTTATTTGTAAATGCGTCACATGTCTTCTTCGCTCTGTTCGGCTGCTTCATCGAGCGGAAGTCTCTAGCCAATTACCGTTTGTTCGTGGACTCGAGGTTCGTTGTTCTTAGATTTCCCAGACTCATCTGTTTCTGCAATCCATTTCAAAGTTTCTCTTTTTACTTAATCCAAGTCATTCGCGCATTTCCTAATTGGTCTGAGGTTTAGGGTTTTAGGGCACATAGTTTTGTTTGATTCGGGAGTAATCGTTGAGATGCTACGAGTTTGGTATTCAAGATGATTCCTTTTCTCAAGGTCTTTATGTAATTTGATTGATTTATGGATCTCGAATTGCTGACATGAATTTGTTGCTTAAAGTTGTTGGCTTTGTGGGATATTCTGAGGGGTCTTGTTTGATTTGGATCTAATTTGGTGGGCAGATATTGTGGTTTCTTAGCAAAGAAGATGAGTGGAGTTGGAGAGAAAGCTTCTGGAACAACTAAGACACCTGCTGATTTCTTGAAATCTATCCGTGGTAAACCAGTTGTTGTCAAGCTCAACTCTGGTGTTGATTATCGAGGTCTGTCTCTCTCTCTTTCTGCATTTTGTGTTCTCCTCTAAGATGTATCCAGTTCAAATTCTTTTTTTTTTTGCCTTGTGTGATGATATCTTATAGTTTGCTTCTGATTTTCGGTGGTTATTAAGCTATCGGAAGTCTATGTAAACTTCTTTATCACTTTGGGTTTAGATGTCTCAATGCCTTTCTTTCTCGCCATGTTACTGGAACCTTTGGATGTTGGTTTACAGAATGACTCTTTTCTTTGTCTAAGAACTGCTTGCTTGATTCTCATTTGATTTGAAAGTCCCATCTCTGAAGATTCATTTTTGTTGAGCTTGCTTGTTTTTTCCCTATCTTGTCTCTGTGTTTGAGAAGGAATAATACATTTCGGCTTGAGATATTTGCTTTGGATTTTGAGAAATATAATCTAGATGAGCAGGAAATTAACATACGGCTTTGAAACATATGCTTTTTGGAATTTGAGAGGAATATTAGATTCAGATGATAGCTTTGTGAATTGAGAGAGCTTCTCTCATGAGATAACAGACCCAAATGTGGTTGAATTTGAGATGCATTTACTCTTGCTTCTGATAGAATATGGACTCTCACCTTGCTATGGAGCCTTTATCACCTGAAATTAAGACCTTGGTCTCTTGAACTCTATAATATAACTTACAGGACTAGGAGAACTTCTAGCTTGAATATCTTTCTTTGGTTTATCTACAAAAGTCAGACTTATTCTTTCTTTGGCATATCATGTTGTATCAATCTACATATGACACTTTGTCTCTCTTCTTGTTTGCAGGCATTCTTACTTGTCTTGATGGATATATGAACATCGCAATGGAGCAAACCGAAGAGTATGTAAATGGCCAGCTGAAGAACACATATGGCGACGCTTTTGTCCGTGGCAACAATGGTAAAAACCAAATCACATTCATCATCACTCTTTAAATCGGTTTAGTATGTTTTTTTATATCCAATTCTGAAAAATATGCTCTATGTTGGCCACAGTTCTTTACATCAGCACAACAAAGGGGACATTGTCAGATGGAGCATAGCTCTCTTTCATCACCATGAATGTTCATCTTCTTCTCTACCTCTGGCATATGACAAATGTAGGATTTGTAGCAACCAGAGTTTATCACCACTGCATGAATTCGACATGTCTTTTTCTTCCGCAACTCAGTTTGTGTCTAAATCATCTCCAAAATTCTGAGATATAGCTAGATTTTTATTTGTTATGAAATTTTTTTTAATCACTGTTGGTCTTTGGAGCCTAATTATCGTGTTTTGATGACGCAATCACTGCGTCACAATCTGATGTCATCTTAACAATCATTAATGTATTTTTTTTTTCTTTTCTCGTAATATTCTTAATTATTCTTCGACAGCAAAGGTTTAAAAACTCCTTATTTCAATCATTAATGTATTTATGATTTGATCGAATAACAATAATATAGCTTATTTTGTTCTATTCTATCGTATTTGATTCTTCTTTCGTTTTTTTTTTGTTTGACTTAAGAAACCGATTGTTTATAGTAGTAAACATTTGTTTTTAATGTTGCTCGATTCCAGTGCACATGTCCAGGCTAGACACTTGTCGTTATAAAGGTTGCTTTGGTTCAATATTGATCCACTAGAGATGTTACAACTATTGTTGACATCTGAGATTGTGTGATAAGAAAATATGAAACTGGATTTAGTGAAAGTTACAATATATAATCATACATCATAGATAGGAAATAAGGAAATGTCAGATATACTTGAAGAATACATCAAATAGACAAGGTCCTTTTTCTTATTGTCGACTATTATAGAGCCGTACAGAACCTTTTCACGTCTTTAGTAATTAGTACATTCTCCATTTCGGCTCTCTCTTATTTTTTTTCCATCTCTTTTACTTCTCCAAATAATAACAATAAAAGCTTCGATTTTGTGTGTGTTTGTATTTACATCTTGACATCGATATTCTTTTCATCAATTTTTTACCAAAAATGTAATAAAAACAAAAAAAAACCAACGCTGAACACAGACATGGTTTCTCCATCCGTTTATATTCATCGTTTGTATGTTTACTTAACAACTTATTTCAAAATAGTACATATCATGGTTGTGTTTTTAAAAAAAGTATACAGAACAGAAAAGCACATGGTAGACAAAATAATGAAGCCAAAATTAATACAAAGAAGAAGTTCAACTTGTATTTATTAACACATTTTCTTTCCTTGTCAAAGACATGCAAATTGGTTTTGTTTTCTTATTCCCATTTTTTTTTTATAATAAAAAGAAGAAGAGTAAAACAAAAAAACTATCATTTCTTCTTATCGCAAAACTCTTATCTAAGCAAGAAACCGACAAAACCTATATCTACATATATTCTCATCAACATCTCTTGAGACATATTCATTTTGGTTAAAGCAAAAGATTTTAAGAGAGAAAGGGGGAGAAGTGAGAGAGATGGAGCATAAGAGAGGACATGTATTAGCAGTGCCGTACCCAACGCAAGGACACATCACACCATTCCGCCAATTCTGCAAACGACTTCACTTCAAAGGTCTCAAAACCACTCTCGCTCTCACCACTTTCGTCTTCAACTCCATCAATCCTGACCTATCCGGTCCAATCTCCATAGCCACCATCTCCGATGGCTATGACCATGGGGGTTTCGAGACAGCTGACTCCATCGACGACTACCTCAAAGACTTTAAAACTTCCGGCTCGAAAACCATTGCAGACATCATCCAAAAACACCAGACTAGTGATAACCCCATCACTTGTATCGTCTATGATGCTTTCCTGCCTTGGGCACTTGACGTTGCTAGAGAGTTTGGTTTAGTTGCGACTCCTTTCTTTACGCAGCCTTGTGCTGTTAACTATGTTTATTATCTTTCTTACATAAACAATGGAAGCTTGCAACTTCCCATTGAGGAATTGCCTTTTCTTGAGCTCCAAGATTTGCCTTCTTTCTTCTCTGTTTCTGGCTCTTATCCTGCTTACTTTGAGATGGTGCTTCAACAGTTCATAAATTTCGAAAAAGCTGATTTCGTTCTCGTTAATAGCTTCCAAGAGTTGGAACTGCATGTTAGATCTCTCTCTATCTCTTTCTTACAATTCTTAAACCATCTCTTGTTCTTGTGCATGTACTAACTGCTCTTTTTTTGTTTACAGGAGAATGAATTGTGGTCGAAAGCTTGTCCTGTGTTGACAATTGGTCCAACTATTCCATCAATTTACTTAGACCAACGTATCAAATCAGACACCGGCTATGATCTTAATCTCTTTGAATCGAAAGATGATTCCTTCTGCATTAACTGGCTCGACACAAGGCCACAAGGGTCGGTGGTGTACGTAGCATTCGGAAGCATGGCTCAGCTGACTAATGTGCAGATGGAGGAGCTTGCTTCAGCAGTAAGCAACTTCAGCTTCCTGTGGGTGGTCAGATCTTCAGAGGAGGAAAAACTCCCATCAGGGTTTCTTGAGACAGTGAATAAAGAAAAGAGCTTGGTCTTGAAATGGAGTCCTCAGCTTCAAGTTCTGTCAAACAAAGCCATCGGTTGTTTCTTGACTCACTGTGGCTGGAACTCAACCATGGAGGCTTTGACCTTCGGGGTTCCCATGGTGGCAATGCCCCAATGGACTGATCAACCGATGAACGCAAAGTACATACAAGATGTGTGGAAGGCTGGAGTTCGTGTGAAGACAGAGAAGGAGAGTGGGATTGCCAAGAGAGAGGAGATTGAGTTTAGCATTAAGGAAGTGATGGAAGGAGAGAGGAGCAAAGAGATGAAGAAGAACGTGAAGAAATGGAGAGACTTGGCTGTCAAGTCACTCAATGAAGGAGGTTCTACGGATACTAACATTGATACATTTGTATCAAGGGTTCAGAGCAAATAGGTAACTCACATACAGTAGCAAAGGTCCTTCTATAATATCTTGTTTTGTACGTCTTTCATTCAGCATAATCTTTTGTTGACTTTTCTTATGTTGTATGTTCAAATCCCCATATTGCTTCTTGTTGTATGTTCAAATCCCCATATTGCTTCTTGTTGACAATAATAATAATAAAAACAATGCAACTTTACCACCATTGCGTATTTGGGAACTTAAAGCCCAACATTATTATAGCCAATCTTCTTCCAAAAATATGATTTCTAGACCTTTAGCCTCTTGTAGACTGCAAAAACATATTGTCTCTTAGTGTTGCTCTCTTTTAACTGTTAAGCTACATAAAAAAAGAATTGAAAGATATTGGTGAAGATAAGAAGAGAGGACATGTATTGGCAGTGTCATATCCAATGGATGATTCAGTGAAAGATACAATAATGTCACATGTTATAGAGAATAACAAAACGTCATATATTAGTGAAGAAGATATCAAATAGTTAAGTCATTTTCTTGATTTTGTCGAAAAATATAGAACCGTGGAGAATCTCTTCACTTCTTACTCCATTTTGGGACCTTCTCCAAAAATAACAATAAAACGATAAAAGTACTCGACTTTTCTTGTTTTACATTTATAGAATAAGTTTCATTAAAAATGTATGTACATAGAGTTAACGTATTATAAAAACTTAAATATCTTTTCTCCAAATTAAATGAGGATTTCATGTTGGTTTTAGCATTTATTTATATCCCTACATGAATAAATTGAGAGGTTGGGATGAGAAATGTAGTTGCAGGTCTTAAAGACAACCTACCTTTGATAGTTTTATTCTCTATTTCACTTTTGTGGCTGAATTGGTTCTAATTTGATTCTTAAGTATGTAAACATTTGGCTATATTTAAGCAAGAACCAGACAAACCTATCTAATTTGACTCCTAAGTATCGTCTATGATGCATGATCCCATTGTTGTGAAGATATTCCAGACCAAGCAACAGTTGCTTTGTGTACATTATTATCACCTATTTAAAAAGAGGTTCAGACACAACATTCATCGCCTGTGACTGTGATGCTCAAACACAAGGATTATCAAAGATTCAAAGTTCAGGTACAGTCAGA
>Ga0041059_1001863_pt1 | contig 16382 bp, 10 predicted proteins | sample AraColnosormetaG_FD_56232 | JGI IMG/M metagenome (GOLD analysis project Ga0041059, IMG submission 56232) | Arabidopsis roots microbial communities from North Carolina, USA - Col MF nosort | ecosystem: Host-associated > Plants > Roots > Unclassified | place: USA: North Carolina | collected...
AAAAATAACAATGAGTGTAAGGAGCATATGTTTTGCTTCTTTGCAAAAAAAAAAAAAAAACATATGTTTTGCTTAATTTTTGGATGGTTTTCAAAGATTTTGGGCTTCGATTGGAGACAAAACTGTACCACACTGTGCAAGTCTATTAGTAACAAAAATGTTATATCTATATATATAATACATTTATTTTTATTTAACTGTTACGATATGAAATTTAATAACTAAAAGTTAAAACTATTTTTGGATTTAGTTTTTAGTTTTGATTAAAACTTATTTCATATTTTAGAGGTCCATATAAAAATAACTTGTTGGGGAATAAAAGTTACATACATGAGAAAATTGAAAAATTGCCTTCATATCTGTTTGACCTAATTAGGCATCCACCAATAAACTATTTACTTTACTTTGTGTCATTCACCAAATTGACTCTAAACTAATAAATCATGGCAAAGGAAGAAAAAAAAACTATAATAGTATTAAATCAAATAATATGCGCCAAGCTTATCTATGTTCCATTGTTCCTCGTCAGCTCCAAAATCCCATCGATAATGGCCAACCATTCTATAGCAAACAAAACAAAGGTAATAGTTAGAGAAACGCAAAAGTAAGCCTTCATAAACAAATAGGGAACGAACATGTCGGAAACTCGGAATTGAAGACCTTTCTTTCTTTTACTAACTAAATATTTTATCCTCACCACTGACAACATACAACATTTTTTTTGGAAAACTTCTTCTTTTTTTAACTAACTACAAAGATGTACTCTAACAAAGAAAAAGTAAAAAACCTATTCGAATTTTAGTCAACAAATTCTTTAATTCTAACTAAACTTACCAAAATTATGCTTACTATTATTGTCTAATGGGGTTGTATTAGCTAAATTAGTTCATTAGACATTAGCTAGTTTAGTTAATCGGTTAGGCGCTCAGTCTCACGTTATGAGCTAGTATATGTCAAGATCCAATTAATCATCTAGACGTTTGACTAAATTGGTTAAACTCGTATAATCGATTAACCTAACATCTTCTTATCTATAAGATTAATTTCTTTGTTTTTCCTGTTTTCATATTTGGAAATGGATTCTTTTTAAATTTCTTCAAAGTGAATTTATTGTATCTTATCAATGTGTGACTATCCACAATAAATTTGTAACAACTTCTATATGGTAAACGTGGAAGTCGAATTTATTTAGTATTTATGGTTTTTTCTTCAGATTTTTTTAGCTTTACAAATTACCGATTTTTTTTTGATAAATTCTATCGGTTAAACCGGTAACTCTCGGTGAAAACACACCAAAATACTTAAAAATTACCGAGTTTTTACTACTTTACAATATTTAAAAAAATCTAAATTTTTGGTTTGTATTCGTGATGGATTCATAGATCGTAAATGATTCATACTGGATTTGAATATTACTAACTTTTTTGCCATTTTCATAACTGGAAATTCCAAATTTTTCTTTTGTAATCCTTTTTAGTTGAATACCAACTTTTGACAAAACAAATTGTGATAAATTCATAGATTTTAAATCATTTATCTTAGATTTGAACTCAGATCCGATAATACTAAAAGCAACATCTAACTGGTTCAATTGGCCGCACTTGCACTGCCAACTTTCACCTTTAACTGAATTTTAATTAATAGAGTAATTATTATGGACCCTGAGTATGAAACCAATTGAACCATCACACTTACATGATTATATGTATTTTTATTAGATAAAGAAAATTATCCGAAGAAAAAAAAAACTGTGGTCTGACTTAAGTGTGAGACGTCCCACCATTGTCCCCTCCACTCCCACTCACAGCAACCTTAGCTTTTCCCATAATAAAACATCATCTTACACTATACACATTCCACTCTCTCCTCTTTTGTGCTCCCAAACCAAACATAACACTCACAATTTAACTCTCTCTGTCTCTCTCTCATATCTCTCACTTCTTCTCTTTCTTTTTAAGTCCCCAAAATAACCTCGAGATCGATGGACTCAAATCTGTTCATAACTCCCACTTCTTCTCTCAAATCCCAAGCCTTGGTCTCTTCATCATCCTAACTATATAAGGTATGAATATTCTTTCATCTTTCTTTATTGGTTTTCTTTGGAAATCTAAGACTCTCAATTTCTATGTTCTTGGATTAATTGACAATTCTTTCTCAATATTTGAAGTTATGATGTTTGATCAACAATTGTTAGCATGGTTGTATAACTTTTAAATTAGATATGAATGGGTCACATATATTATTGCCATTTATGTGTCAGCAACTTAAGTTTCAACTTTTTCTTTTTTACCTCTTTTTCGTTTTGCTCAAAAACATTGGATACCCTAAAAATTAAATAAATAAATATATTTCCTTGGAGATGATAATTGTTTAGTTGATGGATCTGCTTCGTAAGTAAGTTGATTTTGCTGTCGGTGATCTTTTCGCTATATATGTTTGTCTGTTTTTTGTTTATTCCTTTGAGTATATGTGTTTTATTTGTCGGGTTTTTTGTTTGTTTGTCGCTTTGTGTATATTTATGTTTTTTTCTTTGTTGGGTTCTCATTGTTAATGAAAGCAAAACCAAGTAACTGAATTACAATTTTTGTGATCTAAAGTTTTGTGTTATTTCTGTCTCAATAGAAATTAAACTTAGTTGCTAGATGATAAAAGAATCTAGAAATTATTTGGAAACTATTTAAGTTTAGTTTAGTGAGAAATAGAAGAATGTAATTAGTTAGAGTTGACTGGTTGATATATGGATGGATGTGTCAGTACTAAATTTGGCACTTCTGATGTTGTCTACTCATTGACTCGTTAGGACCATTTATGGTCACACCAATGTTTCCTCCACTATCTATTTCTGAAATAATTATTATTTTTGTTAGAATATTTTGTATGCATTATCGACTTTGTTTGGACAGAAACAATCCAATTTCTTTAAATTATTCCTTTTGATCAAAATAATTTTAACATTCCCTTCAATACAAAATCATTGCAGAAAAAGAAAAAACAACGTAAAGTTTCTGCCATAAATCATGAGACCAATATTAGACCTCGAAATTGAAGCTTCATCGGGCAGTAGTAGCAGCCAAGTGGCCTCAAACTTGTCTCCGGTTGGGGAAGATTACAAACCAATCTCGCTGAATCTTAGCCTCAGTTTCAACAACAACAACAACAATAATCTGGATCTTGAATCATCGTCTTTGACGCTGCCACTTTCGAGCACGAGTGAGAGTAGTAACCCGGAGCAGCAGCAGCAACAACAACCATCTGTATCAAAGAGAGTCTTCTCTTGTAACTACTGCCAAAGGAAGTTCTATAGCTCTCAAGCGCTAGGTGGTCACCAAAACGCTCACAAACGTGAGAGAACACTCGCCAAACGCGCTATGCGTATGGGTCTTGCTGGGGTCTTCCCCGGTAGAGGATCAAGTAGCAATTATGCGGCTGCTGCCACAGCAGCCGCTCTCTCGTGTTTGCCGCTTCACGGAAGCGGAAACGGGAACATGACATCGTTCAGGACTTTGGGAATCCGGGCACATTCCTCGGCGCACGACGTCAGCATGACAAGGCAGACACCAGAAACACTTATTAGAAACATTGCCAGGTTCAACCAGGGGTATTTCGGTAATTGTATACCTTTTTACGTGGAGGACGACGAGGCCGAGATGCTCTGGCCGGGGAGTTTCCGGCAAGCTACGAATGCGGTTGCGGTTGAAGCGGGTAATGATAATTTAGGTGAAAGAAAAATGGATTTCTTGGACGTCAAGCAAGCGATGGATATGGAAAGTTCTCTTCCAGATCTAACCTTGAAGCTTTGAGCTTTCGTTTTTTTTGTTTTTTTTTTTGCTGAATTTGGATTCTTAATTTGGTGCATCAGCTTCATAACTCTATTATGTACAGTGAGAGTTTCACAAACCATTTCTGATATGTTATGGTCACTATCGATTGATCGACCAAAAGTCAATTCTAGTGTTTGCTTACGTGGATAAACCATTTAAACGTTTATGTATTGTAAACTAAATATTAAGTTAATTATGCTATCAATGTCGTGCTCTCATTTTTGAAAAAGTTCACCTTATCATCAAAGATAATAGAACGGTTGAACACAAACGTAAATAGAAACAATGAGGCATTGGCATGAAAACATGGCATTATCTAAACAAACATGCAAATGATTTAAGAAAAAAAAACATGCAAATGATAGAAAACAATAACCTAGAATGATGTGAGTAGAGAGTGAAGGCGTAACATTGAGATGAGAACCTACCTCAAGCAATACTACCCACTACCCACTACCCACGAGAGGTACCTTTGTAAATTACAAAAGCAAACTTTGTGAATTATCTACTCAATTACATATGGAGCGTTATGTTCAATTCATCATACAACCAATAATTCATTCTTATCTTGGCTATATTATATGACCATATTAACATGGTGATACCACGCATCGCGTTTTTCACACGAGATTACATCTTCTCATTAGCCAAGCTAAACTTGGACTATGGGTTAAGAAGTTCACTGCAAAAAACATGATGTGAGAAAACATCAAGTTATAATGGTTCTATAATTGTCAAGTCTAGACTATGGGTTGCCCGATGAATTGAACGGAAAGTACACCATTTTATTTATAACTTATAAAGAGAGTCAAAGCGTAAACAATATCGAGATAAAAGTTTTTTACCTCAAACTATAGCACAAAAATTTGTGAATTTCTAGTTTAGCTCACCGGTCAACCCAGAGTCCATGCTTAACTCGGCTAATGGAGAGATGTTCCATAGCGTAAGAAACATGACACGGGAGAACACCAAATTATTATAATTATATAGTATAGCCCCATAATATAGGTAAGCATGAACTACGATTACGAATTGGCTATATTATATGATCATAACAGTTTGATGTTCCCCGCTTCATGCTTTTTGCACTAGAAATCATATCTACATTAGCCAAGGTAAACCAAGACAATGGATTAGCAGATAAACCTAACGAGAAATTTGCGACTGTAACTGACTAGCTAAAAAAAAAATTGTATTTTTATTTGTATCTTACAAATTAGATCTCCTGAGTACTATAGCTTGAGGTAATTTTCTCATGTCAAAGTGGTTACGTTTTTCTTTCCTTATCATAGAATTCTCGGTTATTGTCTGCATCGTATAGATGTTTGGAGCTATGAATAAATCATTGCATGTTTCATACAACTATATGTCCATTGGCACATTTAGATGTATTAAAGAAATGTATTCGTTTAAAATTTACATAAACGGAAATTACAGTGAAAGTGTGACGATATCGAGATGAGAAATTACAACAACCTATAGCACCTATAAGCTATATCAATGTAAGCTACAAAAAAAGATAAAAAAGGAAACTTCGTAACTACTTAGTTACATATCTCGAATATACCATTCACTTCATCTGCTAACCCATAGTCGTCCATGCTTAGCTCGGCTAGTGGATAGGTATTCTTTAGCGTAAAAAGTATGCTTTTTGCACCGGAAAACATCTCTATGTTAGCTGAGCTAAACTCAAACTAGGGGTTGGCCGACGGATAGAATGGCATATTCGGCATATATACTGAGTAGTTTACAAAATTTCTTTTCTATTTTTTTTGTAACCTACAAAATAGATCTCATAGTGGTACTATAGCTTGAGGTAATTTTCTCATTTCAACATGGTTACATTTTGATTTTTTTTATCATATAATTCTCGGCTATTGCATGTATCCTAGGATGTTTTGATCGATGAATAAAACATTGCATGTTTCATACAATTAAAAGGGTGTATTCAATCAAACATTTTCAAATGATTTGTATTAAAATAATAAATCCTATGTTATCCAATCATAGATTTTTAAAAGTTTCATGATATATAATGTTATTGAACTAGTGATTTTAAAGTCTACTTAAAAATTTCCTGATATTGAAAACCTATAGCACCTATAAGCTATATCAATGTAAGCTACATTTTATGTTTTCAAAAAGTTTCTGATAATTTATAGAAAAAATACTGAAAATAGAGAGAAACCTTGGATATCGATTTCGCAACGTGATTAGAATGAGCAGCAAGAGATCCAATGTTGGTTATGATAGCTTTTCGTATATGGTAGAAGAGAAAAGTGTATCTGCAACAAATGCATTAATGAAACTAACATATGTATAAGGCATAACTGTATATCAATAATATCATGTAACTATGTGATTAAGGCAAGAGATTGATTTTTTAAAAAAAAAGATACTTGCATAACTATATGAATAAGACATACTCTATATCATCGTTTGGACAACACCTCGCTAGGATCATGACCACACATCATCTCGAAGTTTACTGATCCGAATCCGGTCGAGCCAATATATGAGGATCCATGTGCTTTTTGGATCCGATGACAGCATTCGTGACTTGGATAGATGATGAAATGGAAAAGTTTAGAGAGAATGAGAAGATACTGATTTTGAGATGTACACTAAGAGAGATAAGACAAGGATGTGAATATATGTGAGAGAGATGATGAGGTTATATATATGTGGGTCGTATGTTGTTTTACGAAGAGATAAAAAGTTTATATAGACAACAAAAATAGGTGGTGGCGTTTGCTATTAAAATGAAACCTTAATTAGTTTTTTATTTTCAATTTTCACTTAAATAATTAAATTTTTTTTATTTGATATTTTATATAAATAAATAGAAAGAAATCCAAAGAGAAAAAGAAAGAAATCCACAATTTAATACATTCTTTATAATGTACAAATAAAATATGCCTTCTGGTCAAGATAAAAGAAATAAATTTGCAAAATTTTGGAAAAACAAAATTGAGACATGTGTAAGAATTTCGACTCATGCTAAATTTTTTTAACATTTTATTATTTTAATAAGATAGAAAGTATTCTTATATTTTCTCTTTTTATATAGCTGTATTGGATTATGGAGCTTCTTAGTTGTATCGAGATTCAGAACTAAACTTAAACTCCACCTACTTCTACTGACCTAACATATCTCAGTTTTGAGTACATATGGAGTGCCAAATAAAAATATGAAGTACATATCATCTTCGACTTATAAAAGTTAGTTACCATAAAGCATGTATCAATGACACTAACATAAATATCATAATCTAATTAGCAGAAGATTTCAACAAGTTTCACAGATGAACCACTTCACAACCAATATCAACAGATTTCTTTACAGCATCAACGATCAACTGCGTCTTCTTACTTATATCCGGCCACCTACGATCAGCCTCTAAGTCGCCACGCTTGATTCCTTCCACAAGCCGCGTGAACTCTCTCAGCATCATTGCCTCTTGCGTCTCCGGAGTTCCGCTACAGTCCACTGTAACTCTCTCTGGCGTCACATTCCAACCAATGTGCATGTCCACAAACTTCGCACCACTTGTGTATTCGAACCAAGCTTTGTCCTCCTTGTAGGGTATCACATAGTCATTCATTTGAATCGACCCTTTTGAGCCTGAACATTCATTTTGACATTTGATGTTAGTACAAAGCTGATCACTTATATTTTACATATACATTAGTCTTTAATAAGGGTTTTGGAAATTTAAATAAAATGTAGAACTAAATCTACTATAGATTGTTTTATACGGTTTTACATTGAATATGACCATTTTAACCAAACTATACTACTTATTTGGTTTTTGAATTAGTTTTTAAAATTCGGTTCGATTCGGGTCAGTTTGATTATAGTCCCCTAGACTATTACTATTTCTATTTCAACTTATGGTATAATAAAGACAATGGTAAGAACCTGAGATAGCTAAGTCCGTTGAAAGTTGAGAGAGGAAAGAGCAATGAACGATTGCGGTTGTGGTTGCAGTTGAACCGAACTGAAGAGAGGCAGTGCAGGACAAGATAGTGCCAACCGAGTTTGTGGAGACAGAGGAGGGAAGAGCCCTGACCGATATCGGCATTTGGTAAGACATAGCCCACAAAGCTGCGCCTATAGGATACCATCCAAGCTCTCCGATAGCTCCGGCTAAACCCATAGCTTCTTTAGTCAGTCTTTCCAATACTTGCTCCGGTACCGGAGTGGTCATCGTGCTATACATCTGCAACATGTGTCAGAGAATGTTTCATATATACTTTAGGCGTAATGATAAGTGAAACATTATAGATTAGATTCAATCCTTCAACGTATGCTCATGAATAGTTTAATATAACTTAAACTAAGTGACGAAACCTATCGTTCGTTATCATTCGAAACAACATCTTACACGTTGAACACCTTAAAAACTCTACTCTAGTTCTAGTACAATTGAAAGGTTTTATGTGTTATTCTAACTTATATGTGGGGCAATAAATAAAGTCAAAGATTCTATGGACCAATTTTGCAATTTGAATAAAAAGGCAGAGCGCTTACGTGGCGAACATCTCCAAGCAATCCAGAATCAAACATCGTATCTCTAATCTTAACCGTCCGTTGATGATGCAACCAAATCGTACCGTCCATAAACTGAACACCGTTATATTCACACGCCTCCACAATCTTCTCCAGCTCCGTCGCGTCTTGAGCTGGTGGTTTCTCAACAAGAACATGCTTCTTCTTCTCTGCCGCCGTCACAGCCCATCTCGCTCGTTGCGTCACCGGCATCGTCAAGTAAACGGCGTCGACGTTTGCATCGTTTAAAAGCTCCTCGTAGCTTCCGTATATCGTGACGGTCTCCGGCGATAAATTGTTCCCGGTGGCGAAGGTTTTTGCGGTTTCGAGTGATGGATCGCTGATGGCGATAATGACGGCGTTTGAGGATTCTGTTACTGTTCTGACGAACTTTGATGCGAATCTGATACATCCAAGAAGACCAAAACGCACCGTTTTAGTGTCACTCATGTTGTGTTCTTTTGTTTTTGTTATGTTGTCGCAATGTTTTTTTTTTCTACTTCTTCAGCTTCAGGAGCTGTGTTCTAGTGAAAGTGAAGAGATATGAATGTTTTCCAAGTGGCGAATCCTGAGCCTTAAGAATTTTGAGATTATCTTCTTCAATTTTATTTTGTTGAATCCACGTGGAATTTTTTCCTCTTTTTGTCTTACCATTTTTTTAGACAAATAAAAGATGCAATATTTGTTGAATAACTTCATTTTAATTATTAGCGTAAATTTAACAATCCATACATGTAAACTAAGAAACATATCAATCCAAACATACGCATATACATAAACACATCGATGAATAGTAACGCTAAAGCCTCGAACTAACGTGTTCGATACTGCGTTGATGAACTTTCTTGGAGCCGGCATCGTCCTCCCTGACCACCAATGCCTTAGCGATGTCTCTCAACTTAGACTTTAGGATCTTTCCGTTACTATTCTTTGGAAGCTCTTGAAAGAACACCACCTTTTTCGGACACATAAAATGCGGCATATTCTCACGGCAATATTTAATGAGATCTCCTTCACTAGTCACCAATCCCTCTTCACCCTTCTTTAGAACAACAAACGCACACGGGGTTTCACCCCATAGAGGATGAGGCATGGCTACAACCGCAGCCTCGAGCACTTCCTGATACATGTAAAGAACTTTCTCGACCTCAATACTACTTATGTTCTCACCTCCCGAGATTATGATGTCTTTGGATCGATCTTTGATCTCTACATATCCATCAGGATGAATCACACCTATGTCTCCCGTGTTAAGCCATCCGTGTTTAAATGCTTCAGATGTTGCTTTAGGATTCTTTAGATACCCTTTCATTAGGCTGCTTCCTTTAATAACAATTTCTCCCATTGTCTTCCCGTCGCGTGGGACACTCTCTAGAGTTTTCGTGTTCTTCACGTCAACGTCGGCTAGGGTTAGGTTCCTTACACCTTGCCTTTGTTGTAGCTCTATCTGTTGATGCTCTGGTAGTCTATTTTGGATTTTTATAATAAAAAATTGTTATCTTCAATATGATTATATATAAAAGATTGTAGTATATTATGTAAAATCAGAATGGTTATATATATTACTTGTTCCACTCGTCTTGCCATTCACAAAAGAGAACCGGGCCGGTGGCCTCTGTAAGCCCATAGCCATGCATCACGTGAAACCCCAGCTGCTCAACTTTCTTTATAAGGACAGCCGGAGGAGAAGAACCTCCAGTCAACACCTGAACCGGCGAGGACTTGGGTGACTGGTCGGTTCGACTTCCTTCAAGGAGAAACCTAAAGACCGTAGGAACACATGACATGTGAGTCACGCCATGCAATTCTATGTTCTTATAGATCTCTGGAGCAGTGACATGTCTGATGCATACATTAGTACCACCACGAGCAGCGACGGACCACGTGTGCGTCCATCCATTGCAATGAAACATAGGTAGTGTCCAGAGGTAGACAGGGAAAATCCCCATTTCCCAGCCAATAATGGAGCTCAAAGCGCTCAAGTAGGCTCCTTGGTGGCTAATCACCACACCTTTTGGGTCTGCCGTGGTACCTGACGTGTAGTTCAAGGAGATAGGGTCATGCTCGTTGTGGACACGGAACATGCTTGCGGAGGAGGATGGCGTAGGTTCTCCTTTTCGGATGAGACCCTCGTAGTCTAACTCCTTGGAGAAAGGCTTTGTAGTGGAATCAATCTCGTTAATTAATATGATCCGCGGATGCGGTTGTGACTGGTAAGTGGGTATGAGACGGAGGACTTCTTGGATCAAAGGAGCAAACTCGTAGTCCACAAATAAGATCTTTGGCTCGGCGTGGCGGAGAATGATGGCTATGGTTTTGGCGTCAAGACGGGTGTTAATGGGGTTAAGTACGGCTCCGGTCATGGGAACGCTAAAGTGCATCTCGTACATGGCAGGTACGTTTGGGGCCAAAATCGAGACCTAAACAAAGATTCATCATACACGTTAACGTTAAATATAAGTACCATCCTAAAGAAAAGTAAGGATGATACAAGCAATATGATAGTCATCAGTAGATATAAAACTAAAACGAAAGAAAAAGAGAAGTCATGTGGTTCATATGCTGATTATGACACGTGAGCACGAGTAACTCGGAAAGGCATATAATAAAAAGTCCAATATAAGTATCAGAAGGCAAAATAAAAATTCTTACAACGTCGTTTCGGGTGATGTTAAGAGAGAGGAGAGAAGCAGCTAGACGACAGCAACGGTCATAAGTCTGAGGCCAAGTGAAGCGAGTTTGCCCGTAGATTATCGAAGTTCGGTTGGGATAACACTCCGAAGCTCTCTTCAAGAACGTTATGGGCGTTAGAGGAACATTGTTTGCTTCACATAACACTAGATTATCCATCTTGTATGAGTGGATGTGTGGCAATAAAGATTTGGAAATCCATATTATATATAGCAAATTGTGAGAGGCCTTAAAACATATGACTGAGAGTGATAGATAACAAAATTTAATATTTGTAGCATAACCAATGGATTGCATGCTGGCAGTGCCTAAACTTTTGGAAACTGTCATAGAAACAATCTAAAGCTCTAAGTACACAAGTCACAATCTCACTTTCTTTTTGAGTTTATAACAGAAACATGATATTAAAGGACCTTTTAGAGGAATGGAAGCTATATTGTAAAAGTAGTAAATGATATATATGCTGCAAAAACAAGAAGATGCGATTATACTAAATTCGTTTATTTTTAAGAGTTCGGCTAAGCTATTTATGTTTCAATTTTTTTAAAAGGAAAGCCATGCAAAAAAGTCTTTGACAAAGACTCAAGTTTGTGGTATTAGTTGCTCAAGTACGTTAGGCGTGAGATGTCGTTCAAATGGTATAATGGCCATTCATATTCAATATTGTTTTCATTGTTCACATGCGTTTGTAATCAAATAAAACAAAATGGATCGGCCTCGACAGATCAGTTTATGCGACCTAAAACTTTGGTTTCTATTCTCATCGCCAACTTTGATGTATTGACTATTAGAAATTCTCCGCTGATTATTTTTATATGCAAGTTCTCACTATGTTTGTAAATGTAGATTGACAATTAGTATTTTAACAAAGTAAAATTCTTGTTTTTTGACTTCTAAAATGTAGTTTTTGGCCAAAATACCTGTAAATGATATGTTATATCCATATTGGTAATATGCTGATGTGAGTTAATTTTAATTTTTTTTTTTGTGAAAAGCAATCATTTATTTTGTGAGAATACCATTCATTTTGGATTTTTCATGTTTAACTACAAATTAACTTGAGGTACGTAGGATGTCTTTGCCGCATCCAGTGGCGAACCCACGTTGGAGGCAGGTGGGGCAAGTGCCCCATACTAACTCTTCTAAATATTATCTAAGCTACTACTAAACATTGTAATTCAGTTAGTTCAAATGGTTTTCCAGCAACAAGTGCCCCATACTAACCCGAGTTCAAGTCCCCAAATTGTCATTTTTGTAAAAAAAAATTATAATCACAATACAATTTAGGTAACTAAATTATACTTAGTACTATTTATATATATGGTGCCTCACATTAAATTACATTCTAGATCCGTCCCTAGCCGCATCGGTTGTGTTACCTAATGATCACTAATGGGTTCAGTCCTTCGGAAATCGTTGGTCTAGAGATTGTTTTGGTTGGGAAAATTTTGAAAAAGATGTGGAGATTTGACACCCTCTTCATTTCTTCGCCAAGCTCCTAACATGCTGATGATACTACATACAATACCTAATCGTCGAACTAGTAGGCTACAAACTAATTAATACTAAAATTTTAATAACAATAAAAAGGTACTCAACTGTTTGTCTTTAAGTAATTTTTTTTTTCAATCTGTTCTTCTTTCAGCGTGATAAAAATCCAACTAAATAATATATCCAATCAGTAACCAAAAAGGTAGGTAAACTAGTTAATATAAAATAGTGGGTAATCAAGGTATAAGAAATGACAGTATTTGTTTTTATATCACTGATATCATTTTTAATTTTTCATGATTGGTAACAATGAAAACGTACCAATCATACCCAATACTAAAAAGTAAACACCAATAAATTTTTAGTTTTAAAACATTTTCTATCACTATATAATTTTATTTTTTTGGCATCTTCTATTACTAAATAATTACACAATCATTTCAGAAATTCTTCTAAATATAAAAACAACCTTTGAAAAACCTTGCAGCGTAACTCAGACTTTACCCAAATGAATAATTCATGTACCTTATCCCATATTCGAATCGGTTAATAAATAAATTAAACTTTGTCAAAAATACGATTCCCTTTAATCAGTATAAATATAACACTTAACTCATAAACCGTTCCACAATGGATAACCTTTATGTTTTGAGTTTTGACTCATTTATACATGAATAATAAACCTTTCAACAAAATTACTATTTACTTTCGATTCTGTTTTGTTTTCCACCAATAGAAAAAAATAGAAAAGAGAGACAAATTATTTTTTTAGTTATTTCACCGCAAAAAAAAAGAACTCAATTAATAAATAAATGTAAAAAATTCATTCCAAATCTCTCTACAAGAGCAATTTCGTCATATCCAATGAATAGGCAAGAATCATACTCTTTACATAGGGGCAATTTCGTCATTTTAAATGAATAAGCACCAAGAATCGTACGTAACCAAAAATCATATATATTAAGAAGATTCATCAAATCTATCTGTTACTCTTCTGTGTTTATCATTTATCTCCTTCTCTCTGAGTCTCTGACACCAAGACTTTCTCGCATATTCTCTGAAAAGATCCACGAAAATGACTTCTCATCATTACGACGTAGCTTCTTCGTCAAACCCTCCTCCACCACTCACCGCATCACGTATCTACATCGGAAACAAAGCAAAAGAGATTCTCGCAACACGTGACATCACCGAAATCACAAAACTCGTCACTACCCTCTGTTACGGCAAAGAAACAGAGCAATCTTCTTCATCTTCAAAGCTTCTCTATGAAGTCTTCACAAAACATTTCCCAAATATCTTAGTCTCAAAACTCCTCCAAATCTACAGTTCCGGTACCGATATAACCCCAAAGATTCGATCTTTCTCACTCTATCTTCTCGATTCACTTCTCACGGATATCGACGATTTCCGTGGTGGTTTAAAAACAGAGTCTTTGGATGTTATCAAGAACCGTGTAAGTACTTGCCTTCTCTCGCAAGAAACTTCATATGAAGACTTTAAACTCCTCTCAAGAATCGTATCTCGTGTCTGTGTTGATGTTTTCATTGGAGACAAACCTTGGGACGAGCTCTGTTCTTATATTCTCTCATTAGATGGGAATAAAAAAGCTCTCTTGATGTTCAGTGAATTGCCAACAGTCCTTGATGAAGAGTTCTTAATGCCGTTGTTGGATAATGGTCTAGGTTTAAAGATTGTTAGTGTGTTGTTGATGAATCAATATTATGATGAAGAAGAATGGTGTTTAGCTTTAGAAGCTGGGTTTAGTTTGATACTTCAGCTTGTGAATTTGGACAAGAAGAGTTTGGTTTGGGATTTGGTTTACGTGATTGTGAAATCGATTTGGGAGATGGTTAATGTGAAGAGAAGAGAGATTGTTGTGCGTAAAGGGTTTGTTAGAGTTGCGAAGAAAGTGAGAAGAGAAGCTTTGAGGTTTCGTGAGGCTGAGTATGAAGTTGTGTCACGTTTAGGTTTGATGATGCTGAGGATTAATGGACTTGGTGAAGTTACGATGATGATGGTGACTTTGATTCACGAAATTCTTGAGAGGTATTACATGGGAGGTCATGAATTGAATCAGGCTTTGCTTAATCAGTTTTTTTATTGAGAGAATGAGAGTTTTGTTTAGTGACAAGCTAAGTCTTGATTTTGTTGAAGACATGTACAAATAGGGTCGTTCTTGTGTCTATTCATGTTGGTATGGATTCGCTTTGACGCTTTGTGACGCTTATGTTTCCAGTCCATTAATGTCATAAATCTGTTTTTTTCCAACTTATCGTCATACATTTATGAACAACATTGAGAAAAAATACTTTCACTGAAAATCTCAATTTTTGATGGAAATATTGAAGTTTCAAAAACAAAACAAAAAACGTCCAGTAAACACAATTTATTCATAATGGACAAGTTTTAAATTATAAACTTTTACATAGATGTTTTTGTTCATAATAAAGAGAGTTTACAACACACAAAAAACAACAACGAAAAGAATATAGAAGAATGTATGAAAGCACATTTAAAAATGTCAAGGACTATAAATCAATGAAAATACTACTCTTCCTTTATGAATACGTAACCAATGTTGATAACAAATTTCAAGATAAATGCTTTACTAACAAAGTTTAAATTAATCAATTGCCAAAACCATTCAAATACTAACTGTCGTAATTCTACTAATGATATATTTCTAATTAAGTGTAGTTTAAAAGTTTTTTATTTTTTTCAATATAAGTGTTATTTTCACTTTTCTAGGCAAACATTAAATGTATTTAATAGTTTTTAACCAATTATATTTTACATCATATATTTGTATTGGTTGGATTAGTTGTAATTAATGATGTTTTTATAGGAAAGAGATAAATTAAATGAGATTTATAGATTTCCTGCAAAAACCTTAAACTACAAATATTGAAAAACAGAGGGAGTATTGAATCAAGATAGGGTGTATTAACTTCTCCTTTGAGCATTGTAGTGTAAAAGGGAAGTCGAAATGCAACATTTAACAGGAAAAGATATAAAAAGCCTTTTGAAACTTGCGCCGCTGACGTTTAGTTTCTCAATAATAATCAAGATTCAATTTTTAGTCTAAAATGGTTCTTATTATTTATTATTGTTTTTTTTATAACCTTTTTTTAGTTTTTAGATTTTTTTAAAAAATATCATAAACTTTTGATAAAAATTTAAATCAAAAATACATATGTTAAGCTTATACGGTATATTTGTGAGTTTCTCACATCCAAAAAATAATAACATATTAAATAATCTTAAATTCTTATTTGAAAAGTACATTATAACAAAATTATATGTCAATTTGCATTTATAAATGAGGTTTTTCTGCATTTTTGGGGATTTTGGCCCTCGCTTGCTGTGAAGGTTTTTGTACCCCGCTTTATTGAACAGGTAAAAACATGTCTTTTGTAATATTTATTTACTTCACTTTATTTTCAACTTGGATACTACTTTCTTTGTTCATCTGAAATCTGACCATTTTTGAAAGATTCCCTAGATTTTAGTTATTTAACTAAATTTAAATTTATTTGAAAATTAAACTAATAACTTAGTGACATGTTTATATGGGATTTCTTATTAAAAGATCATGAGTTCTTGTTTAAGAACTACTTCTCTCTCTTACAAAAATTTTTTTCATGATTTTAATCTACTTATACGCTTCATCTTACAGAAGATAAACACTTAAGAGGCCAAAAACAGAGATCTATTATTTTTGTTTACAGTATAATTCATTTTTAGTTATTTTACACAAGAGTTTATATTATCCAAGTAACCAACTAAATCTTAACAGTCCTTACCAAAAAAAAAAAAAACNAAAA